>Ga0307471_100000445_pt1 | contig 21072 bp, 23 predicted proteins | sample atmos_gasesAM3C__2_FD_204566 | JGI IMG/M metagenome (GOLD analysis project Ga0307471, IMG submission 204566) | Hardwood forest soil microbial communities from Morgan-Monroe State Forest, Indiana, United States - atmos_gasesAM3C_515 | ecosystem: Environmental > Terrestrial > Soil > Temperate...
AAGTCTCCGGGAAGGCCTGCGTCCGGATACGTCAAAGCAAATTGACGAACCGCGTAGAGCACTGAATACAACAGACTGGTGATTCGGCTCTCGCTTTCCTTACGCTTCACGTTTCGGAACCGCTCCACAAATTCCGGATCATCCAAGGAGATCTGTTGAAAGAAACGGGGCACATCTACCCTCGTAACTCGCCACTCATCCTCCTCCAAACGCATCCAGATGAACACGCTCTGCGTAAAACTCTCCGAGCGCTCTACGCTCAATTCCAGTATCGCCTCACTGCCACTGTTGATCTCGTGCCTCACCTGAATTTCCGCTCTCTGGCCAGAGTCCTTGCGCTGCATGACCAGTAGTCCTCCACCATCTTCGGGAACAACCAACTCGGCACCCTGATCGCAAAGAGAGTGCCCAAACAACAACTTTTGCTCCGCCAAAACACGGTCCTCGGAGCTAAGCTGTCGCAGAGCTTGGCGAAGGGATTCCGGCAGGTGCTTCTCGACCGTCCCCGGCTTGGAGGCCATCGCCATCTCCACCAACGCCTGTTGTGGACTTCCCGCCGATGAGAAGCCCATGACTGAGGATGTAGCCAGCATGACCACCAACATCAGCGTCCCCCGGATCCGCATCCTCCCCGCCATGGTTACCTCTGGTGTGCATAGACACCGCACAATTGAAAGGTGCTCCAAGACCCGTCTTATCCGTGGATTGATCCGGTATCGTTTCAACCCACGACCATCAGCTAGGGGCCAATAGCGAAGCTAAAGGCTGAAAGCCGACGGCGCATAGCTAACCTCGTTTGACACTCCCCCCGCCCCCCACGTACTCTCGATTTCTTCCCGGTTTCTGGCGCGTCCAATCCAGGGATACCGTCTCTCATGCCATGCTCACTAGCAGTGGAGGCCCGATGAAGCACCCGGCAGTTCGGCTGTCCGCCCTCTTTTTCCTGCTCACGATCGTCGCAACCGCACAGGATGTCGCTTCCTTCGAAAAACGCACCACTGTGAAGACCCTTCCGAACGGCCTGACTGTAATCGTGCTGGAACGTCCCGAGGCGCCAGTCTTCTCTTTCTTCACGCACGTTGACGCCGGTTCGGTGCAGGACCCGATGGGCAAGACCGGCCTCGCTCACATGTTCGAGCACATGGCGTTCAAGGGCACGGACAAGATTGGCACCACGAACTATCCCGCCGAGAAAGCTGCTCTCGCCAAGGTCGAGACCGCTTATGCGACATACATCGCGGAGCGCGACAAGGCAATCGGCCGCGACCAAAACAAGCTGAAGGACCTCGAGAAAGCCTGGAAGGACGCCATCGCGGAAGCCGACAAATACGTCAAGCCCAACGAATTCGGTGAGATCGTGGAGCGCGAAGGTGGCGAGGGTATGAACGCCAACACCAGCGACGACGAGACCAATTACTTCTTCTCCTTCCCGTCCAATCGTCTGGAACTCTGGGCCTACCTGGAGTCGGAGCGCTTTTTGCATCCGGTGATGCGCGAGTTCTACAAGGAACGCGACGTCGTGCAGGAAGAACGCCGCATGCGGACCGACAGTAGCCCGATCGGCCGGCTTATCGAGCAGTTCATCACGGCTTCATTCCAGGCACATCCTTACCATCGGCCTACGGTGGGTTGGATGTCCGACCTCAATTCTTTCTCAGCGACCGATGCGCAGAAGTTTTTCGACCAGTACTACATCCCTTCGAACATGGTGATCGCCGTCGTCGGTGACGTAAAGGCCTCGGAGACCATACCGCTGGTCGAGAAATATTTCGGCCGGTTGCCCACGAAGCCCACGCCCGACACGCGCACCACCGACGAGCCGCCACAAAATGCCGAGCGCCGCGTGATCCTGCGCCAATCAGCGCAGCCCTTCTACATCGAGGGCTATCATCGTCCCGATTTGCACGACCCCGACGACGCTGTCTACGACGCGATCTCCGACCTCATGTCAAACGGCCGTACCTCGCGCCTCTACCGCGCCCTGGTGCGTGACAAAAAAATCTCCGCCTTCGCTGCCGGATTCTCCGGCCTTCCCGGCAGCAAGTATCCCCACTTATTTTCCTTCTATGCCGTGCCGGTGCCGGGTCACACGCCTCAGGAACTGGGCGACGCGATCCACGCCGAGATCGACCGCGTGAAGAAAGAAGACATCACCGACGAGGAATTGAGGATGATCAAGACCCGGGCCAAGGCCAACCTGATCCGCGGACTGGCTGATAACGAGGGCCTTGCCCATCAACTCGCCCTCTTTCAGGCGCGTTTTGGTGACTGGCGCGAACTGTTCCGCAACGTCGACCGCATCGACAAGGTGACCAAGGCGGACATCCGCCGCGTGGCCAACAAGACTTTCGTGGAGACCAATCGCACCGTGGGCATCAGTGAAACCGTGAAACCAGCCGCCGCCTCCGCGCAGGGAGGTGCACAATGAAAACCTGCAACCTGTACGCAATTCGCAAAAATCGCGCGCTGCCCACCTTGGCTCTGCTCTTGCTGGTACTTTTCGGCAAAGTCTCCCCTGCAAGCGCGCAAGCGACCGACTGGCAGAAGATTCCCATCCCTTCTCTGCCTGCGTTCCACCCCGCCGAACCCAAACGCGTCGAACTTCCCAACGGCATGGTGATCTTCCTGCAGGAAGATCACGAACTCCCGCTCATCGACGGCTCCATTCGCATACGCGGCGGCTCGCGCAGCGAGCCAGCGACGAAGGTCGGCTTGGTCGATATCTACGGCGAGGTCTGGCGCACCGGCGGCACCAAGTCGCAAACTGGCGACCAGATGGACGATTACCTCGAGGCGCGGGCCGCAAAGATTGAAACCGACGGCAATGCGGATTCCAGCACCCTTGGCTGGTCGTGCCTGAAGGCCGACTTCGACGACGTCTTCAAGTTGGTGGTTGATCTGGTCCAAAATCCCGAGTTCCGCGACGAGAAGATCGATCTGGCTCAAAAGGCCATGGAAGAACTCATCGCTCGCCGCAATGACAACCCCTCGGGCATTGCCGGCCGCGAAGGTCTGAAGCTGGCTTATGGCCCCACCAATCCCTACGCGCGCCAGGCAGAGTACGCCACTGTCGAGGCAGTCAAGCGCGACGACTTGTTGAACTGGCACAAGAGCTATGTCCATCCCAACAACATGATTGTGGGCGTGAGCGGCGACTTCGATTCCGCCGCTATGGAAAGCAAGTTGAAAGCCGCATTCGCCTCTTGGCCGAAGGGTACGGCAGCGCAAAAGGAGGATATTCAGTTCCAACCCGCCAAGCCCGGTTATTACCTTGTCACCAAGGACGACGTCAACCAATCCAACATCCGCATGGTTGCCCTCGGCACAGAGCGCAGCAATCCCGACTACTTCGCCATTGAAGTATTCAATGAAGTCTTGGGAGGCGGCTTCTCGTCACGCCTGGTCCAGGACATTCGCACCAAGCGCGGCCTCGCCTATTCGGTGGGCGGCGGCATTGGAACGACTTTCGATCATCCCGGCGTAATCCGCTTCGTCATGGGTACCAAGAGCGAACGCACCGCCGAGGCCATCCAGGCGCTGTACGAGAACGTCGACAACCTACAGAAGAATCCCATCACCGATGCCGAAATCAAGCGCGCGAAAGATTCCATCCTCAATTCTTTCATCTTCAACTTCGACACGCCCGACAAAGTCCTGCACGAGCGCATGGCGTACGAGTTCTACGGCTACCCGCTCGACTTCCTGGAAAAATACCGTGCCGGCATCGAGAAGGCCACCAAGGAAGACGTGAATCGCGTGGCCGGAAAGTATCTGCACAAGGACCAGCTCGCCGTACTCGTCGTCGGCAATTCCAAGGATTTCGACAAGCCCCTATCCGCGCTCGGTCCGGTCACAAATGTGGACGTCACCATCCCGGCGCCAGCGGGTGAAAGCAACGCCGCAGCCGGAGCCGTGCCCAGCGCCCCCGCTGCCTCGAATCCCGAAGGCAAAGCGCTCGCGGCAAAGGTGGCCGAGTCAATGGGCGGCGCGGCGAAGTTGAAGGCTGTACATGCCATGCGCGCCAAGATCGAGCAGCAATCTGAGCAAGAGGCCTCACCTCCAGTCGAAGTGACCATTGTTTTCCCCGATCGCATGCACGTTGCCATGGATTCCCCCATGGGTCCCATGAGCGTAGTCTTCACGCCGACATCCGCCTTCATGGCGGCCCAGGGACAAGTCCGCGATATTCCTGCCTCGCAGAAAAAAGAAAGCCTCGAACAGATCAAGCGCGACCTTACCTTCGTAGCGCAGCACGCTGACGACCCCAAGTTCACCTTCACCGCCAACGGCTCGCAGAAAATCGGAGACGTCGACGCCGCCATCGTCGACATCAATGCCGACGGCACGCCAGTGCGCTGGTACGTCGACCCGAAGACTGGCCGGATCCTGCGCGAGACTTACTCCGCGATGGGACGCTCAGGACCCTTTCAAGGGGAAACCGACCTCTCTGATTGGAAGAGCTTCGACGGTGTCACTCTGCCAGCCAAGCAGGTCAACAAGCAGGACGGAAAAGAGGCTAGCACCGTGACGTTCACGGAAATTCACATGAACCCGCAAGTCGATCCCAAGCTGTTTGACAAGCCGGCCAGCAAGACTACCCAGTAAGGACCGAGCCCGCGTTTGCTGTTTTTCACCCTCACCTGCTAGGGTGGCTGCTGGACACATCGCGCCCTGGAGGAGGAGGCCAAGTATTCGAACCCGCATGACCGAAAAAGTGGCCGCGCAGTTCAAGAAGCTCCTACTCGCGCGCCGGCTCGAGTTAACCCGCAAGCTGGTTCATTCGCGAGATGAGGCCCGCGGCGGCGAGCGTGTCGAAGAACAGAGCCCAGGCGATCCCGATCCCGCTGTCCCTTCCCTTAATCCAGAATTCTCTCTCCAAAGCCCGCAGGTTCAGGAAATGCTGATGGCCATGGATGCCGCCCTGGCCCGCATCGCTGGTGGCACCTTCGGAGAATGTATGACTTGCGGTGAAGAAATCGGCTCCAAACGCCTGGTAGCGTTTCCCTGGACGCGCTACTGCCTCGCCTGCCAGACTACCCGTAAGCAGCGCCCCTAGCCGCATCCGGGCTAAATAGTCGTACGTCGCTCCCGAATCCAAGGTATGCTGGAGGGGATGACTCTCACCGCAGAACGCCTCGCCAATCTTCGCCGTGAAATCACCGATTTACGCAGTCTAAACGCCAGCTTCTTCGAGAAAAAGAAGCACACCCAGATCGACCAATCTGCAGCTCAAGGACGCGCTCAGCGCCTGCTGGAGATCAAAGAGGAATTGAACGTACTGTTGAGTAAGCCCGATTCAGCGGCCTGGTGGTAAACGCCTCGCGACGCAACGCGGGATCGTTCATGAACATTTCTTGTCTTGGTATCCTCTCCCCCGCAAGACACTCCTTAGTTTCGTAGCTGCCCTGCGCTCCGAGAAACCTTCAAACGTTTCGGCGCCACCATCTGCCACGCCTCGCGAATATGAGACGCGAGTTCCTCGTCGCTGATGGCCTCAAGCTCAATCCCCACCCATCCGCGCACCCCGACATAAGGCGGCCGGAAAAAGGTCTCAGGCGCTGCTGTAGTCAGCGCGCCTTGCACGCCGGGAGCCGCGGGAATCCACACCGCGATATGCCCATCGTTGTGGTGATTGTTGGCGAACATGGCGAAGACCTTCTTGCGCACAAAAAATGTTGGTTCGCCATGCGACAGTTTTTCGCTACACTCGGGCATCGCCACGCAAATCCGTCGCACCCGCCGCAAGTGCTCTTCGCCGAGATCCGATTTACGCGCTTTCGCCATTGGCCCGAGCCTCGCCATCCACAGGAAAAATCACCTCTCTCCATCCGGGGTTTCCGACCAGCAGCACGAGATCCGACACTTCGGGTTGCGAACATTCGGTGCCTGCATAGCCAGCGATCAATTCGCGCGCGATCTCGACCGCGCCCGGAGAGAAATAGAAATGGTGCGCGAGGGTGTCAACATTGGCAAACATAGCGGCCTGCTTCGGCCACTGATTGGCCAGAAACAAAGTTTCGAAGGCTTTCTGCAATTCCATATGTCTGCGGGCCACCACGTCGCTGTTGGATAGCGTTACTCGGTACCAGGCTGTAACGGCAGCGCACATGATTTCTTCACTCCCCAGGATTCATGACGCCAAACCGGCGATTTGTGAATCAAATCAAAGTAAACCAATGGAAACCAAGCAACACGTTATCTCAGCTTCTACCATCATTGCCACATCGCGCGAGCGTGCGTACTCGATCCTTGCCGACTACCGCATAGGACATCCTAGTATTCTCCCGCATCAATTCACCAGCATGGAGGTCGAGCAGGGCGGCGTTGGAGCCGGCACCATCATCCGCTTCACGATGCGCTTGCTGGGAAGAACGCAACGCTTTCGTGCCGCCGTCACCGAGCCCGAACCCGGACGGGTTCTGGTTGAGACCGACCTTGAGACCAACGGCGCAGTGACCTCGTTTATCGTCGATCCGGGACCGGCGCCCGAACAATCACAAGTTACCATCACAAACAGCCTCAAGGTTCGCGGCGGAATTATGGGAAAGATCGAGCGCTTCCTAAGCACAAGACTGTTGTATCCCATCTACGTTCGTGAATTGCAGCTTCTGGCACTGCGGTCCACCACCGCCTAAGGGACACCGCTACGATTCCGAATCTGGGCCAGAGGTGGGACGTGGTCCGTTGACTGAAACGGGTGGATCCGATGCGAGGGGGTGGACAAGGCGCTCCTTCCACCGAGTGGCGGTCAATTGCGGAATGACGGAAGACAGACGGATAAGCTCCATTGCGACTGGCCAACGAATCTGCCGACGGAGCTCGGCACTACACTCTCAGAGCGAAGAGTCTGCGCCTACGCGGTCATCAGGGCCGGGCGAACATGAAATACGCGATCCCCACAAGGGAGACGGAAACCAGAACAAGCGCAGCGACCCACTGCCAATCAAAATTAGATTTTACTTTCGCCAATATGAATCCATGATGGGGGGAGGGGGAGGGCGACCCGAGCACAGCCCAGTGACACAATAAAGCAAACACCGGACAGCTGTCCTCATCCAGATGGATGATCTGGAGCCTGACAGAGGATTTCTCGAAAGGCCCTCCAGATGACCCGGCACGCACGATGGATTAGGGTTTTCCGCTAGAAAATGGGGATTGGTGCCGGGGACTCAGGCCTCGACACTGAAGGACTGGCTCCACGTCATCGCGGCCGGAAAGAATACGTGTATTTGACCACAAAACGATTCTCGTAAAACTGAGCTGGGTTGACGACCGCCAGGCTGGCGAACTTCTGACCCGCTGTATAGATCACATATAGATCGCTATCAGGGCGGTAGTTCCATCTCAAACGGATATTTGCGCTCGCGGCCTGTGTGTTGGCAGTGTCAACTTGAAGGATGGTTGAAAGAGACAAGAATCTCGAGAACGCGTAGTCCGTCTCCAGGGCGCCGAACACCACCGAGAAGTTGCCCCCAGAAAGCGGGAGACGAAAGCGGTTCCACTGCGGGCCCAAACTGAACGACAGCTTTTCGCTAGCCCGGTACGTACTGCGCACCCGGAATTCGTTCAGTCTTCCGTGGTAGTAGCTTCCGAAACGCTCGAAAAACTGCATCGTCAACCGGCGGTCTTGCGGAAAACCATATGTAAGCTGGTGCCTGGTCCAGTTGTAGACTCCGGCAGGAATATTGACGTTCTTATAGATGTTGAATGGCGTGGTGAGCCTTTGTGCAAACACGTCCACGATGTCGTCATCCGTATAAGAACCGTTGTGAAACTCGGCCCGGAAGGTGGCCTGCCACTCTTGCGTTTGGACAACATGGTGTGTGTCTGGGGCGTGAAAAATAAACCCCTCGAACTGTAGTTCCCGGACACCCCAGAACTGAGGGCGAGTTTTGAAGGTGGTGTCCACGAGATCGCAGATGCAGTCGGTACGCTCAAGAAACCCCACCTCTGGGTTGAAGTTCGGTCCGATCTTTCGATGTTCGGCTTCGAAGTCGACCCAGTTGGAGCGGAAATTCAAACCTGCTCCAAGATTCGTTTGCCCGCTCGAATAACCGGGTGTGCGGGTCTGGGCGGCGTAGCCGTTCAGAACAAGGTTCCTGAATAATACGAATCTGCCGTCCATGCCCGCGGTCTGGTTGAAGCTGGAGGCTATGTCTCCCGATCGCTTATCGATTCCCATCACGCCGATGTATGAGCCGCTTCCCCACAATGATCTCTTGAAACGCAGCACAGCATAGTTCGCCCCGGGGTTGGGTCCCGAAAACCGTGTATCCACATCCATCACTCCCAGCTCGAATCCGGCGAGCGAACCCGTCACCTTGGCTCCTCCGTTGATGGGAACTTGCTGTCCCGTCACTGGATCAATTCCAATCTGGCGGCTGAAGAACAGTTGGTCCGCGCCACTGGCGAGGCCCATAGGAAATGCAAAGACACCCGCGTTCTCCAAGAAGAACTGCCTTTTCTCCGGGAAGAACAGCTTGTACGGAGTGAGGTTGAATTGCTGAACATCCACGTCGCTATCGGCGAAATCTGTATTGGCGGTAAGGTTCGCCACCAGATTGGAACGAAGGCCAACCTTGATATCCACACCGCCCGTGTGCAGCGCTGTAGTGCCCGGAGTTAGACCGCTCGCCGTAGTGTTGGATGGTAGATGACTAAACCCGCCGAGCACGTAAGGTTTGATGATGAACAACCGCCCACTACCGATTTCGGTGATGCCATGCAATTCTCCCGCTTGGCTAATCTTCGCGACTCCATAGGTTCTGTGCCACCCACTCCACAAGTCCTCCTCGTTCTTGCGGCGAATAAAGCGTTTGAAGTTGACTCCCCACACGACGTCGCGGGAGCGCATGAAGTTTAGTGTGGAGAATGGTATGGCCACGGTTGCCGTCCATCCGTCTTGCGCTCTCCGAGCTTGCGAAGTCCACACTCCGTCCCAGCCCGGATCGCCGTCCTGCGTTTCGCCCGCCTGTTCGTCCGTGATCAAAGCGTCTCTTTGCGTACCCAGTGGATTGATCTGGAAGACATAGGCATTGCGTCGGTCTCGCCGGGAGTCGATCACGATCTCGAAGTAGTCATCCAGTTCCTGACTTACGTCCCGGCGGAGTTGGGTAGCCACCGGGCCACTTGCAACAGAATCGTGGCACACGATTCCAAAATAGACTTCATTCCGCGAGTAAAGCACCCTCACTTCCGTTCGCTCGGTGGCGGGTTGCCCCTCGTAGGGTTCTCTCTGCCTGAAGTCCGTGATCGGAGGTGCCTGCTGCCAGAGAGGATCGCTGAGTGTGCCGTCTAAGATTGGTGGATGATCGACACGGACGGCCTGCGCAATGTGCCCTGTTAGTTCGGGGTTGGCTGATGTTGTGGGTTCTGACTTTTGTGCCGACGCCATCTGATTCAGGACGCAGAGAAGCACGATGGTTCGCGCGCGTCTGGCACGAGCTTTCGTGCAGCATGGCACTGAGGCAATATACTGGAGTTCGCCTGAAGAAATCGTGAATCTGATTTTGCGAAGCGGCCTGCCATGCGCCGGATGGGTCAGGTTTTGGCTTCCTCAGTTTTGATGATACTGGGCTGTGCCAGCGCGAACGCTCCGCCAGAAGACCACAAGCCGTTACCCCTAAAGAAAATCGCGGACGTCCCGTTGCCCGGGCCTGCGGTGCGCTTTGACTATCAGAGCCTTGACCCGTCGCATGGCCGTCTCTACATCGCTCACATGAACGCCGATCAACTCGTGGTCTTCGACGTGAAGAAACGTGAAGTTGTGGCAAACCTCGACGGATTTGCGAATGTTCACGGTGTTTGGGCCGTTCCGGAATTGGACAGAGTCTATGCGTCGGTCACGGGAGAGCATAAAGTCGCGGTTGTTGACATGCAGAGTCTGAAGACAATCGCCAAAGCTGGCCCGATCAATTATCCAGACGGCATCGCCTACGCTCCCGGCGCGAAGCGAGTATTCGTATCCGACGAGCACGGCGATGCCGATGCCGTGATCGATGCGACAACCAACTCGCTGATCACGACGATCCCCCTCGGCGGCGGTGCGGGTAACACCGTCTATGATCCCGCCTCCGGCCACATCCTCGTTGCCGTCCACGAAAAGAACGAACTCGTGACGATTGACCCGCGGACCGCCAAGATCATTGGACGCTATCGGATGACTGGAATCGAGAGCCCACACGGCATTACCCTCGACGTAGCAGCCAGACTGGCATTTGTCGCGGGTGAGAGCAACAACAAGCTTGCGCTAGTCGATCTCACCAACATGCAGGTACTGGAAACCTATTCGGTAGGGAAGGACCCGGATGTACTCGCGTTCGATCCTCGCCTCAAGCGGCTGTATGTCTCGGCAGAGTCCGGAACCGTCAGTGTTTTTTGCGAAACAGAAAAGGCTTTAATCAACGAAGGCACGTTTTCCATGCCTCACACGCATACTGTTTGCGTCGATCCGGATACGCACTTAGAGTCTATTTCCCTTTGCAAAGTGTCGACGGCCATCCAGTTCTTCGGATTATGGAGCCTGGCCAGGCCCACTAACTATACCGACAAGGCCGATGTTGACGCGAAAGCATCGATACCAAAGTCTAGTGGTTCTTTGCAATAGAGTAGTGCATCTCGGCAACCCTGGTGATCATCGCCAGGCAATCGGCTGGGATCGAAAAACGAACTAGAGTTCGCTGCTTAGGTAGAGGCGTCGAATCCTGCTTGCTCGGCCTCGATCCCGGGAGTATTCTTCGACACCAAAATTCCATCAAGTGAAAGGGGTTGATCATGTCACTTGACACCTTCGTTGTCCCTGCAAACCAATACAACACCGAATCAGATGCTTTAGCGGATTACGATGCTGTCCGCAAATTGTATACGGACGCCGGGATCATCGACACATATGGCGCAGCAGTGCTAACCCGTAAATCGAATGGGAAGGTCGAGATTGTCAAGCGCACCGAGGAGCCGACTCGTCAGGGTGCTGCAAGGGGATTCGTCGTCGGGCTTGCAGTTGGGGCAGTGATCGCCTTGTTCCCGGCCGCCGGTCTGGGGCTTGCAGCCGGACTTCTCGGTGGCGGAGCGATCGGTGCTGGCGCAGGCGCGGTAGCCGGACACGTGGTCGGTGGAATGAAGCGATCCGATCTGAAGGACCTTGGCGAGTTGCTGGACAACGGTACGAGTGGCTTTTAGTGGTGGTCGCGGCTACCGATGTCGAAGCGAAGGTCGAGGCTGCTATCACTCGGGCAAAGAAGCGCGCAAAAGTGCAGCTGCAGGCCGACACCGATGCCCTCAAGAAGGACATCGACAACATGAGGGCGGCGTAGTTGCACTCAGACGCAAGTTGAAGTAGAATTGGCCGCCTCTGGGCCCTCATTGTTCAACAACAAAACACCGGTGATGGCTCTGTCGTTCGCACCACCACCTTTCCATCTCTCTTAGGCTTCGGGTCACAGCGTGCCCCCCCACAACGGGCCGATAAGCACGTAACCTCAACCGAGGAACCGAGTCAACAGGCAAAACGTCGTCTACGAACTGAATTTCCAGCTCAGTCGTGAGCGGGGGATCCGGTACTCGATGACCCCACTCCGTTCGAGATTTTCGCGTCGAAGTCCGACAGCAAAGACAGGAGATGACTCATGGATCGCATGCTAGTAGTGATTTTCCCCAACGAGAGCAAGGCGTATGAAGGAAAAACGGCCCTTCAGCAGCTGGACTCGGAAGGAAGCATCAGTGTCTACGCCTACGCCGTGGTTACAAAAAACGCAGATGGAACTGCATCTGTAAAACAGGGGGATGACGTTGGTCCTATCGGTACTCTGCTCGGCACATCTCTTGGAAGTCTCATCGGCGTTCTGGGAGGGCCGGTTGGCGTTGCAGCCGGTGCAGCGGCCGGAATGGCTGCGGGTAGCTCCGTGGACCTCAACAACATCCGTGTCGGGACCGACTTTATTGACGACGTCCAGAAAGCCTTGTTGCCTACGCATGTCGCATTAGTTGCCGAAGTCGACGAGGAGTGGACCACCCCGGTGGATACGCGTATGGAAGCGATCGGCGGGAATGTTCATCGACGCGCCCTTTCCGAGGTAAGGGACAAAGTTGACGATGAGGATGTTGCCGCCATGAAGGCCGATCTCGCTCAGCTTAAGGCAGAGCACGCCAAGGCTCATGCGGACCGGAAGGCGAAACTCGAACAGAAGATTAACCAGCTCGATTCGAAAATCCAGGCTCAGTTGCAACGGGCGAAAGAGAAACGTGATGCTGCGCAACGTAAGGCGCAGGCAAAGGTACAGGGACTTAAGGCAAGGGCCGACGCGGCAAAAGCAAAGGCGTCGTAGACCGATAGACGGGCTATCCAAAGAGGGAGGTCGAGATGGCCTCCCCGTTTTTTTGAAAAATCCGAAGTATCCTGGACTACCGCTGCCGATTTCTTTGCCGCTGGCGTCGAGCAAGGAGATCCTGGAGCTGGTTTCTTGTACTTGGTATCTCGCTGACAATTCTGGGTGTCTTGCGTGTGGGCAAGGCACAAACTGCGACAACGTTTTCGATTCTGGCTTTGGGTTGGATCCTTGCCATCAGCGGAGTGATGTGGCTTGTAAACGCGTTTCGTGCCTTCAGCTGGCATGGGTTTCTTCTGTTCCTGCTGAACGCGATCATCCGCGGGGTGACTGGATACCTTCTGCTCCGTCACGCGGACGCAGGTGCAGCGGGCGTGACCTTGCTGCTCGCATCCCTGTTTGTCGTGGCCGGATTGTTCCGCGCAGTTGGAGCTGGCGTCATGCGGTTCCCAAGGTGGGGCTGCATGGTGTTTTCGGGATTCGTATCCGTTGTGCTTGGTATCTCAATATTCGTCAGTTGGCCTTCTGTCACCACGCACTTTATTGGGCTGGCGATCGGTATCGACCTCATCTTTGACGGTGCGCGTTGATTGGCTTCGCCACCGCGATTCACAGCCTGCCCAAGCTCGAACTCAGAAAGGCAGCATGAGAATCGGAGCTGGATTTTGTGGTTGAGGTTGCCTCACCTCGCTTCGGCTGCGCTGATTCTCTCGATCGGGTTCTTTACTCACTCGCACTGGATTTGGATGGCAGGGCTCGTGGTTGTGTGGAGAATTGTCCAGAACCATGTAAACTCTCCGCATTATGGGTAAGAACTTAGAATTACATCCTCTGACCGTCGTAGTTGCGCTCATGGTAGGAACTCAAGTCGGAGGAATTGCGGGCGTGTACATCTCAGTTCCAACAGTCGCTGTGTTGCGCATTGTTTGGCTGGAATATTTCTCGACTCTGAACTCCCCGACTTCCCACTCCGACCCACTACTCACGCAATCGAAAGCATGATGCTGTGTGCGGTGAGTGCAAAGGAGACGATGATGCAGACTCTTCGTTTCTCGACATCCAGATTTTGGATTGTGCTGCTTCCGGCGATAATCTCCGCCGCATGCTTGGCCCAGGCTCCTGTCCCCGAGCTGGTTAGCGACCAAGAGACCGAGCTCGGGCAGGCAGTGTATAAGCAACTGCTAGAAAAGGGAGAGATCATCAAGTCCTCTCCCCTCTACGACACTCTGAAACCGATCGCAGAAGCAATAGCCCGCGAGGCACAGCCCCACTACTTGCATCCCTTTAAGTTCTTTCTTGTGCACGAAGCCCAGCCTAATGCGTTCGCGACTCCAGGAGGCAACGTCTACGTGGTGGATTCTCTTCTGTATTTTGTTAAGAACACGGAGCAATTGGCTGGAACCCTTTGTCACGAGGTTTCCCATACGATTCATCGTGACGGCGTCGCCCTGATGGAGAAGGAGCAGAAGATTGAAGAACGGGAAGTGGCTGCTGCTATTTTGCTGGGACCAACACGAGCTCACATTATAGCGATCGCCCTAATTGGCAAGTTGCACTCGCTTGGCTATTCACGTGACGCGGAATCGAAAGCGGATGTGACTGGTTCCGACATTTGCGCCGGCGCAGGTTACAACCCGTGGGGATTGACATGGCTGTTTCAGGATTTTCAAAATGCCGATATTGGCCAGGTCCCGCAGCTTCTGTCGGACCATCCTGCCAATGGCACCAGGATAAAAACACTCGAAAAGCACTTTCGAGATAATCCTTCTACTTTCTCAAAGTTCAATCGCGACCCAAAATCTGCAATTCCATTCAACGTGCCACAAGACGCGCCTGTGGTTTTCTTGCACCCTGACACCAAGGGGGGAAATTAGCCTTGGATAGGCTTCAGTCTCAGGCCATCCTATTGAACGTTCTTTCGGGTTGGGGGTGATGGGCGTGAATCGATCACAAGCGAGCCTGAACCACACGACTTGCGTGTATAGGCGAAAAGGCAAGGCGAATTTTGTCCGCTCTGCCATGCTCCTGCTTATGTCAGCAGTCGCCTTCTCGCAAAGCGCAGACCGGCTGCACACATTTTTCAAGCAGGACATTGGTCTGAAGGATTCGGAAATTACGGAGATTGATCAGGGCAAGGCTGTCGCAAAGGTGCTGGATTCGCCCATTCCTTCCGAGGTCTTCGTGTTCGGAAGTGTCTTCATAAAAGCACAGCGCAGTGCGTATATGCATGTCGCGCTCGACCTCGACAGCCTCAAGACTCTGCCGAACTACCTTGCTATCCGACGCTTCTCGAGTCCGCTCCAACTTTCCGACCTCGCGGGCTTTGAACTCGACGCTGATGATGTGAATGGTCTTAAAGAATGCAAACCAGAGAATTGCGAAATACAGTTGCCCGCAGAGAATATGGAACAGTTTAAGAATCAGATTGACTGGTCAGGTGCCGACCCGGCTGGCCAGGTCAACAATCTTGCCCAAAAGATGGCCCTGGAAGCGCTCCTTGCGTATGAGAAAGGCGGTAATGCAGCGCTAGGCACGTACCGTGACAAGACGTCACCTGCTCAGGTGAGCGAGCAATTCCACGCACTCTTGTCACGCTCGAAGATTTTACCGGAGAGACTTCCTGCGTTTTATTCATACCTGCTCGATTATCCCAAAGCGTCTCTCTCAGACGGTTCCTCTGTTTTCTACTGGGAGAAAGTAAAGTTTGGGCTCAAACCTACCCTTCGCATGAATCAGCAGATTGCCGCTCGTGCCACCGGCGAGCATGGCCCGATTGATGTGGTCGCGATTAAGCAGTCATATGCAAGTCACTATTTTCAGACAGCGCTCGACCTAAATTTCTGTGTTCCGGGCACCATCGAGGGCTTCTACCTCGTAACCGTGAAAGGCTCGGAGCAGGCAGGATTGACTGGGCCCAAGGGGAGTATGGTGCGGAAAGTTGCTATTGACAAAACACGAGCATCGCTTGAGAAATCTCTCGCGGCCATTAAAACGCAACTGGAGAAATGCCGATCCCCGACAAGCCCTTGCGGCTAGGGGGCGGTCGCTCCTTTGCTGGATTCCCAGCAAGCAACAACTGAAAAGGAGACGGGATTTATGCGACAAACTGAGTCTAAGCGCGCTACCGGGAAAGCTTTGTCTTGGTACTTCACTTCCATAGTGGCGGTGCTGCTGCTGATTCTCCCTGCCGTCGCTGCCGACAAGGAGAAAGACGAGCAGACCCTTCGGCACGCCAACCTTGTGTTGCAGGATATGCTCAGCAGCAAAGACATCTCGCCGGATCTGTTGTCAAAGGCTGATTGCGTGCTGATTCTGCCTGAGGTGAAGAAGTTCGGGTTCGGTGTGGGCGGCAGCGGCGGCCGCGGTCCCTTGCTCTGCCGCACTGGCCAGAACTTCAATGGCAAATGGTCTGCGCCTGCGATGTACTCGGTCGGCGGTGCTAGCATTGGTCTGCAGGTAGGCGGCTCCTCCACTGACTTTGTCCTCCTGCTCATGAATGAGAAAGTCGTGAATCAGGTTCTCAACGGAAAAACTAAAATGGGCACCGATGCAACGGCGGCAGCGGGCCCTGGTGCTACGGCGGCCAGTGCGTCTGACGTGGATATTCTGACCTACGCTCGGGCCAAGGGAGTGTTCGCCGGTGTGTCCCTGGGAGGCTCGACGGTGGAACCAGACAATGACGCGAACTACCGCTTATACGGCAAGACACTGAGGGCGACTGATATCGTACACGGAGCCGCCGTCAAGCCACCGGCTGATGGTCAGGCTCTTGTTACACTGCTTGACAGCAAACTCACAAAGCATGCTAAATGACAAGGGAGCCAGGTATCTGAATCCAAGGAACCTTCGCAAGCTTTCGCTGAGGACGTGCCAATATGGCTCCCGTGCGGGTGCCGCCAACTACGCATGGGTTTCGAACGCAGTCGCGGCCTTCGCCAACTTGGCAAGAACCTCCCAGTGCCTCGGGTGAGGGCGGCTTCGGCCCGAGCGAATGAGGGTAGCGTAAGGCCGGGAAACCGTTAACGCTTCGGCAATTTCCCTGACCTTGGTTGTTCGCAATTTGGGTTGGATCTCGCGTGCGTAAAACTCCTCCGTTAACCATGCGGGCAAACTGGACGGCGACCACCACGAAATAGCAACAGCGTGGTCGCTTTGAACCTTGGACATGCGAGCCTTAGCGCGCGCGGTCTTTGGTTTCAGTCGACCGTTTTGTGCTACCCGAGCCATGGTTTCGCAAGAGACCTCCACCGCGCACGATTGACAATAGTGATTCTTCACTCCTTCGGCACCGCACAGTTCACAAATCCTCGCGGTTCACAACAATTAACGCAAGGCGGAAGGCGAGATGCGACATAACGCTGGCGGCTGGTGAACTTGCGCACGAACAAGATGAAGCTCAGGTTGTGGGTTGTAGGGCCTTTTCTGGCTTACCTTCTTGTATTCTTACTTTGGTTTCCTCTTTGGCAGCACTCACCACACTCTTTTTCGGCCGGCGATGACGTGGGCGGATTCGATACGCCAGATGGCTTCGATGGTGCGGTGTGTGGCGTGATGTGGATCGGCAACAGACACTGCTACCGATCACACCAGTTTGGATACGTCAGTGCAAGTGGGACTATTTCTTGGCTACCTTATCTGCCAGTTGAGCGCGGAAGTTTTTTTCCTGCTGAATATCTTCTTCGGAGAAGGCGGGTGCGAAGTCTTCGGGCTCGAAGACCTGGCGGATCTCTATGTCGCAGTCGCCTGCGGCGTCGGGGTTGGGACAGCGCTTGACCCACTCGATGGCCTCTTCGAGAGACTTGACCTGCCAGAACCAGAAGCCGGCGACGAGTTCCTTGGTTTCGGTGAAGGGGCCGTCGGTGACGGTGCGGTTCTTGCCGGAGAAGTGGACGCGGGCGCCTTTGGAGGAGGGGTGAAGGCCGTCGTAGGCTAACAAGACTCCGGCTTTTACGAGCTCGTCGTTGAATTTGTTCATGGCGGCCATGAGCTGGGGATCGGGGAGTGCGCCTTCTTTTTCGGAGTCTTTCGTGGCTTTGACGATGATCATGAATCGCATTTTGTTTGTCCTTTCGGGTTGAGAAGGATGTCGGTCTGACGCTCAGGTTCAGAGCTTAATTGCTGCTCTACCGATACGTCGAAGGAGGAGGTGCAGGATCGACACGGGTGACGATTGTTTTTTGATTTTATTTTGGGGGATCCGGCGACCACAATACGTTGGAGGGCCGGTTTTGAATGTAGAAAACAAGCGATGCGCTCGCTTTTGGGTATTGTTTGGGGAGATCCGATTCAGACAATTCAGTTAGTATGAACGAGTCTTTCATATCAGGAATTGGGGTCAAAATAACCTTTTCCACTACCTCAGGAAACACCGGCCCGAGGTGAATACTACAATCACACATCTCTTGCCCTTCTGGATGTCTCAGTGGAACCGGTATTCCCTCTAGAAGCTCCTTTCGGAGTGCGGCCACTCATGCGGGAGTCGGGATCGTCGCAGCACTCCGTAGAATGTTTTCTGGCAGGTGATCCAGTTCACCCTGCTACGCGCGCCAGGCTGAAACAGGCGGTGGAAAAGCTGGAGCGCTGAGGTTCGAGGAGTGGCATCAGTCGTTGACCGCGTTCAGAGGGATTTTTCGCCAGCTAGCCACTTTGCATCAGTTAATTGTCGATCAATCCGAATCTCAATAATGGAGGTGCTTGCTTTGGTGACTCCGGCGGGCCGAACTTTTTGCCAGTCAACGGCAAACTGATTCTGATGGCGATAACCAGTGTCGGCGGGGATCACGTGTGCCGTGCAACAAGCGGAAATTACCGCCTCGATACAGCCACCGCTCGGGACTTTCTCAAGAATTTTGTCACTTTACCGTAAACACCCTTGTACCGACTCGCAAGATTTAGGTGACCCGTCGAAACGGAAGCCAAAACATCAGGGGAAATATTTGCCTGATAGCCCAAGGCCGAACGAACGACAACGGGAGGCAGGAGTGCCTCCCGTGAATGAGTGACTATCTTTTCAGTTCAATTTGAATCAATTCAAACGGGCCGCCAAGGTTCTCGGGATCGTGTTCGAAGGCATCCATGTGCATGACTTGACCTGCCTTCGCTTCAATGTTTTCGCTCTTTCCATCCGGGTATGTGAACTTGGCGTTGCAGTCGTTCAAGAAGACGGAAACCGACTCGGGATGACTGTGCATCACTGACTTCTCCTTGGCTCCGTACTTGATGCGCACGACACGGATTTTATCGTTCTCAAACTCTACTGTGTAGTGGCGGGAATCGGCTTTGACTGGGTCAACTTTTGGGTTTGGCATTTGTGCAGTTGCCATGGTGATTCCTCCTTTGGCTGCAAAAGTGTAGTCCCCGAGTACTCAGTTTTGCAAAGTTTGGATATCGAGCAAATGAATCTTCCAGCTTTAATGAACTTCTCTCTTGAAGGATCACGACCTGACCATTCTGAATGAACAGCATGCTGCTGTAGTCACGGCGATTATACAAATTCTCAACCTCGGCTCCTCCACGCGCACGTCCGGCGAGCCCCGGCCCCGCCCGCTGAAGTCCAGCGCCTTTTCACGGCGCACTATTACGCCATCTATGGATGTTTCTCCGCTGTATACCGCATCGTCTGACCCCGCTTCAGGCTTGAAAACTCCACCTCCATTGACTTTCCATCCTTGGAGATGACCCAGCGCGAGACGCCGGAGACCCGACCGTCTGTCTTGTCGGTTTCCTCAAGTGTGTACTCGTCGATGAGCCTCATCGAGCGCGTTGAATGCGTATCTCCGGGATCGGGGTAGTCTTTTCCATCAAGCTTCACCTCATAGCTCGAACTCCCATCAGAAATCTTCATTGCGCCCGCCGTAGCCTGAAAAATCTGAAGCGCACCGGCGCGAGTTGCGTTCTTGACTGTGTCCATCCGCCACCGTCCTGAGAGGGCATGAGAGCCAGCGGGTCCGTTCCCAACTCTCGTGAAGCCTGCCTTCCCGGTGACCTTTTCTGTTTCCATTGTGTTGGTGAAGTCTTCGGTCATTTTCCGTCCATCCGGCGAAACCGTTTCGATGCACTCGAAGTAAGGTTTGCCGGCCTTCTTCATCGTGAACTTGATTGCATGGTCATCCAGAATGTGCACGGCCAGCGTGTCGTATTTGTATCCAGCTATTGGGTAGTCAACACCATCCGTCTTCACATCGACTCTGGGGATGCAGCTCTCGCAGTGGTACATGCCATCGACGAATAGATAGTGCTCAGGCGGACCAGAGAACTCCAAAGTGTCCATTTCCATTTGCCACGTTCCGTCGAAGCGACTCTGTGCAAACGTCCATGACTGCATGAGCAACAGGAGGGCAAGCAACTTTCTCACGGAAGGAGCCTCAGAAGTCTGATGGGCGAAATCAGTGTAAAGATTATAGCTTTCCGTTTCAGTTGTCGCTAACAGGCGGGCGAGTGGGCGGGCTGGGTTGCGGAAGCCGTTCGTCAATCTCATACATTACCGGATGATTCGGATGGTCCCGCTTGAGGTAGAGTTCAAACCCGCACCGAATGTCGTCTTCTGTGATCCCAGAATCGTGGTAGATGAGGTACTCCACCGTACAGTTTGATACTGGACAAATCATTTTGAGATGGACCCGACCCTGTTTAGCATAACTATCAACGAGTTTCCGGAGACTGCTCTGAGCGGCATCTTTTCTAATCGCGATACCCATAGCCGAAATTCTAGCGCAATCTTTTTCGAGGCCTGTTTGTCATGACGGGGGCCGATGCAATAGCAATACGATTGGACTGCTCGTGCGTAGGCATATCACCGCAGGTGAGTTTCATTACGTCGGCAAAGAAGCAGCTACCCGCTGGGGGAGCGGTGCCCGATCTCTCCATGATGGCCGAAGCAGGAGCACTTGACCCGCTCGACGAGACTTTCCGCGAGTACGAGAGAGTAGTCGACGCGAAGTATCTGGACGAAATCCGAACACAAGCAAAACAATTTTCCACGAAGCTCCTCTCGCGCCAGTCCGCACTTGCCGAGTGTGCAATACGAAAGTTCAAGAAGGGAAGCAATGCCATCAAGCCTCGTTCTCTGCGAAAGCTGATCAGGACGATTCATGATCTACAAAACGCACTTGTGCGAAATGGTGGATAACAGACCACTGAGGTATACACAGAGGTATACACAGATGTGAGCCACAAAATACGCCAGTAGAACATCGTGAAGACAAGACAAGCCGCCTGTTCCCCATTCTTTTACACGGCAGCAGGAACGGCGGCTTCCCTCAACGACTGGCCGAGATCCCGTTAGGCAGCCATCAAGTCTTTCAGTCGGTCATTAGCTGCTTGAATCCGGCAGGCTCTCTCCACGATGTCGCATTGCACATCGGTCGGCAGGTCGGCAAATTCAGCAGCATCCCATGTTTGCTCGCGATATTCGCGGAGGGCTCGCTCGAACGAGTCATCGGTTGGGCACTCATCATTCGGGGGCATGATGTTTATTCCTGCGAGGGAAGGCCACACAACAGCTTGGCCTGACGAAACGCGGCGCACCCAAGAGGTCCGGTCAGTGACCACGTGCAAGACGTGCATATCTGTTTGGGGACCTGAGTATCCCCCAGTTTTTTGGATCAGTCAAGTGCTGCAACCATGCTGCAAACTTGCTGGAATCGTCAGAGAAGAGGAGTAAAAATAGGCCAGCCACATGTTTCAGCGACTGGCCCTTCTCGTTTAGTGGATCACATCCCCGATACGGCTAGCCGGGGAGCTTGGAACC
>Ga0307471_100000446_pt1 | contig 21066 bp, 22 predicted proteins | sample atmos_gasesAM3C__2_FD_204566 | JGI IMG/M metagenome (GOLD analysis project Ga0307471, IMG submission 204566) | Hardwood forest soil microbial communities from Morgan-Monroe State Forest, Indiana, United States - atmos_gasesAM3C_515 | ecosystem: Environmental > Terrestrial > Soil > Temperate...
CGACGAGCAGACGCAAACGCTCGCGCGCCGCGCCCGAGTCGATCGATTCCGCGGCGCGGTCGAGCCCTTCTGCCAGGCTCGTCGCAGCGCCGGCCACCAGCAACCCTGCCGCGGCATTGATGGCCACGACGTCGCGTGCCGCGCCATGCTCGCCGTCGAGAACCGCCGTGATCCGTGCCGCGTTCGTGTCGGCATCGCCACCCCGGAGCGCATCGACCGGCGCGGAGGGCACTCCCAACGCCGCCGGATCGATCACGGTCTCATGCACACCGCCGGCTGACACGTCGTAGCACACCGACGGACCCGCGATGCCGAGCTCGTCGATACCGTCGGGACCGGTCACGACCAGGGCGCGCTCATGGCCGAGACGCATCAGCACGGCAGCCATCTTCGGCGCCAGCGTTCTGTCGCTGACACCGAGCACCTGCCGGCGCACGCGCGCGGGGTTGGCGAGCGGTCCGAGGATGTTGAAGACGGTGCGAATGCCGAGCTCCCGGCGCGGCCCCGCAGCGTGTCGCATGGCAGGGTGATACAGCGGCGCGAACATGAAACCGACACCGGCTTCCTCGACGCAGCGCTGCACCGCCGGCGGCGGAATGGCAACCGTGACGCCGAGCGCCTCGAGCACGTCGGCGCTGCCGCATGGCGACGATACCGAGCGATTGCCGTGCTTCGCGACTGCGCATCCGGCACCCGCGACAACCAGCGCCGCAGCCGTTGAGATGTTGAACGTGCAGAGTCCATCGCCGCCCGTGCCGCATGTGTCGATCGCGGGGACACGCAGCGCGACGTACGTGGAGTGGTCGAGCATCGACTGCACGAAGCCCGCGAGCTCGTCCACCGACTCGCCCTTGGCCCGCAACGCCGCGAGCAGCGCACCGATCTGGGCCGGCGTCGCACTGCCATCCATGATGCGGTCCATCACGCAGCGGGCCGTGCCGAGGTCGAGGTCGTGGCCGCCCACGACGCGCTCGAGCGCGTCGCGCAGCAGTGTTTCCGGCATCGCAGCTCGACCGTAGCATCCGGTCTGCGCCCGCCGCCGAGGAACGTCCATATACTCCAGCGGTGACCGCGCGCACGTTGCAGCCGTTCGATCCCGGCGTGGTTGCGCCGTGGCGCTTGGGCGCCGGTCGTCGCGGCGTGCTGCTGCTGCACGGCTTCGCGGGAACCCCGCCCGAGCTGCGCAGACTCGGTGAGCACCTGGCCGGGAACGGCTGGCTGTGCGTCGCACCCGCGTTGCCCGGCCACGCGACGACGCCTGAGCAGCTCGAGTCGACGAGCTGGCGCGACTGGGCGGCCACCGCACGAGACGCGCTCGACCAGCTGGCCGCCGAGTCTGACGAGGTCATGGTGGCCGGACAGTCGATGGGCGGCACGCTCGCGCTCCATCTCGCCGCGACCGATTTGCGCGTCCGCGCGGTGGCGACTCTCGGCGCGCCCCTGCGGCTGAGCGGCTTCCTGCACCACCTCCTGCCCGCGATCGTGCACGTCGTTCGCTGGTACTACCCGGGGAGTGACGTCGACCTCTGGAATCCTGCTGCGGTGGACGAGCTCCATTCGTACGGCCGGCGATCGACTCGCTCGATCCGCGAGCTCGAGCGCTTGCTCGCCGCTGTGCGCGTACAGCTCGCGCAGGTGCGCGCCCCCGTGCTCGTCCTGCACGGCGGGCGCGATCGCACGGTCGATCCCCGCAACGCCGACGAGCTCGCGTCACGCCTGCTGTGCAGCGAGTGCGTGGAGAAGCACGTGCTGCCCCGCAGCGGCCATGCGATGTCGGTCGATGTCGACCGCGACGCGGTCAATTCGCTGGTGCGTACCTGGTTCGACCGTTACTCGCAGAGTGACGAGGCACAGCCCGCGGAGATGATCCGAGCGTCTGCCTGAGCTCAGGATCGGTCCGGGTCGCGCCCCAGCAACCTCGCCGCCGTGGTCGCGTCGAGCACCGGGTTGTCCGGCGGTCCCTCGGCGACGGGTGGATGCGCTCGACGTCGCATGCGCGGCTCGGGAGCGGAGTGCTGTGTCGCACGTGTGACAGCACCGCAATCTCGACAGCGGTAGATGTTGCGAACATCTCCCTTGCCGGCATATTCGCGATGCGAGAAGCGCAGCTCACCATCGCAACGCGAGCATCGGGGGCGCCGCGAGTCCGCGTGTGTCTCGATCTTGTCTTTAGATTTGCTTTCCACAATTTCACGGTCCTTCGATGGGTCTCGCGTGCGATCGGTGGCAACCGCACCCTAGCGTCCGTTGCGCCGGTGCGCTCACCGGTTATAGCAGGCAGCTCGGTCCGCCATGAGGCGCGGCACTGTGCAGGAGACACGATGGTTCCCGACGAGACCCAGGCCCTGGTGGACGGTGACGAGGCTGACGCGCTGAGGCGCTACCAGCGCTTGTACGAGCTCCGCGAGCTGGTTGCCGACGCGTCGCGCCGCGCCGACGCGATGCTGCGGCTCGAGCTCTCGCTCCGCGGGCCGGCGCCGATGGCACCGCAGGCGACCTGACAGCACGCGCGACCGCCGTCTGACAATGACGGTGTGGAGCGCAGCGAGCCTGCGCTGCTGCCGCGGCTCCGCGCGGCGGTCAGCGTCGACACCGGCCGGCCGGTAGACCCCCCGAGAGGGCGGGGTGGGGCCGCGGTCCTTTTGCTCTTCGACGCATCGCACAGCGGACTCCCGCTGCTCTTCATCCTGCGATCGGAGCAGCTCCGCTTCCACGCCGGGCAGATCGCGTTTCCCGGTGGCATGTCAGAAGCCGACGACTCCGGTCCCGTCGAGACGGCGCTGCGCGAGGCGCATGAGGAGGTGGGGGTCGGCGCCGAGGACGTCGAGGTGATCGGCACGCTCTCGCCCCTGCTCACCGCGACGTCGGACCTCTGGCTCACACCGGTCGTCGGCCTGCAGCGCTCTCAGTTCGACGTCGTCGCCGACCCGTTCGAGGTCGCGGAGTGGTTCCGCCTCGAGCTCGACGCGCTGCTGCGCGCGCCGCACACCGTCCGCGACCTCGCTCGCGGCGACGAGCGCCGGCTCGTCCACTTCTACGAGGCCGACGGTCGCACCATCTGGGGGGTCAGCGCAGCGATCCTCCACGAGTTGATGACACGACTCGGTCGTCGCGACTAGCGGTATCGATAGACCGCGTCGCGGTAGTGCACCCGGCGCGCAGCGGAGACTCGTCACGGGCACGCGATCGCACCGCCCGCGTTCTGGGAAAGCAGGACCCTCGAGCGGAAGGGGGCGGTGCGTCGCTGACATCTCCTTCGCCCTTGTGCTCCGACAACGTTCAGGCTCAGTCCGGTGATCGCCCGTGACGAGTCTCCGTTGCGCGGCGAGTGCCAACGGTGAACGCGGTCTATCGATACCGCGGGTGCACGACGAACGGGTTGTGTTCCATCTCCTCGCCGATGGTCGTGCGCTGACCATGCCCCGGATAGACGACCGTGTCGGGCGGTAGGGTGTACAGCCGGTTCTCGATCGAGAAGACGAGGGCGGGCCAGGAGCCGCCGGGCAGATCTGCGCGGCCGACCCCGCGGTGGAAGAGCGTGTCGCCGGCGTACAAGTCGACGCCGACCCGAAAGCACACCGAGCCGCGAGTGTGACCCGGCGTGTGCAGCACCTCGATCTGCAGGTTCTGCCATACGATCAACTCGCCGTCGTTGAGGTCCTGCTCGCACACGACGTCGGGAAGGTCCGCGGGTACGCCGGGGAGATGATGCACGGCGGCGAGCTGCTCGCGGTCGTCGGGATGGATCGCTGCCTCGCAGTGATGCGCCGCTTTCACCGCGGGCACACCGTTGACGTGGTCGGGGTGGCCGTGCGTGAGCAGGATTCGATCGCAGTGAAGGTCGTGACGGTCCAGCAGCTCGAGTGTGCGCGGGTGCTGAAGTCCGGGGTCGATCACCAGCACGTCGTGCGTGTCGCGACGGCGCATGACATAGCAGTTCTGGTCGAAGACAGGGTCGACGACGATGGCGAGCTCGATGAGATCGCGCAGCGCCTCTGCCATGCGCCCAGCCTAGCAGCGGGGATCAGTCGCTTCGCGCGTTGATCGGACTGGCGCTCTCGGTTGTCGGCAGTGGCAGAAGGAATCCGGCGCCGCGGTGGCCCTGCTGACGCCCCGGCGGCGCGTCCATGAGGGCGCGGTCGAGCACATCAGCAAGGGTCTCGACGGGGACCACCTCCACTGCCTCGAGTATCTCGCGATCGATCTCGTGCAGGTCGCGCATGTTCTTGCGCGGCAGCAGGAAGATACGCAGACCGGCGCGGTGCGCGCCCAACAGCTTGTCCTTGACCCCGCCGATCGGCAGCACGCGTCCGCGCAGTGTCACCTCGCCGGTCATGGCCAGGTCACGGTGCACCGGCCGTCCGGCAGCGACGGAGACCATCGCGGCCGCCATCGTTATCCCCGCGGACGGACCGTCCTTGGGGATGGCGCCCGCAGGCACGTGCACGTGGATGGCGTGCGTCTCGAAGAAGTCCTTCGGCGCTCCGTACTCGGCCGCATGGACACGCGCCCAGGAAAGCGCGGCGCGCGCCGACTCCTCCATGACGTTGCCCAGCTGGCCCGTGAGCACCAGCTCCGGCTTGCCCTCTATGGCGAGCGCTTCGACGGTGACGATGTCTCCGCCGACCTCGCTCACGACGACTCCGGTCACCGCGCCGATCTCGTCGTTCTCCTGCGCCTCGCCGTAGTCGAACCGCTGCGGTCCGAGGTAGTCGACGAGGTCGCCCGGACGTACGACCACTGACGCGACATCTTCGGTGACCAGCTTGCGCGGCACCTTGCGAGCGATCTCCGCGATGGCGCGGTCGAGCTGGCGCACACCGGCCTCGCGGGTGTAGCCGTGCAGCACGCCGACCAGCGCCTCGTGCTCGATCTCGAGCTCGCCGGCGTCGAGGCCGTGCTGCTCGAGCTGCTTCGGGATCAGGTGATGCTCGGCGATCCCGATCTTCTCCTGCTCTGTATAGCCGGTGATGCGGATGATCTCCATGCGATCGCGCAGCGCCGGGCTGATCGTCTCCGCGATGTTCGCGGTGGTGATGAACAGCACCTGCGACAGGTCGTACGGGACTTCCAGGTAATGGTCGCTGAACTCGCGGTTCTGCTCGGGATCGAGCACCTCGAGCAAGGCGGCCGAGGGATCACCGCGGAAGTCGGCTCCGACCTTGTCGATCTCGTCGAGCATGATCACCGGGTTGCGCGTCCCGGCGTTGCGCATCGACTGGATGATCCGGCCCGGCATGGCGCCGATGTACGTCTTGCGGTGACCGCGGATCTCCGCCTCGTCGCGGATGCCGCCGAGGCTCATGCGCACGAACTTCCGGTCCAGCGCCCTCGCGATGCTGCGTCCGAGCGACGTCTTGCCCACACCGGGAGGGCCGACGAAGCAGAGGATGGGTGTCTGCAGCGTGCGCCGGGGACGCGACTCCGTGTCGGGGTGATCGCCGGCCGCCTCGCGCTCGGCGATCTTTGCGCGCGTACGCTCGCGCACCGCGAGCCACTCGAGGATGCGGTCCTTCACCTTGGTGAGCCCGTAGTGATCCTCGTCGAGGATCGACTTCGTCTGCTGGATGTCGATCGCTTCGACGGGCGGCTCACCCCATGAAAGCTCCAGGAGCAGGTCGACCCAGGTGCGCACGATGCCCATCTCGGGTGATGCGGACGGGATCTGCTCGAGCCGCGCGACCTCTTTGAGCACGCGCTGCTTCACGGCGTCAGGCATGCCCGCCTTCTCGACGCGCGCGGCGAGGTCTTCATCCTCGCCCTCGCCACCTTCCAGATCGGAGAGCTCCTTGCGGATGGCGCGCAGCTGCTCGCGCAGGATGTGCTCGCGCTGCGACTTGTTGATCGTCTGCTGCACGTCCTCGTTGATCTTGCTGCGCAGCTGCGCAACCTCGACCTGCCGTGCGAGCAGTGGCGCAAGCATGCGCAGGCGATCGATGACGTCCACCTGCTGCAACAGCGCGATGCGGTCGGCGACCGAGAAGTCGGGAGTCGTGCTGGCGATGTCGGCGATCAGCGCGGGGTCGGTGCTTCGCGCCATCGCCAGCGCGACGTCCGCTCCCACAGCCGCGCCGGCCGCGACGTACTCACCGAAGAGCGTCTTGACGCTGCCGGAGAGCGCGTCGATCTCGGTGCCTTCCACCGGGATCGCGTTGACCGGGATGACGGTGGCGCGCCAGGCGTCGCCGGCCGCGTCGAAGCTCTGGATCCAGACGCGCTCGCGGCCCTCGACCAGCGCCTGAGCGCCTCCTCCGGGGAGACGGCGAAACGCGCCGACGTGCGCCAGCAGCGCCACGGGATGGAGATCGCCCTGGGTGACGTCATCGAGCTCGGCATCGCGCTGGATCGCGAGCACGACGCGGCCGTCGGCGTTCACGGCGGCCTGGAGGGCCGCCACCGAGCGAGGCCGGCCCGCTGCGAGCGGCGCGAGCTGGGACGGGAATACGACGTTGTCGCGGAGAGGGACGACGGGGAGGGTGTCCGGCGCCGGGACGTCGGCGGGCGCCGTCCCGTTGCCCGGGGTGGTGGGGTCGTTGGGATCGAAATCAGTCATTTCGAATTCGAGCATACCCGCCATCCGCGGCCCGAAACGGACGAATGGACGCTCTCCACACGGCTGTTCAGAGCGGGTCCGAGACCTCGTCGTCGCGCGCCCACGCGTCCGCGAAGTAGCTCGCCGCGCCCGGATGGTCGATGACCAGCGCCGCCTCCCAATTGCCGCCCAGCCCGTCGCCACTCCAGTTCGCCGAGCTGACCACGGCGACGCCGTCGACGATGGCGCCCTTCGCGTGGCCACGGGTCGACCGGCTGACGTCCATGACGCGAGTGGCAATCCCGAGGTGCCGCAAAGCGGATCGATCCCGCGGGGCGGGAGGCGTGCCGAGGAGCACTCGGACGGTGGCGCCCCGCCGGTGAGCCGCGGTGAGGTCGTGGATCAGAGACCGGGCCCGTGCCGCCCGGGTGTCGATGTAGGGCGCGGTGATGAGCACGCGCCGGCGAGCGGCGCTGATGAGGTCGTGCAGGCCGGCCGCAACAGCGGCCCCACCGGTCAGCAGCCGCAGCCTGCACGTCTGGATAGACAGGTCGAGCGGGGCCACCTCGGGCCGAGGGATCCCGACCTCGCCGGGGGCGTCCGCGTCCGCCGCGCCCCAGCGGACCGGAGGGGAGGCTGCCACGCCCCACGCTTCCCGCAAGCGTGTCCTCGCGACGGACACGATGGATGGCGCGCCCGAGATGAACACCCACCACTCGCGGGTCCCGCGCAGCGCAGGGGCCCGAGGCGGGATGCGTCCGTGAGGGTCACGCGGCGCGTCGCGCCAGATCAGGTTGCCGGTGCCCACCGCCAGGGCGGAGTCCACGATCAACAGCTTCCAATGCGCCTGTGCGCGTCCCCGTCGCAGGACGGCGCACCTGCCACCGGCGCGCGCGACCTCGACGGCCGTCCCGGCATTGCCGTCGCCGCCGTGGCGGTCCAGCAGCAGCCGTACCGCGACGCCCCGGCGCGCAGCGTCGATCATCGCCCACCGATACGCGGGGCCGACCTCGTAGCAGGCTGCGTCGATCCGGCTGGACGCGCCTCGGAGGAACTTCGTCAGGAGCGTGCCGGCCGAGTCGGGACCGAGCGCGCACGTCAAGCTCGCCACGGCTGCTTTGCGCGGGAGGTCGGTATCGTTGTGATCAGGACCACGTTAGACGGCGTACCCGCTCCCCACATGGACAACATCGAACCCCTGCAACAGCCACCGACCCCGCCACCCCTGGACGTGGCGCCCCCGCACCCGCCTGCCTACGAGTGGGCGCCGGCGCCACCCGCGCACGCGCCCACGTCTCCGTTGACGCGTGCGTGGCCACTTGGCCTGTCACGCGGGCTGGCGATCCTGTTGATCGGGGTCGTCGCGGGCGGCGCCGGCGGCTATGTCGCCTTTCGCATCCAGAGCCCCACCACCGGGGCGGCGGAGATCCTGGTCGACAACTCGCCCGTGCACGGGGGCGGCAGCGCAGAGGCGGTTGCGTCGCACCTCGGTCCGGCGGTGGCGACGATCATCGCCAGGCAGGGCACGGCGTCGGCGAGCCTCGGCAGCGGGTTCGTCATCGCGCGCACCGGCGGGTCCAGCTTTCTGCTCACCAACAACCATGTGGTGACCGGATCCAACGACCTGCACGTGCTCCTGCCGGACGGGCGGGCGTTCACGGCGACGCTGGTGGGAACGGACACGCTCGACGACCTCGCGGTGGTCAGCGTTCCCGACACCACGCTGGCGATGGCCACCTTCGGCGACTCGTCGAAATTGCACGTCGGTCAAATGGTGGTCGCCATCGGCAGCCCGCTCGGCAACCAGAGCTCGGTGACCCAGGGTGTGATCAGCTCGCTGCACCGAACGATCAACGCAGGCAGCGGGCAGGGAACGACCAGCGAGACGCTCGAGGATGTGCTGCAGACGGACGCATCCATCAACCCCGGCAACAGCGGCGGTCCCCTCGCCGACATCGACGCGCGCGTCGTCGGCGTCAACGTCGCCATCGCCGGCAACGCAACCAATATCGGCTACAGCATTCCCGCCAACCTCGCACGCGAGGTCGCGACGGCGCTGATCCAGCACAAGCCCGTGCAGCACCCGTTCCTCGGCATCGGATATCTCGACGCCATCAACGCCGTCGAGGCAGGGCAGGGCTTCAGCGGTCCGGGCGTCCTCGTCACCACCGTGAGCCCGGGGACACCCGCAGCGACCGCGGGATTCCAGAAGGGGGACATCCTCGTCGCGATCGACGGTGTGGCCATCGACAACGGTCAAACGCTCGGTGGCTTGATCCAGAACAAGCAGGTCGGGCAGAGCGTCGCGTTCACGGTGCGCCGGGGCGGTCAGACGATGACGCTGTCGGGAAAGCTCGAGGAGCGACCCGGCAACCTCTGACACGGCCTCAAGCCGTCCCTGGCGCGAGTCCCCTCTCGTGCAGATGCGCGAGCACATCGTCGAGGACCTTGTCCTGCGCCTGCAGATGCTCCTGCAACTGCACGCACTCGTGGAGGATCGCCTCGGCGTCCTTGTACGTCTCGACGGCGCGCTTGTCGGATGCAGCGCCCAGGATGTTCTGGCCGACGATGATGATCGGCAGCAGCACCAACTGAAGGAAGGTCTGCGCGATCCAGGCGACGATGATGATCACGTCGTGGCTCTTGATCGCCGCGGGGAGGCTGACCAGCGCGATGACCGTGAAGATGTACGCCGCCCACATCGTGCCGACGACCGTGGTGATGAACAACCCGATCCTGCCGTTGAGGCCGACCCGCATCTCGGTGGTCTGCACCGGATGTCTCTGACGCAGCTCCTGGAGCCGTTCCACCGGGTTGTGGCGGAAGAACTCACCGACGCGCGACGGATGAGGTGTCGCCTGTTCGGCCATATGGGATCTCCTTTCTGTTCTGGGCAAGGAACAGTGGGAGCCTACACTCGAACGGCTCCGCGCACTCGACTCCCCGGCCGCCAACGCTCAGCGCAGCGGCTCGATCATCGCTCCAGCGCGTCGATCTTGGCGGCGACGATGAAGTCGTTGCGGCTGAGCGCGCCGATGACGTGCGTGGTGAGCTCGACCTCGACGTATCCCCAGCCGACACGCATGTCGGGGTGATGACCCTCGCGCTCCGCGATCAGCGCGATCGCTGTCGAACGGCTGAAGGCCGCGACGAAATTCTTGAAACGAAACCGGCGTGTCAGACGGTTGCCGTCGACACGCCACTCCGGGGAGATGTCAATGCTGAACTGCTCGATCTCGGCCGGGGTCAGCGCCGGCGTGTCACCCGTACACGCCTCACAGTGCTGCGCAGCAAGCCCCGCCACGACCTGAGGTCACTCCAAGAAGTCGGGCTGTTCGCGCACGACGCGCTCGTAGAGCGGCTGAAAGCTGAACCAGCCGGCGAGGTGCGATCCGATCACGTTGTACGTCGACTTGGCGCTGTCCTCGTCGATCAGCTTGGGGGTGCCCGCGGCCTCGGCGGACAGCTGCGCCTGACACGACCGCTCCATCGTGATGAACCACCACGCCGCTTCGTCGACGGTATGGCCGACGGTGAGGAGCCCGTGATTCTGCAGGACGATCGCCTTGTGCGGCCCCAGCGTCCGCGCGATGCGGCGTCCTTCCTCGAGGTCGATGACAACGCCGGTGAAGTTGTCGAGCAGCGACTGGTCCTCAAAGAACGCGCATGCGTCCTGCGTGATCATGTCGAGTGGCCGCCCCAACGACGACCACGACTTGCCACTCGGCGAGTGCGCGTGCGCCGCGGCGACCACGTCGGGGCGCGCCGCGTGGACCTGGGAATGAATCGCGAACGCAGCCGCGTTCACGGGCCGGTCGCCCTCGACGACATCTCCCTGATGGTTGACGAGAATGAGGTCGGAGGCGCGGATGTGCCCGAAATAGACGCCGAACGGATTCACCCAGAAGTGATCCGGTCGCTCGGGGTCGCGGGCGGTGATGTGCCCGGCCACACCCTCGTCGAATCCGAAGAGCGCGAAGAGCCGGAATGCGGCCGCCAGCCGCTGCTTGCGGTGCCGCCGCTCCTCCTCCGGGGTGCTGAACGTGGGCACCTGCGGGATGGTGAACTCCCGCGCGGCGGTCTGAGTCATCGTCGATACCTCCGGGTTGTTGTGAAGGAAGTCTACGACGCGGCCACGCCCCCAAGGTCTGCGAACGACAGCACCCGCACCCCCGCATCGCGCATCGTCTGCAGGGCCTGCTCGCCGTCACCGGGCTTCACATCGACGGCGCGAATCGCCTCGGCGATGACGATTGTGGTGAAACCAAAGCTCTGCGCGGCGATCGCGGTGGCGCACACGCAGTAGTCCGTGGCCAGGCCGCCCACGAGGACGGTATCGATCCCCAGCGCTCGCAGGATGGTGGCGAGGCCGGTGCCGTCGAAGCCCGAATAGGCCTCCACGTCCGGATCGGTGCCCTTGCTGACGATGAGATCCGCGATCCGGTCGACCTCCGGGTGCAGCTCGGCCCCGGGCGAGCCGGCGACGCAGTGCACCGGCCACGGACCGCCGCGGTCGAAGAAGCTGATGTGATGCGGGGGATGAAAGTCGCGCGTGGCGACGACCACCTGTGCGTGGCTCGCCGTGCCCGACAGCGGCGCGACGACCGCGTCGCCGTCGCGAACCGCGAGCGATCCGCCGGGCAGAAAGTCGCGCTGCACGTCCACCGCGAGCAACGCGGTGGATCTCTGGATACTCGTCACATCACCTCGATGCTCTCACCGCTGAGCGCTGACCGCAACGCGATCAGACCCGCGCTGCGCATCACCGGCCACGGCGCCGGGTCAAACAGGCGGCGCATGTGCGCAGGCACAGCGTCGCGTTCGGCCTGACAGTGCGCGCGACAGACCGCGAGCGCGGGCGGGCGACCGAGTACCTCGCCATTGCGCATCACGGGTTCGAGCAGCGCTCGGCCCTCGACGCGCTCGCCCTCCAAGGCCAGCACGTCGTGCTGCTTCTGGCGGAACACCTGATGGACGCCGGGATCATTTGCCTTGTCGACGCTGTGCTTCATCACCGGTCGCATCGTCCCCTTCTCCTCCTGGGCGACCAGCTTGTAGATGCCACCAAGCGCCGGCGCGTCCGCGGATGTGCCGAGCATCGTGCCGACGCCGAAGGAGTCGATCGGCGCGCCGTGATGGAGCAGCTCGTCGATGCGGTACTCGTCGAGGTCTCCCGAGGCAATGATCGAGACATGCGCCATCCCGGCGCCGTCGAGGCGCCGGCGCGCGCTGGCCGCGAGCTCACCGAGCGCACCGGAGTCGATCCGGATTCCCGCGAGCGCCACTCCGGTCGCGCGCGAGGCGGCGATCGCGCGGTCGACGCCGCGCATCGTGTCGAAGGTGTCCACGAGCAACACCGCGCGGCCTGGGAAATCCCGGAGGAACTGCTCGAACGCGGCCTGCTCGCCGTCAGGTCCGAAGCGGAGCACGTAGTGATGCGCCATGGTGCCCGTGGTCGGGATCCCGAATCGCTGTCCGGCCGCCACCGTTGCCGTCCCCGCCGCGCCCGCGATGTAGGCGGCGCGCGCAACGCCCAGCGCAGCGTACGGGCCATGCACGCGCCGCAGCGAGAAGTCCCAGACCGAGCGGCCTCGCGCCGCGTCGACGATTCGACACGTCTTGCTCGCGATGGTGGTCTGGTGATTGATGATTGCGAGAAGCGCCGACTCGACGACGGTGGCCTCGATGCGGGGCGCGACGATCTGCACTATCGGAGTCTCCGCCCCGACGATCGTCCCCTCGGCGACGGCGTTGACGTCGCCCGTGAAGCGCAGCGTCACGAGCATCGCCAGGAAGTCGCTGTGGAACCGATGGGTGCTTGCCAGGTAGGCTCGGTCGGTATCGCCGAACCGCAGCGTGGCGAGAAAGTCCAGCGCCTGCTCGAGCCCGGCGACCGCGAGAAATCCGCGGTGCTGCGGCAGGTGGCGCACTGTCACCTCGAAGCAGACGCGCTCGTTCTGCTGATGCATCCAGAACGACTCCGCCATGGTGAGCTCGTACTCGTCGCAGAACAGCGCGAGCGAGGTGCCGTCGCTCACGACCGCCGCCGCACGGTGGCCGGCGGACGGGAGCGGCGCAGACTCCAGGCCGGGCTGCGCTGCACGAATTCGTACAACGCCGCGGGCCGTCCGGGCGCGCCCTTCGCATACTCGCCGGTGCTCTGGACGAGGCCTGACTGCTCCAGCTCGCGGCGGAAGTTGGAGGGTTCGTGCGCGACGCCGCTGATCGCTTCGAACACCCGGCGTGCCTGGGGCATCGTGAACCGCTCGGGCAGCAGTCCCATCGCGATATTCGACCACCACAGCTTGCCGCGAAGACGCGCGACGCCGTCGGCGACGATGCGCGCGTGGTCGAAGCCGAGTGGCGGCAGGGCGTCGACCGGCGCCCAGCGGGCCGCGGATTCGTCGGCGCGCAGCACCGCCGCGTCGATCAGCGCCAGGTACGCAACGGTCGGAATCCATCCCCGCGGGTCGCGATCAGGATCACCGTATGTCTGCAGCTGCTCGAGGTAGACGGCTCCCACGCCCGTCTTCTCGGTCAGCTTGCGTTGGGCCGTCTCCTCGGGGCGCTCATCCGCGCTCATGAAGCCACCGGGGAGCACCCACGCGCCGGCGAACGGCTCCTCAGCCCGGCGCACCAGCAGCACGTTGAGGCGCCCCGCGAGCGGGGCGAGCACCACGGGAACGGCGTACATCGCCGCCGGCGCGGTGAACCCCGCGGAGTTGACCGCCTCGATGCGCCTGGCCACGCAGCCGTCCTCGCGTGCGGCTATGCGACGACCGGCAGCGTCACAGTGAATGTGCTGCCCCTGCCGGGGGTCGAGGTCACCGTCACGTCGCCACCGTGCGCGCGGGCGAGCTCGCGCGTCAGGTGCAGCCCGAGACCCGCGCCGGGAATCGCCCGCACCGCAGGATCCGAGCGCACGCGACCGAATCGCTTGAACAGGACCGGAAGGTCCGACTCGGCGATGCCGATGCCCTGGTCGGTGACCGCCACGCTGGCGGTGCCGTTCGTGACAGCGACCGCGCACTGCACGTCGGTGCCGTCGACGGAGTATTTGAGGGCGTTGTTCAACACGTTCCCCAACGCGACGGCGATCCGGCTGCGGTCGACGCGCACCGGTACCGGGCGATCCGGAAACGCCACGGCGACGTGCTGGCCCGGCTGCACGAACGTCTCGGTGCGGTGTATCGCCTCGGAGACGATGTCGCGAAGATCCGCGACCGCGAGGTCGAGCTGCAAACGCTGATCTTCGATGCGACTGGTCTCGAGCATGGCGTTGATCAACACTTCCATCTCGGCGATGCGCTTGTTGATCGCCGGAAGCTCTTTGGCGAACTCCGTGGGCAGCACACCGAAGGCGCCGTCCTCGAGCAGCGAGAGATAGCCCATCACGACCGTCAGCGGACCCCGAAGCTCGTGTGACGCGAGGTTGAGAAACTCGGTTTTGGTGCGCTCCAGCTCCACCAGCCGCTCGATTTCATGGCGCGCCTCGGCGAGCTCGGCCTCGAGCCGCGCGACCACCGCGAGGAGCGGCTCCTCGGTGGCGGGGGAGGACCTTCCCGGTGGAGCGGCCACGTGTGCGCATTATCGTGTCCGCATGCGCTGGTTGGCTCACAGAGGCGGCATCGCGATCGCCGTCGTCCCTGCCGTCCTGCTGCTTTCGGCGTGCGGGCTCCAGGAGGGTCTCGCGCAGCGGCCGGACTCCGGCCAGACGACCTCACAAGCGCCGGCCATCAACGGCACGACGCTGTCCGGCGCTCACTTCGCCTGGCACTCGACGGTTGGGCACCCGGTCGTCGTCGACTTCTGGGCCTCGTGGTGCGGCCCGTGCCGCGCCGAGCAGCCTGAGCTCAACACCCTTGCTCAGCGCTACTCGGCCCGCGGCGTCACGTTCATCGGGGTCGACATGCGCGACGACGACGCGCAGGCCAACGCCTACCGCGCCGGGTTCCACGTCGCCTACGACAGCGTGGTCGACGCCGACGAGCAGATCAGCGCGCTCTACAACGTCAGCGCCCCGCCGACGACGTTGGTCATCGATGCTACCGGGCGCGTCGTCGACCGCCTCCTCGGCACGCTGGTCGGCGTGCGCGACGACCTCGACAGGCTCACCGCCCGGTGACCCCGAATCCCTATGATTGGCGCAATTGCACCAAAAGGGGGGCCTACGGATAAGGCACCCTGGTCCCCTGCTGCATCTCCACGGATTGGCCGAGTGCCAGCGTCGGATGCTCGCCGTGAGTCGGATACGCGCCGGGGTCTTCTTGGAGGATTGCCATTGCGTCCTCATTCGACGGTCGCGTCAGGTTCCCCAAGTGACCAGCTCGCATCCAGACCTGACCAGCCGAATCCGCGAAGGTAATGTTGGCGAAGGGAACCCCGCGCGGCTCGCCAGGGACCTTGATCCGCAGCTCCCGAGTTTCGCCTGGACCCAGCACGCCGACACGACGCACAAAGGTCCCGCGGACGCCGACCACGAGCTGAACGGCCACCGCGTAGACCGGATGGTCGCTGCCGTTGCGAACCAGGACGACGTCGTCAACGACGTTCGTTCCCTGGTATGCGCTCGGCTCGGTCAGCTCGCCCGCTGGCGTCATCTCCGACAACCACGCGGCGACCAGGCGGGCCTGTGCTATTCGACGATCTCCCGCTTCCTTGCGCCGGTCGCTCATCTGCACCCAGAGCAGCAGCAGGGCGACGGCGAACGCCCCGACGGTTCCGATGGCGGCGAGCCAGGACGCAGCCTCTCCCATGCGGTGGAGTGTCTCGCGTTCAGCGCGCCGCCGTACTGGTGTCATCCGACGTCGAACACCGGTGGGTCGGTGCCTCTCTCGAAATGCGTTCGGCAACAACAGCGGCGGCGCGTAACCGATTACAACGGTCATCTGGGCGGCGATCCGGCGTATGCGGCTGGATTCCAGGCAGCGGTCAAGAACGTCACGACCATCGGTCTCTCGTTCGGCGGCGGTTGCTTCTTCGAGAACGGCGTCGGCACCAGCGACGGGTCCGGGACGTTCACGCTCGACACCTTCGCGACCTCCTGACGCACGTACCATCGCCGTGATGGCCACGATCACGGTGTATGGGGCGCCCTGGTGCCCCGACTGCCGGCGCGCGAAGCGATTCCTCGCCGAGCAGCGGGTCGCGTACGACTGGGTCGACATCGACGGCAACCCGGATGGCCTGCGCTACGTGGAAGAGCTGCAGCACGGCGGCCGGACGATTCCGACCATCGTGTTCGGCGATGGTGAACACCTCGTCGATCCTCCCAACGACGAGCTGGCGCGCAAGCTCGGTCTCACCCTCGAGGCGAAGCGGCAGTCCTACGACCTGGCCATCATCGGCGGCGGCCCGGCCGGCCTTGCCGCGGCGATCTACGCGGCCCGTGAGGGCATCGACGCGCTGGTGATCGAGCGCGGCGGGCTCGGTGGCCAGGCGGGCGTCACCGAGCGCATCGACAACTACCCCGGCTTTCCTGACGGCGTCGGCGGCGGGGATCTCGCCGAGCGCTTCACCACCCAGGCTCAGCGCTACGGCGTCGAACTGCTGAGCGCGGTCAAGGCGGAGAGCATTCACGCCGACGACGTCGACGCCGGCGACGTCTGCGTGAGGCTCGGAGGTGGCCAGGAGGTGGAGGCCCACGCGGTGCTAGTGGCCACCGGCTCGTCATACCGGCGCCTCGGGGTCCCCGGGGAGGACCAGCTCATCGGCGCGGGGGTGCACTACTGCGCCACGTGCGACGGGCCGTTCTATCGCGGCAGCGAGGAGCTGCTCGTCATCGGCGGGGGCAATTCGGCCCTCGAGGAGGGCATGTTCCTCACGCGCTTCGCGAAGCGGATTCGCATCGTGCAGCGCGAGCCGCAGCTCACGGCGTCCAAGCTGCTGCAGGACAAGGTGAACGGCGATGCGCGGTTCATCGTCCACCTCAACACCGACATCGTCGAGATGCGCGGCACGGGACGCCTGGAGGCCGTGGTGATCCGCGACCGCGCCACCGGAGAGGAGCAGACGCTCACACCCAGCGCCGCGTTCGTATTCATCGGGCTCGACCCGAATACGGCCTTCGTGCGCGACACCCTCGACATCGACGAGCGCGGCTTCATCGTCGATCGCGGCGGGTTCACCACGTCACTGCCGGGGGTCTTTGTCGCCGGAGACGTGCGCCGCGGATCCACGAAGCAGCTGGGAGCGGCGATCGGCGACGGGATCGCGGCGCTCATCGCGATACGCGAGTACCTGCAGCGGCACCACCACGTGGCTCCGCACCCCGATGACTGACGCTCAGTAGAGCGGAACCGTCTCCTGCCGGGTCACGACGAGCTCGATGGAGCGCGCCATGGACTCGCGGAATGCATTGCGCTGCCGCGCGTCGACGTCCGGTGCCACGTCGGTTCCGGTGCGGCGTCGTGCGATCCACGGCGGAACCCCGTGCCCGATCACGTCGCGGCCGACGCGCGCCCGAACCTCGACGTCGTTCGCCTCGTCGACCTCGATGGCCACGCGATTGAGGACGCCGGAGTGATCGACGAGCTTCCAGGTGCGATGCCAGCTGCGCTCCGACGCACCGCGGCCGCGCAGGAGCCGGACAGGATCGACGACGAGCACCGCCCCGGGCACAGCCACCCGATCGAGCGCGGCGCGAACCGCGATGTCGACCTCGTCACTCACCCACGCCACCAGCGATGGAGCGCGATTGTCGAGGTCGGGCCGTCCCTCGATGGTGTCGGCGCCCCCGAGCGCCTGCACCGTCGAGGCGTGGCGGCGGCAGTACGGCCGCCCGACGACAAGTGTCCAGTGCGCCGAGCACCACGTGCTCGTGCACGTCCGCGATCGCTTGTCGACATAGCCGCAACGGACGCCCCCGGCCGTGCACCCGGTGAGGATGCAGCCATCACGCGCGCGCGGAACCGGCAGGGCCTCGGCCCCCGGCTCCTCATGCACAGCCTTGCGACGAAACACGACCCGGCGTTCCCCCATCTCGACGCCACCCGCGGCTCCCGACCGCCCTCGCATCGAATTACATCACGCCCGTCGGAGTTGGCAAGAGCCGCATGCACCCCGAGCACTTCATACGCACTAAATGGTTCACGGAGCCAAGATCTGTGGTACTACCGGGGGAGCCGGTTTCCCCCCGCCGGCTCGGCATCCACCGCCCCGGAAGGAGGACCTCACCATGTCCACCCTCGCTCCTGTCGTTCCATCGTCGGCCGCATCGCTGACCCGGTCGGTCAACGGAGAGCTCAAGCTGACCTATCCCACGCGCGGGTATGCGGTCACCCGCAACCCGTTCTCCGTCTGGTCGGTGCTGCCGCTGGTCACACTTGGGTTCGCGGGCCTGGCGATCGCGATGGAGATCATCACCGATCAGCTCCAGGCGTTCACGGCGCTCGCCGCGTTCGCTGTGGTGGCCGGCGGGTTCATGCTGATTCCCGCCGTGGCGCTCAAGGGCAGCATCGCGCTCACCCACGACGGCATCACATTCGAGCGAGGAAAGCACCACCTGACGGCCGCCTGGAACGAGGTCATCGGCCTCGTGTACCGCCGCGACGCCGGGCTATGCCTCGCGATCCGAGGCCAGCAGCAGACCAAGCCGACGTGGACGATGCCGGGCGGGTTCCGTGCCGCGGACGGAGCTGCGCAGATACCGCTGCGTTTCTTCGGGGACCGGCAGTTCTCCATCCTCTACGACATCCGCGAACGCCTCCCGGAGCGCACCTGGCGCCCAGCGCTGGAGCAGGCCGAGCACGAGAAGCGCTCCACCTGGCGGTGCGAGGCGGTGTACGCAGGCAGCGTCGCAATCGCGGGCGTCGCGATTCTCGCGAGCTACCTCTCGGTCACGTAACCGCGCCCCCGAGGCGCACGATGGCGGCGTGCGCGCGATGGTCCTGGAGGCGCCCCGGAGCCCGCTCCGGCTCGCCGACCTCGCCGCGCGTGATCCCGGCCCCGGCGAGGTCGCGATCGAGGTGGCGGCGTGCGCCCTGTGCCGGACTGATCTTCACGTCGTCGACGGCGAGCTTGCCGGCCCGAAGCTGCCGCTGGTCCTCGGTCACCAGATCGTCGGCCGCGTGACGGCGGCCGGCGAGTTCGTCGCCGGCGTGGCGATCGGCGACCGCGTCGGCGTGCCGTGGCTGGCGAGCGTTGACGAGACCTGCGCGTACTGCCGGAGTGGTCGCGAGAATCTCTGTCCGCACGCGCGCTTCACCGGTTACACCGTCGACGGGGGATACGCAGAGCAGGCCGTGGCCCGGGCAGACTTCTGCTTCTTGATTCCCGGCGACTATCTCGACGTGCAGGCCGCACCGCTGCTGTGCGCCGGACTCATCGGGTTTCGCGCGCTGCGTTTCACCGGCGACGCGGTGCGTCTCGGTCTCTACGGTTTCGGCTCGTCGGCGCACATCGTCACGCAGGTCGCCGTGCATCAGGGCCGGCGGGTGTTCGCGTTCACGCGCGACGGCGACGTCGACGGTCAACAGTTCGCGCGCAGTCTCGGCGCGGCGTGGGCCGGCGACTCGTCGCAGCCGCCGCCCGAGCCGCTGGATGCGGCGATCATCTTCGCCCCGGTGGGTGCGCTGGTCCCCGTCGCCTTGCGCGCGCTCGCGCCCGGCGGGACGGTGGTCTGCGCCGGCATACACATGAGCGACATCCCGAGCTTCCCCTACGAGCTGCTCTGGGAGGAACGCTCGATCCGCTCAGTCGCCAACCTCACCAGGCGCGACGGCCACGAGTTTCTCGAGCTCGCGCCGACGGTGCCGGTGCGCACGCAGACCGACGTCTTCCCCCTGACGAAGGCCAACGAGGCGCTGACGCTGCTGCGCACCGGTCCTGTGCGCGGCTCGGTGGTGCTGTCCGCTCGCGACTGAGCGGTAGTCTGAGTGCGTGATGAGAGGCAGGCGCAGCGCGCGTCTCAACGCCGCCGTCCTGGTCATCGGCGTGGCCGTGGGCATCGCCGTCGCGTTGACGCGCGGCGGCAGCGCTCCCGCGGCCGCGTACTCGACATCACCAAGCGCGTGGACGCTGCCCCGCCTGGCCGGCGGCGGCCACGCTGCGCTCGCGGACTTCCGCGGCAGGCCGCTCGTGGTCGACTTCTTCGCGTCGTGGTGCACGGCGTGCCGTCAGGAGCTGCCCGAGCTCCTCGGCGTCTCGAGATCGACCGGCGGGCAGGTCACCTTCGTCGGCGTCGATTCCGAGGAGAACGGCAACGGTCTGGCGCTAGCACAGGAGACGGGCATCACAACGTGGCCACTGGTGCGTGACGTCGGCGGCAGCCAGCAGAGCGGGCTTCGCGATGCCCTGGAGAGCATTCCGGGCATGCCGATCACCGCGTTCTACGACAGCCACGGCCACTTGCTGACGGTGCGCCTCGGCGCGCTGAGCGCCGATGCGTTGCGCGCCCAGTTGCACCAGCTGTACGGGATCTAGGCCTCCGTCGGGTGCCAGCGCGCCGGCATCGATCCCTCGCGACCAACGGCGCCGCGGCTCTCGAGCAGGACGAGATGGGCAAGGGTTTCGCCGATGGCCGCGCGGCGCATGTAGCCCGTGATTCGCGCCCATTCGCGTGACCAGCTCAGCTGCAGCGTCGCGTCCCAGCAGGTCAGCCCGGGCTGCGCACGCACGACCGACAGCGTCTCCTCGAGGCGTTCGCGGTGGTGCTGCAGCAGCTGATCGACGCGCTGCGTGAGCGGCCGGAAGCGCCACTCGTGCGCGGGGAGGACCTCGTCGACGTCGAGATCGCGCACGCGCAGCAGCGCGTCGAGGAAGTCCGCGAGCGGATTGCCCGTCTGCTGCGCATGCACCGCGATGTTGGGGCTGATGCGCGGCAGGATGTGGTCGCCACTGATCAGCAACCGGCGTTCGCGGTCGTGGAAACAGAGGTGTCCCGGGGAGTGGCCGGGGGTGTGCAGCGCGATGAGGTCCCAACCGCGCAGGTCGACCCTGGCGAGATCATCGAGCAGCACATCCGGTTCGGCGAGACGGACGAACTCGCGAATCCCCATCGACGCCGCGCTCAGCTCGCTGACCACCTCTGCGGGGACGCCGCACTCAACGAGCAGCGCCCGCATGTTGTGCAGAAGACCGTCGATGTCGAGGCCGTAGCGCGCCGGAAGCAGCGCCGCGTCGGCCGGGTGCAGCGCGACCCAGGCTCCCGACTCCTCCCGCACCCTGCCCGCAAGGCCGTAGTGGTCGGGATGGATGTGCGTGACGAGCGCGGCGCGGATGTCGGTGACTGCGTATCCGGCAACCGACAGTCCCGCGGTGAGCGCCGACCACGCGTCCTCGGTGCTCCAGCCGGTGTCGATCAGGGCCACGCCGTCGTCGAGCTCGAGCAGATAGACGAGCACGTAGCGCAGCGGGTTGTTGGGAATCGGCACCGGGACCGACCAGAGCCCCGGCCGCACCCGTTCGACGCCGGGCAGCGCGTCCGTGTGCCAGGCGCGCTCCTGCTCGACGCCGGTGACCTCGATCGCGCCCATCGAGGAGCGGTTCAGGAACGGCCGGTGAGGTGATCGACGACCAGGTCGGCGGTGTCCTTC
>Ga0307471_100000447_pt1 | contig 21055 bp, 17 predicted proteins | sample atmos_gasesAM3C__2_FD_204566 | JGI IMG/M metagenome (GOLD analysis project Ga0307471, IMG submission 204566) | Hardwood forest soil microbial communities from Morgan-Monroe State Forest, Indiana, United States - atmos_gasesAM3C_515 | ecosystem: Environmental > Terrestrial > Soil > Temperate...
ATACCATCTCTTAATTCGTAGCCGGTAGGCGATCCCCAGAAGGTCGATTAGCATACGCATTACCTGGGTAGGTCGGAACGAAGCCTTGAGCTCGATGTCGACGGGCAGTTCTTTGATCCTCAAACCAACGAGTGAAGCAACCGCAAGTAGTTCCGCGTCGAACGCGTACCTCTTGACAGCTAGGAGAGGGAGAATTGTGTAAAGCGCCCGGCTTCGAGCAGCCTTCACTCCGGCCTGAGTGTCCGACGCCTTAACCCCTGTTAGCAGCCTCTCGAGCAAGTTGAATCCTAGGCTGAGAAACCTACGCATTACAGGAGTCCGGACTTGAGAAAGAGGATGCCTTTTGGATCCAATTACGATGTCTGCTGAACTGAGGGCGGCTATGTATGTCGCCAATTCGTGCGGCCAGACTTCCATGTCACTGTCGATTGTGAACGCGATCTCGCCAGTTGCATGATAGAGACCCTTCTTCAGTGCGTAGCCTTTTCCTTGGTTTCTAGGGTAGCCAATTAGCTGGACGTTCCCCTGCTCTAGCTTCTCAACGGCTGCGGAAGTCCCATCAAGACTGCCATCGTCTACAACAATAATTTCGTAGTCCGGACATACGGCTGCGAATTGCTCCTTAACCTTGAAGATTGTCGCCGAAATGTGATCTCTCTCATTGAAAGCTGGAAGGATGATCGAGATTCTACCCTTGACGAAGCCATCGATATGTTCTAGAAGAGGTGGTACATGGCGCTCTGCAAGGGTCTGTTCTAACATCTGAGTTTCACATCAAGGATTGGATACGGAATTGACTGGGACTCTTGGGTACTGAACGACCGACTAGGCCTGCACCCAGACAGAGCTGGAACGCTTCGTCGAGGCGCCAGCTCAACGCCGAGCTGTTTCCCCAGCGAACCGCGAGCTCGCTCAAGCGAAGCGCCGCACGTCGTCCCCTTTCCAGAAACACTCCCAGAGGCGACAGCATGGCGACCAACAGCTTTGAAAGAATCCGACTCAGAACTAGTTCGAGCCGTTCGTTCCTTACCGTGTTGACCCAGCGAACAGCGACGTCGATGAGGCCCCTCTCATGTGTTTCCAACACCTTGAACCAATGCCCCTGTCTAAGAGACTTTGCCCTAAGCGTGATCATCAGCTTCCGTGTAACTGGTCCGTTGTGGAGTTCTCTCGACAGCTGAGATTGGCTTGACATAGCTCTGGTCCACTCTAGCCAGACCCGTATTCCTGATCGTGGTGCGGTTCGGGCGACTGATAGATAAGAGGTTCCGTCCTAAATAAGTAGACGGCTTACTGCAGCAGTCTAGCGCTACCCCGATGTAGCGCGAGCGGTAGACCTATGTTGTGTGCGTTTCAGAATGGCACGGCGACCAGATTGGTCACGGCGCTTAGGACATAGTTCGCGTTGAAGAGCAATACTAGCAGAAGAAGGAGATTGGAGAGGGCTGGTCTGTTGCCCAATTGCCGGGTAAGGAAGAGTAGCGCTAAGGCTGTGATAACGGGCAGGGGCATATCGTAGAGGATTCTTGTCTGAAGAGGACTGGTTAGAGCAAGGAATGGAATGGAACTGAGGGCGACCCAGACTATGAGAAGGCGTTCAAACCTGTCTTTGAACTTGAGAAAGAGCATCGCTATTGCTGGGAGTCCTAACAGAATCGCGTTCCCTAGAAGGCCATTGTAAAAGGTGAAGAGCGTCGTGAGGAGGTTTTGCCAGAGACCTTGGGAACTGAGGAGTCCAGCTCCGGAAAGAATCGGTGATGTGTCTTGGGAGACGATGAGTCCTCCGAAAATCTGAGTCTTGGCGACCTCAAGAAATATGTTGATACCGAGGAAGACGAGTAGGGCCTTAGCTAACTTGACATTCCTTTCTTCTCTAAAACCTATCAGAACGAACAGAGTTGTGACTGCGAGAACTATGGCCCAAGTCCATGGATGAGTTAGAAGGATCGAAATCGACAGAAGCGTAAGCACTGCGAATCGGGACGTCGACGCGGATTTTGAGAATTTGAGAAAGGCCGTGAGAAAAACGTACGTCTCTGAAAGAGCTAACCAATTGGCGTAGAAACCGGCCCACAGTCCTACAGTTGTGTTGAAAGAGAGTACAGAAAAGAGCGAAGCTACAGCGGCGATTTTCTCATTCTTGTATCCTTCCCGGACGAAGATGAACGTTGACACTGCCAGAAGTGGTCCTAGGATAGCTGGAAGCGCCTCGTATGTCTGAGTTGCAGAGACCAATCCGGTGGCAGCGGTCAAGTACATCGGCACGAGCAATAGAGGCCGGGACCCTTCCCAGGCAAATCCCATCGCGTAAGAAATTGCGGCAGCCGGAGATTTTCCTAACATTTGATTTACGTAATCAATGTAGAAGTGCGCATCGACTCCGACCGGAGTCATCATCGGGTTGAGAGTGGGTCGGTACGGTATCAGGCCCACCAGAAAGGCCAATGCAACTGCCACCACCAGCAATAGTCGAGGTCTTCTGATCAGAGTAAGCTCGGCGATGGGACTTGCAGAGTGCGGGCGAAAGAGTAGAAGCAACGACTTCGAAAGCTGGTCGAAGTACGCTTTCAACCGTTTTGAGAATTTGTTGTCAAATGAAATGGCCAACCTAACAGGCCACATGTATAGGAGCAAGATCAGAAGTGTGGGAGAGAAGGGAGCAAGGACCGCGAAAACCGTTGCATTAGTCCGAGCGAACACGAGTCCCTTATCAGGCAAGAATGGATAGGCTGCCCATTCGATCGCGGAGACGGCCTCTACCACCACAGCGAAAAGCAGCAGCGCGACTATTACATAGTACCGGGAGATTTTCAACACTGGACTGCTACAAAGCAAATAGTTCCTTCTATTCTTTCACCGGACCTCTAGCTGTTGAAGATGGAGCCTATTTTTGTTGATTTTCCGCTCTTTCGTGCGAAGTCCTCGCGTCTTAGGCTTGGCATTGATGGCTAGGTTTTGAGTGGGAGGGCTTTGCTACATACGAAGCTGGACGCGTTCAACGATGTCGTCAACCGGTGTGTGTCTTGGGAAAGTCTTGAAATCTGCTAGGTTTCTCGAAACAGTTATAGCCATAATGCCCTCTTTGCAGGCAATCATTGTTAGCAATGCAAAATGTTTTCCAGACCGGCCAATGGCACTGGAAAGGATTCAAACTTGGTCTCTTGAGCATCTTCGTTCTGAGCATGTCGCTCGCGGTGTTGGCTCAACCTGTTTCTGCCGCCCTAGATTCATGGACATCGACAACGAGCTATCCAATCACTACTAGCCTTGAAAATTGTGTCGCCAACTCGGGGTTCCTATCCTGTGTTGGAAACTGCTGCCCCGAAACTAACCTCGTATACTTTGCGCCCCTGTTATTGGGCGGCGGAGTAGGTTCTTGGTCCTCTTCTACCAATTACCCAGTGAACGTTGCCGCCGAAAGCTGTGTGGTGAATTCTGGCTTCATATTTTGTGTCGGAGGCGCAACGCAACCCGCGAACGCCTTAGACGCTGTTTATTTTGCGCCATTGTCTTCTAGTGGAGTTGGCGCTTGGACGGCCACTACAAGTTATCCAAAGATCATTGAGTATCAGAGTTGTGTCGTTAACTCTGGCTTCATTTACTGCATCGGGGGCGATAGCTTTGGCAACGCCCTCAATAATGCTGTTTATTTTGCGCCATTGTCTTCTAGTGGAGTTGGCGCTTGGACAGCGACCACAAGTTACCCAACGAACATCCGGTTTCACAGTTGCGTAACCAATTCCGGCTTCGTATACTGCATCGGAGGCGATCCCGACTTCGGTGGCGTGACTAGTGCCGTGTATTTCGCGCCATTATCTTCTAGCGGAGTTGGCGCCTGGACAGCCACTACAAGTTACGCGACAAATATCGAATCCCAAAGTTGTGTGGGCGACTCAGGGTCAGTATACTGCATAGGTGGGTTCATACCGGGTGTAGCTAGAGCTAACGCCGTTTATTTTGCAGCCCTGTCTTCCAATGGAATTGGTTCGTGGGCCGCAACCTCTAGTTATCCATTGAATGTTCAAAACCTAAGCTGCGTCGATGCTTCAGGCTTCATGAACTGCGTGGCTGGATTTACGGGAAATCCTAGTTCCACCAATGCCGTTTATTTCGCGTCTGTTGCTGCTTCCGTAGGAGGGAATGTCGTTCCAGTGAACGCATTGGCTTTGCTGGCTCCGTACGTTCTAGGAACGTTAAGTCTCTCTCTTGCTCTAGCCATCACACTACTCTTTAGAAGGACCTGGAAACGAAAGTCCGTCGGGAAGATCAAATAGGCGAAGAATTCCGCTTTGATGGCTTCCTCTGAGTCCATTTCGAGAGGACTCCTTGGGCCCAGGATGGCGGCGGTTCAGATCTTGGTGCTCGCCAGAGGGCCATCGGGTAGGTAGCACACGATGGTCCCGATAGACATCCGAGGGTCCCTGACGAATCTGAAATGGTTCAGATCAGCCTTTTCTAAGAATCCTCGCATCTCCGCCTCGCTGTAATGGTATGCGGAGGGACATTTTTGGGACTTCAGGTATAGTAGATGTAACGCGTTCATGACTGAGAGCTTCTTTTCAGAGAACGTGAACAGGAAATATTTCGAGTGAACCTTTCCCAGAAACTGGACAAGCTGATCCCCGTTCAGATAATCGAGTAGTCCCAGTCCTGTGGTGATATCGACGGGAGGTAGAGTGGCTTCACGAATGTCGTGAACCTCGAAGTCGCATTTGTCCTCGACGCCAAGAGTCTTGGCCCTCTCGCTAGCGAGATTGATCGCGTGGGAAGAGAAGTCGAATCCGATCGTCTTAGCCGCCCCGTTTTGCAACAGTCGGAAGCAAAAAGTACCACTGCCACACCCAAGGTCAAGCACGGTCTGTCCGCCCACGTGTGGTTGAACGAGTCCAAGGGCTATGTTCATCCTTTCGCGAAGTGAGCCCCTGAACCTGGAAGCAACCTTCTCAACAAGACTCTGTCCTGAAGTGGACTCTTCGTACGCATTCTTCTCCCAGTCGAGGATCTTCCTGTCCCAGTATTCTTTGATCTTATCGTCCATTTGAGATATCCAACATGGTGGCGAATTTGAATTGGGCGAGCAGCTCGTCTACTGCTTTGAACCGGTTTACCTGGTAAGGGATCATTGCGACCCTTCTAGGGGATATTCTTGCAGGTGAGTCATAAAGTTGCCACGGATGGACGAACATCACCGCAGGTTCACCAGCCGCATTGAATCTTCCGATGAAGTGAGAGACTCTGCTCCCGAGTATGCCTAGGAAGAGTCCCGAGCCGACTGGTAGCTCTCCAACAGAGAGCGAGTAGGCCAGCGTGCGTGGGAAAACTAGCTGGGGCTGTCCCTTTAGGCGGTAGGTTGAGACCGGTATCTCCTGGACCCCTTCGATCTCCTGGCGAAGCCCAAAGGGTCCGTATATGGAGGAATCATAAGTGAATCCGTAGTCTGAGAGAATGGGCAAGAATTCTCGTTTGAGGAAGATTCTAGTTGCTCGGAAGCCCTTGGGGCCAAACTCATCGAGGAATCTCCTAGACTGATGTAGCTCCTCGACAAGTTTCTCCTTAGTGTGTAGTCTCGCGTGAGTATGAGTATGGTATCCTATTTCGTGGCCGTGGCGTTTTATCTCTCGGATTATTTCTGGATGCCAATCGAATATCTCGGCTACGATGAAGAAGGTTGTCGCTACATTGTGTTGATCGAAAAGTGCGAGGATGTCTTCGGCCGATTTGACTGTAAAGTCTTGGTCGAGGAGCCGACGACGCTCTGCGCCCTTTAGTTCATCTCGGTGGACCCAAGATTCAAAATCGACCGATAAGGAATTCTTCAGGCTAGTTCTTGGCAACACTAACCGCTCACGTGTTTTGACTTCGTTACGAGTTACCGCCTTGGATGACTTCACCGAATTCGCGTGCGGCCCTGTCCCAGGTAAATCTCGTCGACCACTTCAGAGCGTTCAGTGACATACTTTCGGCCAGTCTTCTGTCGCGGAGGAGCCTTAGTGCCTGTTCGGCTAGGGCTGAGGGATTGAGTGGTTCTGCAAGAAAGCCTGTTTTTCCATCTACTATCGAGTCTCTGAGTCCGGGAATGTTGTATCCAACAGCGGGGGTTCCCATCGCGTTTGCTTCGATGACGGAAATTCCCCACCCTTCTCTCACGGAGGGAACTATGAGGACGTGAGCTCTCTTGAGGAGATCCAGTTTCTTTTCTTCAGATACTCGCCCGAAGAACGTCACGCCGTCTCCGCTGCTTCGTGCCAACTCTGTTCTCTGATAACCGTCCCCCACCACCCACAATTCGGCATCGCCAAGCGTCTTCCTAACGTGTTTGTAGGCTCTGATAGCGTGTTCAGGTAGTTTGTATTTGACGAGTCTTCCCACGTAGATCATGACGGGATGATTTTCCTTGTTAGGGACTGTCTCGAGCGGAGTGACGCCTATGCCGTTATGGACGATTTTGACGTTCTCAAACCCCAGCCCCACGAGGTCTTTCTTTGTGGACGCCGAGACAGCGATGGTTGGAACCTTCCTGTAAGACTTCAGGAGCCAGGGTTCAAGCACGTAGTATCCGAGGAGGCTCAGCGGAAAGGGGGTTTCATAGTACCAAACCTCTCTTCCCATCTGGTGTATGACGGCGAACACTCGCTTACCCTTAGCCATCCTCTTAATCCGGAATGGCAGAATCTTGATCTCGTCTATGAACACGTCAAAGTCGGATAGATGATTCCTAACGTAGGATCTGCCCATTTGAAAAACGGTGTATTTTCCGCCCCGCCTGATGATTCGCATACCGAAGCGGTTTGATTCGCTTTCGGAACCGGGAAATCGAGAGGCGAAGATTGTTACCTCGTGTCCATTCTTGACGAGTCTCTTGGCGATCTCTTCAGTGAAAGTCTCCGCTCCTCCTGCTTCAGGACTTGCCGCGTCACGCCAGTTCAGAAACAAGATTCTCGACCTGAATGCCTCCCTTCCTACTCGTGGCGTTTTGCGGGTTTCATGGGACGATGTGCATGAAAAGGTCTTGGCCCTAGAAAAGGATTAGAGACCGATCTGGTCTCATGCCGTAACTAGCGCTATCCTTGTATCGCTGTGGCAAGCATTTCGAAGCATTCGATAGGGCCGCGCTTGGGCGGTCGCGAAGTCGTTTAGCTTCAGGCTGCTAGCAAACCAATGACTCGAACTATTCCAATGTTAGTTGATGCACAAGATTACGGTATTCTACGTGCCCACCCGCTTTCTGACCAGACTAAGGCACAGTTATCAGGCCGGGATCTATATTCGTCGCTCCTGTCATTGTTGTCCATCCCGACCAAGCGCAGCAATAGGTGAAGCTGTTGTACCAGAGGTCCTTGCTAGCGCCACTCACCACGACACCTATCGTTCCACTCCTCAGCACTGCACCTGCGGGTCTATTCTGTGTGTACCCTCCCGCAGGATACGGACCAGGCAACGGACCCGTGTCCCACTTGTCCCCTGGATTCAGGTCGAAGGTTCTGGAGCTTAGATTGACGCTCCCCTCACCGGAGTTCCAGAGAGCATAAACGGTCCCGGGGGAGTTCGCCGGTACAGACTGATCTACCATGAGACTTGGAGGATTCAGACTACCGGCTATATCTTGCCAGCCTACGCATGGTGTAGGATTTACGTTCCAACTACGACCGGCAAAGTCTGCTAGCAAATACACATTTTGATTAATGGCCGCAACGAACGCCACTTGGACAATGCTGGTACCCGTACTGTTTCCACTTACTATCGCGGGACTCGTGTTGGTGATTGGCGCGACCAAGGTACCGCAGTCGGGGCGTGCCCATTCCCATGCCGTCGACCAGCTTCCACTAGCGTAGAACGTGTGATAGACTTTGTTGTCCTCGCCTCTAGCTACCAGGTCAAGTGCATTGATCGACGGACTCGCGGCGAGGGCTGGTGGGGAGGGACTGGATCCCCCCAAGTTGACCCATGCCGACCATGTTCCAGTGTTCAAGTCGAGGCTGTTAGCCCACAGCTCGTCATCGGTTCCCCTCACCACTAAGTGCATCGTCGTTCCCAGAACTGCGCATACGGGTTGATCACCTGTCGCACCGGTGGGAACCTTGTCCCACGTAGGCGACCAAGAGCCGGCGGAGAAGGATTTGTGAAAGATACTCTGGCCGTATCCTTCCACTACAAGTTCAACACGGCCGTGCCCTGATTGACAGAGTCCAGGTGGCGACGGACTCGCGCCAGACAATGACTGCCAGCCACTCCAATGGTCAGTGAAGAAACCGTTCCAATACAGATCACCATTCGTTCCTGCGACCACCGAGATCATGTTTGGAACGGACGTAGCAAGTGGATTCGTAGCCTCGGCTTTGAAAGCAACCGCCTGGACGGAGACTAGTATGAGAACTATGAGCCCTAGAGCCATACAACTCCAAGTCTTTTTCAATCTCAAGCCTTCCTCAAATGGGGACGTGTCTACGAATCGGAGAAATCTGTTAGTGATGTTTGAGAACTTAAGTCTAATGGCCGCGTAGGAACTCTTAATGCTCAGCTGTCCCTAGGGTGGTATCTGTCAGAGGGTAGCTGTTTTTGTGTGGTATTTTCGGCTGCGTTCTTCATGATGGCTCTCAAGCAGCCCCGTTAATCCATGCTGCCTTGAAGCGCCTCGAGTATAGAGGATACGACTCTGTTGGAGAGGTTACTGTCGACAAGGGCAAGCTCACTGTCAAGAAGGATAGTGGCCGGTTAGAAGAGGTTCATGCAAAATTCGACCTTGACGATCTTCCAGGACCCGTCGGCGTTGGCCACACACGATGGGCGACCCATGGAAGACCCGCTTATGAGAACGCACACCCTCTGGTCGATTGCCAATCAAGGATTGCAGTCGTCCATAACGGAATAATCGAGAACTATCTCGAAATCAAAAAAGAACTAGAGGCGAAAGGGCATAGGTTCCAGTCGAGAACCGACACGGAAGTCGTCCCTCACATGGTCGAGGACTATCTCTCCCAAGGAATGTCCTTGGAAGACGCTTTCAGAAAGACCGTAAACCGGCTTGAAGGAGCATACGCAATAGTTCTTACAAGCACTGAACAGCCTGAGACCATACTGTGCGCCCGCCAAGAGAGCCCGCTTGTGTTGGGGGTTGGAGAGGGTGAATACTACTGTGGGTCTGACTTTGCAGCATTCCTTCCGCTTACACGAAAAGCAGTCCTTCTCGACGAGGGTGAGATGGCGGTCTTGAACCGGAGCGGGGTCCGGATTCTAAAGTTGAAGAATGCCGCTCCCGTCGAGCGGGACCCTATCACTATATCATGGGATCCAGAATCCGCCAAGAAACAAGGCTTCCGGCACTATATGCTCAAAGAGATACATGAGCAAGCCCAGTCGCTTAGAGATGCTCTGAGAACCGAGCAGCGCTATTACGACGAGTTCGCCAAGAAAATCATAGATGCCGACAAGGTGTTTATCGTCGCCTGTGGAACGTCATATCACGCTGGGCTTGTTGGAAGCCTCGCCCTTACCAAGCTCGCTGGAATTGACTCGAGAGTTGTCATTGCGAGCGAGTTTTCAGAAGAGGCCCTCGATTTGGTCTCTGCCAAGAGTGTAGTGCTTGCGATAAGCCAATCCGGTGAGACGATGGACACCCTGAACGCTGTCAGGGACGCCAAGGCAAAGGGCGCGACGATTCTTAGCGTCCTGAATGTCTTGGGTTCAACCTTGATGCGTGTCTCCAATGTCTATATCGATCAGAACTCGGGCCCCGAGATCGGGGTTGCTTCAACCAAAGCATTCACCAGCCAGATCGCAGTTCTGCTAAGGCTCGCCGCGACAGTCGGACGAAAGAGGGGAAAGGTCTCCGCCAAAGAGATTACGGAGCTAGAGTCGGAGCTACACCGAGTCCCGGATATGATTCAGAGCATCATCAACACGAAAGTCGATGAAATTCGAAAGATAGCGGAAGAATGCGATACTGCTTCAAGCATCTGTTTCTTGGGACGAGGGATCAACGTTCCGACAGCTCTGGAAGGACGCCTCAAACTCCTCGAATTGACCTACGTCCCTGCGATAGCCTATCCCGCCGGCGAGAGCAAACACGGCTTCATCGCACTCATTCAGGAAGGATTCCCAGTCATCTTCGTCGCACCAAAAGACGAGACACACAAACGCATCATCGGCAACATCATGGAGATGAAGGCTCGTGGTGCACGAATCATCTCAATAATCGAGGAGGGAGACGAGGAGATCAGGAACCTCTCCGACCGAGTAATCGAAATCGGAGAATCGCTGCCCTCTCTCCTAACGCCACTGGTTTACGTTGTACCTATGCAACTGCTCGCGTATTATTTGTCGGTTATCAAGGGACATGACCCCGACTATCCGCGCAACCTCGCAAAAAGCGTCACCGTAGAATAGAGAGAATCCTATCGCTAAACTAGAACGAAGGGGCCGGAGGTTTAAACTGAGAGCAATGGGCTGAGTGGAAACTGGGCTTGCTGGGCCGTCTTAGAGTAATAGATCAACTGGCCGGCAGTCACAGAGGTTTTTCGCTGTCGGTGGGATCCAAGTCAACTAGGCTCGCCGATGTGAACTTGGATATCGATAGGAAGGTCTTGCCTGACATAGTTGCGACCGTTTTCCATCTGCCGTTGAAGTCGGAACTGTTCGACACTATACTCTTCACCGATGTCATACAGTACCTGCCCGCTAATACGGAGAATCGTGCACTAGTTGAGTTGACACGATGTGCAAAGAAAACTGGGCGCATTATTCTAAGTGCTCCAAACGCGGTTGCACTTTTTACACTACTAGACCCCGATCGATGGCTATTGGGTAATCATCCTTACAGTATCGAGAGACTTTCTGGAATCGTCAGGGACGCCGGTCTCCGGGTAAAATTGTCGACAGCCTCAGGAGGAATCTGGGAGGCTGTAGGTCTGCTGGCATACTACTTTACGGGTTATCTCGTTCAGAGGGTTCTTCGTCGAGAAGTGCCCTATCTCATGAAGCTCGTACAGATGGCTGACGTGCAGTACGACCATGCGAGCAAGAAAGGATACACAATATTCATGGTTTGTACTCCATGAAACTTTTACATCAGCTCCGGGTTGGAGAATCGGTCGGAGCCTAAATCGGGCCAAAAGACGAGAGGCGTAATCTTACGGGTACGGCGACTAGGCTCGAATCTAGATTAGTTGCTCGCCGAGTTGTTGTAGATTGTGGTTTATGTCGTGCCAATGCAACTGTCGGCCTATTACTTGTCTGTCGTCAAGGGACACGATCAGGATTACCCGCGCAACCTAGCAAATAGCGTCACGGTAGAATAACTGCGAATCCCATCGACTCGCTTCAGGGAAGGGGGCTCAACTACCCCAAGTCTTATTCGCATTCAGTCGGCAAGAAAGGGAAGGCGATTGGATGATTTTTGGTAAGAAAGGGGTCGTGAAAATTGGTAGAACCAGAGTAGCGTTATTTTCCGGACTATTGTTGATACTCGTATTGTTGCTACCCTCAGTGTCTGCTGCACCGCCCATTCGTCCAAAACCCACACTAACTCTAACAAGCCCTGCCGGACCAAATTCATCACAGTTCGGTATCTCGGTGGCAGCAGCCGATGGTATTGAGGTCATAAGCTCAATTGACAGTCTGTGGGGCAACGCGTACATCTTCAGCTCCACCGGATCACTAAATGCGAATCTGACGAGTCCAAATGCAGGATTCTGCCAGCCTGGCAACGCAAACGCGCCCTGCGGAGCATTTGGATACGCAATCGCAACCAACGGGACAAGCGTTTTCGTTAGCGCGCCAGACGAGGCTGCTGGAGGAATCTTAGAGGCGGGACACGTCTACGTGTTCAGCTCCATAGGCGCGCTAAAGTCTACGTTGACAAGTCCGAACCCGCAAAGATTAGGTGTATTCGGAACAGCCCTCGCTGCAAGCGGTAACACGCTAGTCGTAGGCGCCTCGGGAGAGAACGCTAGCGGGCTTCAATCCGCAGGCCACGTCTACGTTTACAACGCGGGACTATTAGCCGCAACTCTCGCAAGCCCCAACCCGCAAACAAATGGAGGCATCGGTGGCTCTGGTGTTGCGGCATCTGGCAACAGAGTCGCAGTAGCTGCACCACGCGAGACTCCGGGTCATGTGTACGTCTACAGCACTCCCGGGACTCTGACGACTACTATTACAAACTCTGACATTTCAATCTCATTGAACGGGACCCGACTTGTCGTGGGCTCACCGTTTGAGACAGCGGCGGGCTTCTCCAGTGCGGGTCATGCCTACGTCTACAATACCACGGGCACCCTTTTCTCTACGCTTACCAGTCCGAACGCACAGGCTAACGGTAAGTTCGGCTCGTCCGTTGCTGCAGGCTCAGCGTCAATAGTAGTCGGCGCAGCAGGAGAGATCGTCGCAAACACGCAGTCTGGCGGCCACGTCTATGTCTACAGCGCTACGGGGTCCCTAATCAGCACGCTGACCAGTCCCAATACTATGGGTGGAGGAAATGGAGAAGCATTTGGCACGTCGGTCTCACTCGTTGAATTTACAGGTCATAGAACTGTGACTGTCGGTGCTTCTGGTAGCACCGTCAATGGACTTATGAATAGAGGCCGAGTATACCTTTACACCATGAAGAGCTGAGTTCTACATGGCGCATCTCTTTTCTAGAAGTGCTTCTCTGCGACACCTGAAATTTTCGGTGACTCGTCCCGCAAGGCTAGTCCCAATTCTCATCATAACGTTAATTCTAGGTGTTGGACTCGCCGCGACTTCGACTAGACCCGTTTCTGCATCTATAGGGTCATGGGCTGCGACAACCAATTATCCCACCGGGATTGAGGGACAAAGCTGCGTAACTAGTTCGGGTTTCGTGTACTGTATCGGCGGCTTCCCACATAATGGCTCGCCGGTGACAAACGCGACGTACTTCTCAACTTTGTCTTCCACTGGAGTCGGCTTCTGGTCGGCTTCCACTGTCTATCCGACGCAAGTCGGGAGTCAGAGTTGCGTTGCCAATTTAGGTTTCGTATACTGCTTTGGTGGCCAGACTCCTAACGGAGATTCAAACGCCGTCTACTTTGCGTCGCTCTCCTCAAGCGGAATTAGTCCCTGGTCCGCTACTACAAGCTATCCAATAGCTACTTGGGCGCAAAGCTGTGTAGTCGATTCAGGGTTCGTCTACTGCGTCGGCGGCTTCGGTCAGGCGACTGGCGCTTCTGACGCTGTCTATTTCGCTTCGGTTACTCCTAGCGGTATTGGTTCTTGGTCCCAAACTACAAACTATCCAACGACTATTCGAGATCAAAGCTGTGTCGCAAATTCCGGATTCATTTACTGCATAGGAGGTTATGGGATTACAGGGGCAGGGATGGGAAACGTTCCAACAGACGCTGTCTACTTTGCCCCGTTATCTTCGAATGGAGTGGGTTCATGGTCTGCAACTACGAAGTATACAGGGGACTTCCTTGATGGAAGCTGTGTCATAGCTTCCAGCTTCGTATACTGCATCGGCAATAATAGCAATGCTGTGAATTTTGCGTCCTCGTCTTCGAGTGGAGTAAGCGTCTGGTCTGCAACAACCAACTATCCAATAACAGTTTTTGCCCTGAGCTGTGTGGTTGGTTCTAGCTTCGTCTACTGTATTGGCGGCTCCAGCGGGGCCACGTTTACTAGCGCTGTCTATTTTACGAATGTCGTTGTGGAAGGTGCAACGTCGACTAGTGTGAACTGTAATCCATCGTCAATCGCCGACAATCAGCCCAGCCATTGCGTGGCCACAATAGCAGACCTATCAGCAACACCAACTTCGCCTACCGGCACAGTGACGTTTTCACTCGCAACCAACAGCCCCGGCTCCTTCACTCCCTCTAACACGTGTACTGTCACATCGACAGGTCCTTCAACCGCCGCCTGCGCGGTAAACGTAACTTATCCGGCACCTCGGCCAGGCATAGGAGGCTTTGCGGGTTCACAGACCATAACAGCAACCTACAGCGGAGATTCAACTCGCCACGCAAGCTCAGGATCGACCACCATAACTGTGACACTGCGCGCAACATCCACTTTGGTAAGTTGTTCAAAGGCCAAAGGGGGCATAGGCTGTAATGTCGCCGTGACAGACACCTCACCCAGCACCAGCGTGACGCCGACTGGGAATGTTGCAATGAGCACCAGCGGAACAGGAACACTCTCCGGATGCAGCTTGTCAGGCACCGGCTCTTCCGCGACCTGTACAGTCACCTACACGCCCGGGAAAGGTAAGACAAGCACCATAACAATTACGGCAACGTATCCGGGCGACGTGAATCATCTCGGAAGCTCAGGCAGCACGACAATAAGATCCCCCTAGTGGAACTGGGAAGGTAATCATCAAGACTACCAGTCCTGTTTCTTTGTTGCCCTGAACGTGGCGCATAGCCCGCTCGGACTTACAGCGGACTTATAGTGGAGCCGATTCAACCCGGGGAAGAGCCGATGGATCTCCAAGGACGAGCCCTTTTTTCCTTTAGGCTCAGTGTTCGATCTCCCAATCGTGAATGTACTCATAGCTACCTGCCCATGTAGTGCTCTATCTGTCTTTGGCAGTCAGGAGAAGGACGGGGAGGAACGATGCAATGCGCGGAGACCCGGGTTTTCTCGGCACTTTGAAGCTAACGAAATGCAATTAGACTCCACAAACCTTATGGCTCACATCATCGTGGAATATCCACTTCTCTAAAGGTTCGCTATTGCGGGGAATTGTAAGACCGTTCACCATTGTGCTCGTCCTCCTAGCTGTCTCTGGAAGTCTTGCCGCGGTCTGGATTCAACCCTCCGCTGCTTCAGTGAGTTCATGGTCGGCCACGACAAACTACCCCGTAGGCATTGAAGGCCAAAGTTGTGTGGTGAGTTCGGGGTTCGTATACTGCGTCGGCGGCGGCACTTGGTCTGGTGGTGCCCTCATTCTTACCGCTGCAGTGTATTATGCCTCGTTGTCTTCGAGTGGGGTTGGTTCATGGTCTCCAACGACAAGTTATCCTACACCCATTTTCGGGCAAAGCTGCGTGGTCAATTCAGGGTTCGCATATTGCATCGGAGGCCATCTGCAGAATGGCTCTGCTGATGCCGTCTATTTTGCCGCTTTGTCTTCCAACGGAGTTGGTTCATGGTCGATCACTACCAACTATCCGACGACCGTTTCCGACCAAAGTTGCGTGGCCGATTCAGGGTTTGTGTACTGCATCGGCGGCCTTGACCCTAGTACAAATAATGCTGCCGTCTACTTCGCGGCTCTTTCCTCCGGCGGAGTTGGTTCATGGTCGGCCACTACTAACTATCCGACGACCATTTACGACCAAGGTTGCTTCGCAAATTCGGGGTTCGTGTACTGTGTTGGCGGCGTTGCAGGAGGAGGCCCTGGGGGCCTTACTAACACTAATGCAGTCTATTTTGCCGCTTTGTCGTCAAGTGGAGTAGGTTCATGGTCAGCCACCACGAAGGTTCCAACGGACTACCATCTGGGGAGAACTTGCCTCGTGGATTCGGACTTTGTGTACTGTATCGGATATTTCGCTTCTGCGGCGGATGCTGTCTATTTTGCACCGTTGTTTTCCGGTGGAGTTGGCGTGTGGTCGGCGACAACAAACTATCCGACGCCGATTTCTGGGCAGAGTTGCGTGGCCGACTCGGGCTTTGGCATTGTGTACTGCATCGGTGGCACAACCTCAGCCACTTGCAACTGTGCGACGAACGCTGTTTATTTTGGCCAGTTTGTGACTGAGGGTCTCTCTAGAACTGGCATAAGCTGTAGTCCTTCGATGATTGCCTACAACCAGCCTAGCCAGTGCACAGCTACCGTAACGGACAGTTCAGCGACTCCTACCCCTCCGACTGGCAATGTTACCTTTTCCATCACTCCCTACACTCCAGGCCACTTCACTCCATCTAACACATGCACACTTGTTCCTACTGGGCCGTCGACCGCAAGCTGCGCGGTTAACATAACCTACCCCGCACCAAATCCATGTTGCATTCCTCCCTCGGAAGGATCACAGCCTGTAACAGGAACCTACAGCGGTGACTCAACTCATCACGCAAGTTCTGGCACAACGACCATAACTGTGACAAGGCGGTCGACCTCGACCATGGTAAGCTGTTCGAAACTGAAAAGCAACGCCGTCTGCACCGTCAACGTCATAGATGCTTCACCAGCGACGCCGACAAGGCTGACGGGAACTGTTGCATTCAGCACTACAGGTACTGGCGGTTTCAGCTCTTGTGTCATGTCTACTAACGGTTCGACAGCAACCTGCACCGTCAATTATGTGCCAGGCAAAGGCAAGGCAATGATCATAACCATTACGGCCACTTATAGCGGCGACCAAGACCATCTGGGAAGCTCAGGCAGCACGACAATCAAGTCCTCCTAACGGCCGTCTTCTATCCAGCGACTAGGATTTGTTCGATGAAGACTAGAACGCTTCTGAAGAATCCTGGCAGGGCCAATTTCAAGTGGACGAAATCCTCGTGCTTGAAAACTGAGAAAACTCTGCTGCCTACAGTGTAGAATGTGACAAACACAACGAACAGAGGCGGGATTTGATAGACGGCGCGGACATTGAGGCTCACCGTTAGAACATAATCAAAGACTAGTAGCGGGAAGGCAGTGACTGCGCTTAGAAGGATTCCCCCTGTGAGTCCTCGTGTCACCGGGGGATGCAGAACTGGATTCAAGGCCAACCATGCGAGGAACAGCGTGAAGATGGCCAGTAGCACTCGCCCCAACGCTCCAGCAGTCGTTCCCAGTGTGGCGGCTCCCAGATAGACCACCAAGAGATCGACCAGCGTAGCTGCGGCGCTAATCGCGAGAATTTGCGGTGTCCTACCGACGGATTGGAGTGTGGTAGTCAGCAGGAGACTCTGAGCCGTGAAAATGATCGTCATTGCAAGAATTGCGAACGGGACAGCTTGATTTGCCAGAGAGGGGCCGTACACTGCGACCAGTGCTGTTCCGGAAATGGCTGCTAGACTGAAGCCAGCAGGAAGAACAGTAAGATTAACCAGTCGCGCTGCAACACCCAACTTTCTTGCGACCGCAGCTGGACCCTGACTGTTAAAGCTGGAAGATAGCGCTGGATAGAGTGCCCCGGAGACCGGCATCCAGAGAATTGACAGGAACGAAACGCTTGAGATTATCAGATAGTAGGCACCGGTAGTGCTGAACGCGCCGACTACTCCTTGGATGAGTGCGACGTCTCCCCAGTTTTGCAAGGACACGATGACTGTGGAGGCGAAGAGTGGGAGGCTGAAGGCGAGTAGTCGCCTGGACGAAAAGTTTTCAGGTTTCGGTAGCTTTCCCCTCCAGAGGTAGAGTGAAAGAATGATAGTGGCAAATCCTGCGATAGTCCAGCCGAGAGGTATACCTAGGATTCCGAAGCCGATCGCGGCGAGAACTAGCCCGAACCCGCGGCTGAGAGGAAAGTAGAGAATATTCTGGTACGCTAGATCCGCGTAGCGGCCAAGCCCAAGAAAGTAGCCGCCATACAAGGTTATGATATCGACGAGAAAGGCGCCTGCAAACGCAGCGATAAGAGGCGTCGGGTCCGAGGTCTTGAAGATCATGATCCCGATCTGAGGAGAAGCAAGTACCGCCAGCACGAGCATCGGTGAAGAGACCGCTACCAAAAGTCGGAGGCTTGCTCTCGCAACGCCCGCCGCTTCAGAAGGCTTCTGAGTTCCTGCACTGGCCGAGATGAAACGGGTTGCCGCTAAGGGAAGCGCAATTTGGCTGACGGTTGTAAAGATAACGAAGGCGGCTGTGAGTAGAGAGATCTCTCCGATCTGGGAGAGGTTGAGGATTCGGACCAGGAGGACGTAGTAGAGGAGCGCAGTTGCATACGTGATAACCTGTTGGACGGTTATGAGTGCCGTGCCTCGAGGAACGTTGAAGGTGATTGCCGTCTCTGCCAATGACGGACCGTGTGCCGGATGGGCTTGTTCTTGTAGATTGTGCTTCGGAGTAGACAGAGCGACTGTAGTCGACTTCTTTGGGGGGGTACATGATCAGAGATGCTATCTCGATCTCCAACAGTTTCAGGATGCCCAATTGCGATAATGGCTGCCTCGGTCGTTCAGCGTGTGGGGGAAAGAAGGAGGTAGCTACCATCGTATAGAGCTATCCAATGGTACCAGTAGGACGGAAACTCTTAAATGGCGAATGCTGGGAAGTGCCGTTCGTTCACCATGAGTACCGAGACACAGCGGCGAAGCCTTGTGAGACTAATTGTCCCAATTACACTACTAGCAGTTATCAGCCTGGGAGCAGGCTACTACTTTGCAGCTGCGAAGAACCCTAATGCTACGGTCCAATGGAGTGCCAATCCGCTCATGATCAAGTTCAATGCATCAGGCAGTTTCTCTGGTAGCGCTAGTGATAGCTTCACTTGCCAAGGTCGTGTTTCACCAGTCACCCTTCAAACTACTTCGAGCCAGCCCAACATCATTTCGATCACTGTGACTCCGTCCTCGTTCTCTACATGCAGCTCAACGCCGGATGTCGTCGTTGTTAAAGCGTCGTGTACTCCGGCCTTCCTGAATACGAATTGCGATGGGGACCAGTACACTGGAACTGTGCAAGTGTGCGGTCCTTCACCTTACACTTGCCTCCAGAGCGTCTTGACCGTGACCGTTGCCGTTACCACCAAACCGTGCCCCTGCCCGGTAATCAGCGGATAATCCCAACCCGCGCCTGGCGGACATGGGGTCAACCCCAAATCGGTTCTCGAGATACACCCGTTCTAGTTCCAGCGGCTTGATCAGGTCGTCTTACCTGACAGTCTAGACTCTGTCTCCGAGTATCTCCAGCATAGGCGAGAATGCTACAGTTCGCTCCCACTCACAATCGCACAGAAGTCTTAACTCTCGGATCAGACATGCACGCTGTCCGTGATGACATTGAGTGGCGGCCTGAGAACTTTGCTTCCGGCCGTCGCTCTCGTTGCATTAGTTGTCGTTGGACTGGGTGTCGGCTACTATTTGGCTTCTGGGAGTTCCGGTCCAACCGCCAGTTGGAGTCCGAGTCATCTCAAACTGAAGTTCAGCGCGTAGAACGGCTCTGGGAGTGCTTCGGCTTCTTTCACTTGCAACTCTTCTGTGTCGCCCCTTACCTTAAAGATTACAGAGTCGGCACCTAACATTGTTACTCTGACGGTCTCTCCATCTTCATTTGCAAATTGCGGGTCTACGCCGGACAGCGTGGTATTTACTGCGACTTGCATCGTATCCAACAACAATTGTATGGACAATGGCGGAGACGCCTCGGTATTCGTGTGCGGACCGTCATCCTACACATGCCTCCAGTCACCCCTCACTGTGGAAATAGTCGTTGCCTAACTGCAACGGACGAAACGGTATCGGGCCAAATCAACCGGATCTAGAACAAGCCGGCACTTCGCGGTCGGCTGCCGACGAAGTCCTTGGATGTAATTGGCCTAGTCTCGTCGCGATCCTGATAGCCAGCTGAGGATTGCTGGCAAACGAGTTTTGACCGACGACGAATTTGACCATTCCTACCTAAGTGGTGGCTATCGGATCGGACCTCTGAAATCTATCTCCGTATGTCTCTAGTACAGACGGGTCTGCTGCGGTTCGCGCTCGCTTCTTGTTGTCGAGCAAGTCTTAACTCTCGAATTCGCCATTAAGATCATGGCGCATCCCGACCGATAACGGACTTGCGAACTTTGATCCTAGCTGTTCCTTCTGGTCGCGCTGGTCGCCATTCGGCTGGGAGCTGGCTATTATTCGCGTCTGCGAAATCTGGTCCAACTGTCACTTGGGACCGGAATCTGCCCTTCCTCACCTTTTCATCACAGACCGGGTCTGGGAGTGGCCGGAACTCGTTCACGTGCAGCAGCGAAGCTGCACCCATGATTCCACAGGCCTTCTCGAATCAGCCCACCATCAATTCTCTGACGGTTAGCCCGTCTTCTTTCATGAGTTGCCCGTATACCTCTGACAGTGCAGTGGTCACAGCGATTTGTACCGCTTCGGCTCAAGCCAGCCAACCCTGCCAGGGCGACTTTAGTGGAAAAGTATTCGTTTGCCGACCAACGCCCTACACCTTTCCACAAAGATTCCTGATTGTGGTAATAATCGGCACAACCAACGCTAACCAAATCAGCCATGACTGAACCGGCACTTCCGAGATCGAGTGATTGGGTTGTCATCTCTAATGTAGCGTGAGAGACCTTTCGTTTCCGGGGATTTCAGCAAGGCAGCAGATGGGTTCAGTAGGACCCGGCTAGGACCCGTAGCTGGGAAGCGGACTGCATACCACTATGTTTCCCCCAGCGGCTGACCGCTACCGCCGGACATCCACCCCATAGCTGGGGAGAGCCTCCGGCACCATGACTACAATTCGCTCCTAAACACAGAATCTCGTCCATCCAATGCCTCCGGGGAGCCTTCGCGTTTCAATCAACCCTCCACGTCTCCCACTGGAATTCCTCGCTGACTTTGACAACGACAATTATGTGAGTCTATTGGACATCAGCACCATGGCCGTGGACTATGGACGTGAAGACCTGAAAAATGATGAGAAGAGGATTCCAAGTTGCAAAGGCATTTCGCCATGAAATCGTCTAGAGGAACCTGTTCATTTCGCCCACTAGAAGTTGATTCAGAAAGCTTGTGAGGACGGCGCAAGTCCCTAGAACTTGTGAATCGTCACTAACCTTCGACTTCTTTCCTCGGAGCCTGTCCTTTGTCAGCAGATCCACAATGGGCGAAGGCGGTTACAATGGCTGTTCGGAGGGAAGTAGAAGTATTCTCGGGAAGGCTCCCGCAATCCAAAGCCTGACAGGGTTATACCAACATCACACCATCATCGGAAGCGTCATATACCAACTCCTGATTCTGGTTGAATCCTACGATTCGGGTGTCCATTTGGAAAAGAGAAATGTTCTGATATCCTGTTCCGTTGTCCTTTTCATCCTTATGGGAGTATTGACCGCTACCGTTCCGAGTGCTCGCGCCGTGCTGACGGGAACGGTATGCATTCAACCCACGGGCGTGACCGGCTGCCCTACAGTACCCACTATTAGTGGTG
>Ga0307471_100000448_pt1 | contig 21043 bp, 18 predicted proteins | sample atmos_gasesAM3C__2_FD_204566 | JGI IMG/M metagenome (GOLD analysis project Ga0307471, IMG submission 204566) | Hardwood forest soil microbial communities from Morgan-Monroe State Forest, Indiana, United States - atmos_gasesAM3C_515 | ecosystem: Environmental > Terrestrial > Soil > Temperate...
GTGCTCGTGAGCTCGATGAGGTTGCGGCGCATGTCCTCCATGGTGCGCGCGAGCGCGCCGACCTCGGCGGCACCGCCGGTCGGTATGGAGGCGGAGAAGTCACCGCTCCCGAGGCGCGTCGCCGCCGCGGTCAGCGCCCGCACCGGCCCCGCCACCAGGCCACCGAGGACGACCGATGCCAGCACCGCGAGCGCGGCCAGGAAGAGCGCCGCCGCGAGCAGCCGATGCAGGAAGTGGCGGGCAGGGGTGTCGACCGCGCTGGTCGGCAGCCGCGCCTCGATGAGCGCGATGGCCTCGCCGCTCGCGGCAAACACCGGCACGGCAGCCCCGTAGCTGTCCTGCGACTCGACGCGCTGCACCGCCGAGTGCCCGTCGGCGAGCGCGGCAGCGTAGAGCGGTGTGAACGGACCCACCGGCGCGTTGAGATAGCTGCGGTAGTCGATGAAACGAACCTGCGCCCCGACGCGCGCGCTCACGGTCTGCCCGAGCGCCTGATCGAGCCGCCGGACGACGTACAGCGTGTCGCCCTGGTCCCCGAGCGCGGCGCGCGCGCCGAGCAGCGGCACGTGCTCGGTCGAGGGCAGCGCCATGAACGTCGCCCCCTGCTCGCCCGACGCCGTGACCACCTGCTGCCAGTCGAGCGCCGGCCCCGAGAGCGCGATCACCGATTTGCCAGAGAGCACCGCGCAGGCGTCGACTCCGGCGGCCTCGCAGGAACGACGCAGGAGCGGCGCCAGCGACTCATGGCGGCCTTCCGCCAGCAGGCGCTGCAGCGTCGGCCGCTCGGCGAGCGCCTGCGCGGCCGCGTGGGCGTCCTCGCCCATGCGCCGCAGCTCCTCGCGCGCACTGGTGGCCGCGAGCTGCACGCGTGCCTTGCCCTGCGCGTCGGCGAGCTCACGCAGCATGCGGCTCGCGGACCAGGTGATGCCCCCGGCCACGAGCAGCACCAGCGCCAGATGGATCGCCGCCAGCCACCAGGTGAGGCTGGTGCGGGCGGGATCCGGCCACCGCTTTTGCGCGAGAAGCCGCAGGCGCTCCAGCACCGCGTTCATCGCCTGCGGTACCCGGTGCGCTCGACGAGGGTCTTGACGATGAGCGTCAACACGGCGAGCAGCGTGAGGAGCGAGGCGACGGCGAAGGCACCCACGAAGTTGTATTCGTTGTAGAGGATCTCGATGTGCAGCGGCATGGTGTTGGTGAGTCCGCGGATGTGACCCGACACGACCGACACTGCGCCGAATTCGCCCATGGCGCGCGCGTTGCACAACACCATGCCATACACCAGCCCCCAGCGCACCTTCGGCAGCGTCACGCGGAAGAAGGTCATCCAGCCGCCGGCGCCGAGCGTGATGGCCGCTTCTTCCTCGTCGTTGCCGAGCTGTTGCATGAGCGGGATCAGCTCGCGCGCCACGTACGGAAAGGTCACGAACATCGTCGCGAGGATGATGCCCGGCAGCGCAAAGACGATCGAGATGTCGTGCTCCTGCAGCCACGCGCCGAACCAGCCGTGCAGCCCGAACAGCAGCACGAACACCATGCCCGAAATCACCGGTGAGATCGCGAGCGGCAGGTCGATGAGGGTGATGAGCACGCTCTTGCCGCGGAACTCGAACTTGGCGATCGCCCACGCCGCGGCGAGCCCGAACACCGTGTTGAGCGGCACGACGACCAGCGCGGTCGTGAGCGTGAGACGGATCGCGGCGAGAGTGTCGGGATCGGCGAAGCTGCGCAGGTACGCCGCGAGCCCCCGGCCGAGCGCCATGGCAAATACCGTCGCGAGCGGCGCGAGCAGCACCGCGGCGAGGAAAGTGAGCGAGATCGTGATGCACAGCCAGCGGACGATGGCGTGCATCCAGGTGTGCTGCCCCGGACGGGTGACGGCATCGTCGGCGAGCGCGCCGTGCGGGAGAACGGCCGCCATCAGTGCGCCGCCCGGACGTGGCGTCGCCGTCCCCAGGCCTGCAGCAGGTTGATGGCGAGCAAAATCACGAAGGAGATTCCGAGCATCACCACCCCGAGTGCCGCGGCACCCTGGTAGTCGAACTCCTCGAGGTGAATCACGATGAGGAGCGGTGTGATCTCGGTCTTCATCGGCAGATTCCCGGCGATGAATATCACCGAGCCGTACTCGCCCACCGCGCGCGCGAAGGCCAGCGTGAAACCGGTGAGCAGCGCCGGCAGCACCGTCGGCAGGATGATGCGCCGGAGCACGTACAGGCGGCCGGCGCCGAGTGTCTCCGCCGCCTCTTCCAGCTCGCGCTGCACCTCCTGCAGCGCCGGCTGCACCGCGCGCACCGCGAAGGGCATGCTGATCAGGGTGAGCGCGAGCGTCACGCCGATCCAGGTGTAGGCGACCTTCACACCGAGCGGCTCGAGATAACGGCCGATCCAGCCGTTTTGCGCGAACACCGTGGTGAGCGCTATCCCGGAGACGGCGGTGGGCAGCGCGAAGGGCATGTCGATCAGCGCATCGATGATCTTGCGGCCGGGAAACTCGTAGCGCACGAGCGTCCAGGCGATGATGAAGCCGAACACTGCGTTGATGGTCGCGGCGAGGAGCGAGGCGCCGAAGGAAAGCCGATAGGAGCCGACCGCCCGCGGACTCGACACCACGCGCACGAAGTCGCCCCAGTGCATCGAGGCCGCGGACAGCACCAGCGCGGCAAGCGGCAGCAGCACGATGGCAGAGAGGAAGAACGTCGTGAAGCCGAAGGTGAGCCCGAAGCCGGGCAGGACGCTCGCCTTGCGGAAGCTCATGCGGCGCCGCGCTGCACGATCAGCACCGGCCAGCGCCCCCCCTCGAGCAGCGCGCGGAAGGACTCCGCGAATTGCCTGAGCTCGGTGATGCCGACGATCAGCATCTGCGCCGGCGCCTCCGCGAGCCGGCGGGTGAGTTCCTGAGCCACATCGCCGAAGTGCAGCTCCGTGCGCATCTCGAGGCCGTGCGCCGCCTGGGCTTCCGAGCGGGCATCGAGGAGCTCGCGCATGCCGTGCGCGTGTCGCTCGCTGTCGCTGCGGCCGGGGAAGATCCCAACGTACACGGCTTCGGCCGGCACGTGGCGCAGCACGCTCGCCGACATGGCGAGCGTCGCGCTGCGGGCCGCCACACCCATCCAGTGGATCAGCACGCGCTGCGGCGGCGCGGCGTGCGCGGGCAGCACCAGCAGGTCCTTCACGCCGCGGCGCAGCAGCCACTCGGCGCGCTGCGCGTTGGCGCCCTCGGCCGCGATGACGGTGGTACCGAAGAATTCGCCCTGCGCCGCGCACGGCTCATCGGCGACGCCGAGCGAGGGCTCGATGCGCAGGGCGACGCGCGTCTTCATGCGCGCCACCAGCTCCGCGAGCAGCGGCTGCTGGCAGAGCGCATCCGCGAGCGGCGCGCTCGCGGCGCAGACCGTGAAACTCGAGAGCGGCGTCGGCAGCACGTGTACGCGCCGCAGGCCCACGGCGACGCTCTGCCCCTGGTGCACTTCGAACCCGCGATGCGCGTGCCGTGTGCGCGTCACCTGCAGCGCCGTGCCGCCATCGCCGTCGCCGGAAGCGAGCAGCGGGGCGAGCACGGCCTCATCGAGCCGCACGCGCAGCCGCTCGAGCGCCCCGGTGAAGGCGACCTCATCGATCACACCGTCGCCGAGGTAACGCGAGCTGAGCGCATCGCGTGCCGCCGCGACCTCCACTTCCTCCGGCCGCACGACCGCGACCACCTCGTGCTCGGGCGCGCCCGGTGAGCGTTCGGCGCGGCCCATGGACTTGCCTCCCACCTGGATGCCATCGGGCGTGCGGCGTGCCAGGAACAGGTTGGCGGCGCCGAGGAAGGTCGCCACGAAGCGCGTCGCGGGCCGCGCGTACAGCTCGTGAGGCGCGCCCACTTCCAGCAGCCGTCCCTGGTTCATGATGCCGATGCGGTCGGCCATGGCGAACGCTTCCTCCTGGTCGTGCGTGACCAGCACGGTCGTGATCCCGAGCTCGCGCTGCACCTCGCGGATCGTGCGGCGGAGCTCCTCGCGGATCTTCGCATCGAGTGCCCCGAAAGGCTCATCGAGCAGCAACACCTCGGGCTTGTGCGCGAGCGCCCGCGCCACCGCGACGCGCTGCTGCTGGCCACCGGAGAGCTGCGCGGGCAGCCGATCGTCCATGCCTTCGAGCGCGACCAGGCGCAGCAGCTCCGCGCGGCGCTGCCGCCGCGCGCGCGCGCGCATGTGGCGTACGCGCAGCGCGAACTCGATGTTGTCGGCCACGGTCATGTGACGAAAGAGCGCGTAGTTCTGGAACACGAGCCCGACGCCTCGCTTGCGTGCGGCGACGTGCGTGACGTCGCGCCCGTGGAGCGAGATGCGGCCGTGGTCGATGCCCGTAAGCCCCGCTACGGCGCGCAGCAGCGTACTTTTGCCGCTGCCGCTGGGGCCGAGCAGCACGAAAAACTCCCCGTCACCGATGTCGAGCGAGAGATCGGTGACGACCGGTACGCCGCCGTAGTGTTTGGTGACCTGGTCGAGGGTGATGGACATCCGGACAATGCTACCGGGGCGGTCCCGAGAACGTCAGTGTCGCCCCGGTAACGGGCCGGTGACAAACGGGTTATGCGCGCCGCGACCGGGATGCGGGTCACGCTCGGACGGAGCGGCCGCCGGGGTGCTCTCAGAGCAGCACCAGGACTCCATCGCAGGCTTTGAGCTCTGCGATCAGCGCCTCCACCTGCGCGCGGCTCTCGGCCGGCAGGCGGTAAGAGAGGGAAACGAAGGTTCCGTTGGCGCTCAGGCGCTCGCTCACGCGCGCGGCGTCGAGCCCCGGCGCGTGACGCAGGACGATCGCGTGTACGCGTGCGCGAAAGCCTTTCTCCGGGCGCCCGACCACCTTGATGGGATAGTCGCAGGGGAACTCGAGTGCGGGTGTGCTCACCACGGGGTCCCGGCGAGCTCCTGCTTGTAGCGCTGAAACGCCTCGTAGACCCGCCGCCACAAGGGGCCGGGGTGGCCGCTGCCGACCGGATGGCCATCGAGCAGGGTCACCGGCTGGACTTCGCGCGTCGCGGCCGAGATCCACACCTCATCGGCTGCCCGCAGCTGCGACTCGCTGATCGCCTGAACGCGGCAGGGGATCGCGGCGCGCGCGGCGATCTCCTCGACCGTGCCGCGGGTGGTGCCTGGAAGGATGCGCCGCGAGTTCGGCGGCATCAGCACTTCGCCGCCGAGGACCACGTGCACGGCGGCTGCGGAGGCCTCGGTGAGCTCCCCATCGCGCAGCATGATGGTCTCGGCCGCCGCCGCGTCCACCGACAGCTGCCGCAGCAGCACGTTGGCGAGGAGTGCGGTCGACTTGATGTCGCAGCGCGCCCAGCGCGTGTCGGTGGCGGTGACGCAGCTGACGCCTCTCTCGGCGAGGTCGGCCGGTGGCTGCGGCCAGGGCGCGCAGAAGGCGAACACGGTGCGCGGGATCTGCGGCAGCGGCGCATGAGTGCGGCCGAGCTGCGCGCCGCGTGTCACCTGCCAGTAGACGTAGCAGTCGCCGCCGCCGTTGCGCTCGATCAGCGAGCCGAGTAGCGCGCGCCATTCATCGCGTGTGTGCGGATCCTCCATGCTGATCCCGGTGAGACTGCGGGTGAGGCGCTCGGCGTGCGCCGCGAAGCGGAATGGGCGCCCGCCGTACACCGGCATCACCTCGTACGCCGCATCGGCGTAGAGGAAGCCGCGATCGAGCGGCGAGATGCGCGCCTCGGCGAGCGGCAGGAACTCGCCGTTCAGGTAGCACAGCGGGAGCGGCTCGGCCACGTTGCCCTCTCAGTGGAACATCAGCGAGACGCTGTCCCAGGCGCGCGTCCACAGCCCACCCTGCGGCACGGCGCTGAGCGCGACGAGCGGCACACGTTCGATCACCGCGCCACTCCCGTCCGCCACGGTGAGCTCGCCGACATTCTGTCCGGCGGCGAGCGGCGCGATGAGCGGCTCGCGGCTGAGCTGCGCGCGGGTCTTGACGGTGGCGGCCTGACCGCGCGCCACCGTCGCGTAAACGTCGTGCGGCACCCCGATGACGGCGAATTCACTCGCCGCCTTGTAGATGTGCGGCTTCAACACCGTCTCGTTGGCGCTCTTGAGGCGAATGGTCTCGTAGAAGGTGTAGCCGTAGCCGAGCAGCGCCGCACTCGCTTCCTCGCGCGCCTTCTCGCTCGGCGCGCCCATCACCACCGACACCAGCCGCATGCCGTTGCGGCGCGCGGAGGCGGCGAGACAGAACCCCGCGCTATCGGTGTGCCCGGTCTTCAGGCCATCCACCGAGGCGTCCTTGCCGAGGAGCGTGTTGCGGTTGCCCTGGCGGATGTTGTTCCACCTGAACTCGCGCACGCTGAAGAGCGGATAGTACTGCGGATAGTCGCGGATCAGCGCGTTGGCGAGCGTCGCGACGTCGCGGGCCGTCGTGTAGTGCTCGGGGGAGGGGAGGCCGTCGCTGTTGACGTAGTGGGTCGAGGCGAGGCCGAGCCGCCGCGCGTACTCGTTCATCATCTGCGCGAAGGCCGCTTCGGTGCCGCCTACCTGCTCGGCGAGCGCGATGGTCGCGTCATTTCCCGATTGCACGATCATGCCCTTGAGGAGGATATCGACCGGCACGCGCGTGCCCACCTGCACGAAGGTGCGCGAGCCCTCGGCGTGCCACGCGTGCTCGCTGATGGTGGCCATGTCGGTGGGCTTGAGCCGGCCGTCGGCGAGCGCGGCGAACACCACGTAGGCGGTCATGAGCTTGGTGAGGCTTGCGGGCTCCGCGCGCTCATCGGCGCGCTCCTGCGCGAGGACCCGGCCGCTGAAATGATCCATGAGGATCCAGGAGCGTGCTGTCACGGCCGGAGGCGCGGGCACCGGCGCGGCGGCGGTGGCAGCCGCGACGACGGGCGCGGCAAGCGGTGCCGTCCCGGGCGCGGGCGCCGTGGCGTGGGCGACCATGGCAATGAGCACGAGGGCGGATGCGGCGGGCAGTGAGCGGATCACGGCGGCGGGATTCCTTCGAGGGCGGAAACCGCGGATCTTAACCGAGCGCACGCGCGATCGGGCGGGCGCAGTGCTCAATCGATCGCGAGACGCGCGTCGCGGATGCCGAGCGCATTGAGGCGCGTGGTGAGCTCATCGAACTGTGCCACGCTGTCGACGGGTCCCAGGCGCACGCGGTAGAGCTGCGCGCCGGTCTGCAGCGGCAGGGCGATGAACGCACGCCCGAGCCCCGCAGCCTGCAGGCGCGCCAGCAGCCGCTGCGCGTGCTGTTGATCGGCGAAAGCTCCCGCCTGCACGTAGAGTGCCGGCGGTGGCTGCGCCGCGGTGCGCGTCAGGGCATCGGGCACCGCCGGGGTGAGTGCCCGCACCTCTACGAGCGTCGTGCCCTCGCGAATCATGTCGAGCTTCGCAGCGGCCGTGTACGAGAGGTCGATGAGGCGATTGGCGACGAAGGGTCCGCGGTCGTTGATCCGCACCACGACGCTGCGGCCGTTGCGCAGATTGGTCACGCGAGCGTAGCAGGGCAGCGGCAGCGTCTTGTGGGCGGCCGTCATGGCGTACATGTCGTAGAGCTCGCCGCTCGAGGTGTTGCCGCCGTGGAAAGTGGGGCCGTACCACGAGGCCACGCCCCGCTCGAGGTAGCCGTCGGCGCTGGTGAGCACGTGATAGCGCTGGCCGAGTACGTCGTAGAACGGCGGATTGCCGTGCGCGCTGCGCGGCTCGTGGCGCGGGACCGCATCGGGAACTGCATCGACGGCGGCAGGCGGTGCGGGCGCCACCGGCTGCGGCTCAGGAGCGGCAGGCGCTGGCGGCCGTTGCGCGGTGACCGAGCACGCAGTGAGTGCGAGCAGGCCGAGCGCGGCAGCGCCGCTGCGCCAGCGCCTGCTCGCGCCGCCTGGTGACGCTTTCATGGCGCAGCGGCGGCCGTCGCGGCCTGCACCCGCTGCGCGATCGCCTGCGCGAGGTCGTGCACCGCCATGGCGTAGCGCGCGCTCGTGTTGTACCGGGTGAGCACGTAGAAGTTGTGAAAGCCGACACGGTACGCCGGACCATCGGGCTGCTCGGCGAGGATCAGCAGCGCCGGTGTATCGGGCGGCACGTCCAGCAAGACCTTCACGCCGCGCTCGCCGAGCGAGTCGACCGTCTCGCTGGGCTCGAGACCGTGCGATTCCATCTGGAACGGCGCTCCCGGGTCGACAGTGGTGTCGGCGAGCACCGGCTCGCCGGCCTTCCAGCCGTTCTGTCGCAGGTAGTTGGCCACGCTCGCGAGGATGTCGTCCCAATCACCCCACAGGTCACGCCGCTGGTCGTTGCTGGCGTCGACCGCGTAGCGGCGGTAGGCAGAGGGCATGAACTGCGGCGCGCCCATGGCACCCGCGTACGAGCCGGTGGTGGTACGCGGATCGAGCCGGAACTCCTTCGCCAGCACGAGGAACTGCGCGAGCTCACCCGCGAAGTAGCTGTGGCGGGGAGGGTAGTCGAACGCCAGCGTCGCGAGCGCATCGAGCACGCGGTAGTGGCCGGTGACGCGTCCGTAGCGGGTCTCGACGCCGAGGATGGCGACCAGGTACTCCGGCGGCACCTGGTACGTCGCGGCCACGTGCTCGAGCGCCTCGCGGTGATCGGCCCAGAACTGGGCGCCATCGCTCACGCGCTCCGGATTGACGAAGTGCTCGCGGTACTCCCACCAGGGTGCCACCTTCTCGATCGGCCGGTTCATCATGTCGATGATCTTCGGCTGCGGCCGTGCCTCCTTCAGCAGGCGCCGCACGTCCTTGCGCTTGAGACCGTCGCGTTGCGTGACCTCGTTGATGAAGGTCACGATCTCCGGGCGATGCAGGTCGAAGCCCGCCCCGAGCGCGGGCGAATTCGCCGGCTGCGCGAGCGCTGGCGCACAGGTGAGCGACGCGAGCAGTAAGAGGAGACAGCGGTTCAACTACGATCCGATGAGTTTCCGCCGCGAGTACAGCGCCATCAGAATACCGAAGCCCGCCAGCACCGTCACGACGGAACTTCCCCCGTAGCTCACGAGCGGCAGAGGCACGCCGACCACCGGCAGGAGCCCGGTGACCATGCCGGCATTGATGAACACGTAGACGAAGAAGGTGAGGGCGAGGCTGCCGGCGAGCAGCCGCGCGAAGGTATCCTGGGTCTGAGTCGCGAGATAGACGGCACGCCCGACGACGAACACGTAGAGCAGCAGCAGCAGCATCAGGCCGAGGAGCCCGAACTCCTCGCCGACCACGGCGAAGATGAAATCGGTCGAGCGCTCGGGAAGGAACTCGAGCTGCGCCTGACTGCCGTTCATCCAGCCCTTGCCGAACACGCCTCCCGAGCCGATGGCGATCTGCGACTGGATGATGTGGTAGCCGGCACCCAGGGGATCGGTCTGTGGATTGAGGAAAGTGAGTACGCGCTTGCGCTGGTAGTCGTGCATGAAGCTCCAGCCGAACCAGGCTGCGGCAGCGGCGAGCGCCAGGAGTCCCGCCATGACGCGCAGGCGCAGTCCGGCGAGCACGATCACCAGCGCCCCCGCGACCGCGATCAGCGCGGCCGTGCCGAGATCGGGCTGCACCGCCACGAGCGCCACCGGAACCAGGATCAGCGCGCCCATGGCCGTGAGCGTCCCCCATCCCGGTGGCAACGGGCGATCGTGCAGATACCAGGCGCACATCATGGGCACCGCAAGCTTCATGAGCTCGGAAGGCTGAAAGCGGAACAGGCCGAGATTGAGCCAGCGTTGCGCGCCCATCCCGACGTGGCCGATCGCGGCGACGATGAGCAGCAGCACGCACCCCGTGGCATACACCCACGGGGTAGAGCGGCGCAGGAAATTGGGGTTCACGCGTGCGAGCAGCAGCATGGCGATCGTGCCGAGCACCAGCCGTGCGACGGTGCGCAGCACGGTCGGCAGGTTCTGGCCGGAGGCGCTGTAGAGCACCACCAGCCCGTAGAGTGCGATGAGCGACAGCCCGACGACGAGCGGGCCGTCGATACGCAGCTCCAGCAGCACCCGCGCCGCGCCACTCAGCGTGCGACGGGTGCGTGAACCCTGGGTGATTTCCTCGTAGATCATGAGGAGGGCTTCACCTTGCCGTCCGCATCGAGGAGATACGCGTCCAGCACCTTGCGCGCGATCGGCGCCGCGGCGCTCGCACCCGCGCCGCCGTTCTCCTCGAGCACGGCGAGCGCGATGCGCGGTGCGTCCGCCGGCGCGAACGCGATGAACCAGGAATGATCGCGCAGCCGCTCGTTGATCTTGCTCGCATTGTACTTGTCGGTGCGCGCCACGGTGAACACCTGCGCGGTGCCGGTCTTGCCGGCGAAAGTGTAGGGGGCGTGCAGACCGATGGCGGCCGCGGTGCCGCGCTGGGTGACGCCGATCATTCCGTGCACCACGCGCTGCCAGTCCTCGGGAGCGACCCCCTGCACCTCGCCGTCGGAGATGGGGGCGATGCGATGGAGCTCGCCGCTGCGCGGATCGCGGTACGCGGTCACCAGGCGCGGCCGCCAGATCTTGCCGCGCGTAGCGACGATGCTGGCGTAGTGCGCGAGCTCGATCGGCGTCACGGTGAGGTACCCCTGGCCGATGCCGAAGCTCACCGTCTCGCCTGGGAACCATACCCGGTCCACGGGCCGCGCAAAGGTCTTCTCCTTCCACTCGCGCGAGGGAAGGATGCCGGCCTTCTCGCCGCCGATGTCGATGCCGGTCGGTTGGCCGAAGCCGATCTTGCCGAGGAAGGTCGACATGCGATCGACGCCGAGCTCGTTGGCAAGGCCGTAGAAATACACGTCGCAGGAGCGCGCGATGGCGTCGTCGAGATCCACCGCGCCGTGGTGCTCGTTGTGGTACTCGCGGTAGATGAAAGAGCTTCCGGGCAGGTGAAAGGATCCGGCGCAGAAACGGTGCGCGAGCGGGTCGACCGCATGGTAGGTGAGCGCAGCGAGCGCGATGGCCGGCTTCACCGTGGAGCCCGGCGGATAGGTGCCGCGCAGGGCGCGGTTGAAGAGCGGGTGGTCGATGTCATCGGCGAGTGCCCGGTACTCGGCGACGGTGATGCCCTGGCCGAAGAGCGTCGGATCGAAGCCCGGCAGGGAGACGAGCGCGAGCACGTCGCCAGTGTTCGGATCCAGTGCCACCACCGCGCCGCGATGCCCGGCGAGCGCAGCTTCGGCGACGCGCTGGATCTTCAGGTCGATCGACAGCAGCAGGTCATCGCCCGCGAGCGGCGCCTTGCTCTGGAGCTTCGGCACGAACGCGCCCTGGCGCTCGACGGAACGCCCCTGTGCGTTCACCAGCACCTCGCGCGAGCCGTTGACGCCGTGCAGCTGCCGCTCGAAGGAGTTCTCGACGCCAAGCTTGCCGATGAGCGAGGTGCCGGCATACGCCGAACGATCGATGCGCTTGAGATCCTGCTCGCTGATCGCGCCGACGTAGCCGAGCGCGTGCACCGCCACATTGCCGTTCGGGTACCAGCGCGTCTGGCGAGTCTTGATGTCCACGCCACGGAACTCGAAGCGATGCACCGCGAAGCGCGCCACATCCTCATCGGACAGGCGCAGCCGGATCGGCACGGAATCGAAGGTGCGGCTCGAATCGATGGTGCGCCCGATCTCGTCCACGTCCTCGGCGCGAATGAGATTGAGCTGGACCAGCTTCTCGAGCGTCTCATCGATGTCCGGCACTTCCTCGGGCACGAGCTCGAGCTGGTACGCGGGCTGGCTGCCGGCGATCAACTCGCCGTAGCGATCGATGATCAGTCCCCGAGCCGCCGGGATCGGCTCAGTGCGCACACGATTGCCCTGGGAGAGATCCGCGTAATACTCATGGCGCGAGACCTGCAGCAGGAAGAGGCGCGCGATCAGCGCGAGGGTGGCCAGCCCCATCACCGCCGCGCACACGAGTGCGCGCTGATCGAAGAGGCGCTGCTCGCGCCAATGATCCTTGATGCGCACCGCCGGCATCGCGGTCGCCTCAGGAGGACAGGGGTGGCGCCGGCGCGCTCATGCGCGATGGCCCGCCCCGTAGCCGAGAATGGCCGCCGCGGGGGGCCAGATCAGTGCGCCGGACACCGTGTGGACCCACCGCAGCGGGCTCGTCACCGGGTGACCGCTCCAGCCATCGATCATGAACAGCACCAGCTCGTACAACATCAGTGCCGGGAACACGATGAGCGCCTGCTGGATGGCGGGCTTCGAGCGGATGCGCTGGTGCTCGCGCACCGCGATATAGGTGACGAGCGACAGCGCCAGCGCGTGCTCGCCGAGCACCGGCCCCTGAAAGACGTCCAACATGAGCCCGGCGAAGAAACCGATGGCGAGCCCGCCCGCGCGCGGCGCGTTCACCGACCAGTAGAGCACGGTGAGCACCAGAAATGCCGGCCGCACCACATCGAGCCACCGCGGCAGCGGCAGCACCGTGAGAATGAGGGCCACCAGGGCCGTCAGCAGCAGCCGCGTGCGTGAGTCGGCGTTCACGGCTGACCCTGTCCGGGCACCGCGGGCGCCGCCGGCGCAGCCTCCACGGCCGGGACACTCGGCGGTGCTTCAGGCGCCTGCGCGGCCGCAGTTTGCTGCGCGGGCAGCGGCGCGGGCTCACGGTGCGACGGCGGGGCGGCCGGCTCGTGGGGCGTGGCGGGCTCGTGCGGCGCGCCGCCCTGCGGGGCGGCATGGCTCTTCGGTGCCGCCGGCTGCGGCTGCAGCGCCGGGTTGCCGCTCTTGAGCTCGCCGCCGGCGCTCGCCGTCGGGGCGGGTGCCGCCGGATGATCGGCGCGGAACCAGACGAGCATCACCTCCGAATCGCTGTCCACGTGCGCGAGCGGCGCGGCGCGCACCTGGGCGAGGGGCTGCACGGCATCACGATGCACCTCCGTGACGCGCGCCACGGGATAGCCCTCGGGGAACACTCCGCCGAGTCCCGAGCTCACCAGCAGGTCGCCGGTCCTGATGTCGGCGTTAGCTGGGAGATAAGGCAGCGCGAGCGAAGTGCTGTCGCCGGCGCCGACGGCGATGGTGCGCAGCCCGGTGCGGTCGACGCGCACGGGGACCGCATGCTCGGGATCGGTGATCAGGATCACCTCCACGCTCCACGGGCCGACATGCGTCGTCTGGCCGATGAGCCCCTTGTCATCGAGCACGGCCTGTCCCTTGAAGACACCGTTGGCGGCACCGCGGTTGAGGAGCAGTCGCTGTCGCAGGCTGCTCAGCTGGATGTTGACGATCTCCGCCGGCAGCCAGCGGTCCGCCACGGGCGGTAACGCCTCGCGCAGCCCGCGCAGCTCGCCGTTCTCCCGGGCGAGCGCCTCATAGCGCATGGCGCGCAGCTCGAGATCACGGGCGCTCGCGCGCAGCTGGGCGTTCTCGGCCTGCAGCTCTTCGCGCGTCTGAACGCTCTCTTTGAGAAAGCGCCAGGCCGACGGCGGGGAGTTCACCGCCAGCTGCAGCGGATAGGCGGCAGCCTGCAGGACGTAGCGCACCTGCTCGAGGTAGTGCGCACGCTGATCGAGATACATCATGATGACCGACAGCAGCGCGTACAGCGTGAAGCGAAAGCCGGCGGAGCCGCCCCGCCCCCCGAGCGGTCTGCCGGCTCCTGTGCCGAAGGCTGCCACCTAAGAGACCCGCGCGCTCCTTGTGCGCTACTCGAGGCCGAAGTGTCCCGGCCCGAGCTCGTCCATCAGCTCGAGGATGCGTCCGCCGCCACGGGCGACGCAGGTGAGAGGATCGTCCGCGACCACGACCGGGAGCCCGGTCTCCTCGGTGAGCAGCTTGTCGATGTCGCGCAGCAGTGCTCCGCCACCGGTGAGGACGATGCCGCGCTCGGCGACGTCCGCGCCGAGCTCGGGCGGAGTCTGCTCGAGTGCCTGCTTGACCGCGCTCACGATGGCCTGCAGCGGCTCCTGCAGAGCTTCGAGAATCTCGTTGCTGTTGAGCGTGAAGCTGCGCGGCACGCCCTCGGAGAGGTTGCGGCCCTTCACCGAGAGCTCGCGCACCTGTTGGCCCGGATAGGCCGAGCCGATCTCGATCTTGATGCGCTCGCTGGTCGCCTCGCCGATCAGGATGCCGTAATTGCGCCGCACGTAGTTCATGATCGCCTCATCGAAGCGATCGCCACCGATGCGCGCTGAGTTGGCGTACACCACGCCGTTCAGCGACAGCACCGCGACTTCGGAGGTGCCGCCACCGACGTCGAGCACCATCGAGCCGCGCGCCTCGTGCACCGGGAGGCCGGCGCCGACCGCGGCCGCCATCGGCTCGCTCACGATGGCGACGTTGCGGGCGCCGGCGCCTTCGGCCGACTCGCGGATCGCGCGCCGCTCGACCTGGGTCGAGCCGAAGGGCACGCACACCAGCACGCGCGGTGAGGGCTTGAGCGTGCGGTTGCCGTGCACCTTGTTGATGAAGAACTGCAGCATCTTCTCGGTGTAGGTGAAATCAGCGATCACGCCATCCTTCATCGGCCGCACGGCGGTGATGTGCCCGGGTGTGCGCCCGAGCATGGCCTTCGCCTCGGAGCCGACCGCAACGATCACCTTGCCGCCGCGGGTGGGTTCGTCCTGCACCGCGACCACCGAGGGCTCGTTCAGCACAATGCCCTTGTCGCGCACATAAATAAGAGTGTTCGCCGTACCGAGGTCGATCGACAGATCACTGGAAAAATATCCGCGCAGGCGTTTGAGCATGAAGCGACCGGAAGAACTGAGCTTGGGGGCGACCGTAAAGCGGCGGCTAATCTAGCAACCGAGGGGACATTCAGCAAGGCAACATGTATGATTTTGGGCTGGTTTTCTCAGTTCTCCACGCGCTCCCATGGCTCTCACACGCGAGCAGATCGCGAGCATCGCCACACTCGCGCGGCTCGAGCTCACGCCCGAGGAAGTCCCCGTTTACCAGGATAGCCTCTCGAGGATCCTCGAGTTCGTCGGCGCGCTCGAGCGCGCCGATACCGCGAACGTCACTCCGATGGCGCATCCGCTGCCGGGCCTCACGCAGCGACTGCGGGCGGACGCGGTCTCCGAGGTCGATTCTCATGAGCGCTATCAGCTGAATGCGCCGCTCACCGCGGCCGGCCTGTACCTGGTGCCCAAGGTGATCGAGTGAGGTAACCGTGGGTGCTCTGCACACGCGCACGCTGACGCAGCTTGCCGAGGGGCTGCGGCGCAAGAGCTTCTCCAGCGTCGAGCTGGTGGGGGAGCTGCTCGCGCGCATCGAGAAGAGCCAGCCGGCGCTGAATGCGTTCATTTCCGTGACGGCGCCGGAGGCGCTCGCGGTCGCGCGGGCGGCCGACCGTACACTCGCCGCGGGCGCCGGCGGGGCACTCACCGGAGTGCCGATCGCGCACAAGGACATCTTCTGCACCGAGGGCGTGCGCACCAGCTGCGGCTCGCGCATGCTCGACAACTTCGTCTCGCCCTACGACGCCACCGTGGTCGCGAAGCTCAAGCGCGCGGGCGCGATCATGCTCGGCAAGACCAACATGGACGAGTTCGCCATGGGCTCGTCGAACGAGACGAGCTTCTACGGACCGGTGCGCAACCCGTGGAACCCGAAGCTGGTGCCGGGAGGCTCCTCCGGAGGCTCGGCAGCCGCGGTGGCCGCGCGGCTCGTCCCGGGCGCCACGGCGACCGATACCGGCGGCTCCATCCGCCAGCCGGCGGCGCTGTGCGGCATCACCGGGATGAAGCCCACTTACGGACGGGTGTCGCGCTACGGCATGGTGGCCTTCGCCTCGAGCCTCGACCAGGGCGGAACGCTCACCGCGAGCGCCGCCGATGCCGCACTCATGCTACGCGAGATGGCCGGGTTCGATCCGCGCGATTCCACCAGCGTCGACACGCCGGTGCCCGACTATGTCGCCGCGCTCGAGCAGCCGATCGCCGGGCTCAAGGTGGGACTGCTGGCAGAGTTCTTCGACAAGGGCCTGGATGAGGACAACGAGCGCTGCGTGCGCGAGGCGCTGAGGGTGTTCGAGGGTCTCGGTGCGAGCGTGACGCAGGTGAGCCTGCCGAACCTGCCGATGTCGGTGCCGGTCTATTACGTCGTGGCGCCGGCCGAAGCCTCCTCCAACCTCGCGCGCTACGACGGCGTGCGTTTCGGGCATCGTTGCGAGAACCCGCGCGACCTCAGCGACATGTACCGGCGCTCGCGGGGCGAGGGCTTCGGGGCCGAGGTCAAGCGGCGCATCATGACCGGCACCTACGTGCTGTCCGCCGGTTACTACGACGCCTATTACCTCAAGGCGCAGCGCGTGCGCGCGCTCATCAACGCGGATTTCATCAGGGCGTTCGCCGCCGTGGACGTCCTCATCGGGCCGACGACTCCGACGCCGGCGTTCCCGCTCGGCGCCAAGACCGCGGACCCGATCACCATGTACCTGAACGACATCTACACGATCGGCGCGAACCTTGCGGGACTGCCGGCCATCTCCGTGCCCTGCGGCTTCGTGCAGGGACTGCCCGTCGGCCTGCAGATCGTCGGGCCGCACTTCAGCGAAGCGCGGGTACTCGCCGCCGCGCACGCCTTTCAGCGGGTCACCGACTGGCACACCCGGGTCCCCGTGGGCTACACATGAGCGAGTGGGAAACAGTCATCGGGCTGGAGATCCACGCGCAGCTCGCGACCCGGTCCAAGATCTTCTCGGGCTCTCCGACCGCCTACGGCGCGCCGCCCAACACGCAGGCCGACCTGGTCGACCTCGGCTACCCGGGCGTGCTGCCAGTGCTGAACGGGGAAGTGGTGCGCATGGTCGTCAAGCTCGGGCTCGCCATCAATGCGCGCATCGCACCGCTCTCGGTGTTCGCGCGCAAGAACTACTTCTACCCCGATCTGCCGAAGGGCTACCAGATCAGCCAGTACGAGCTGCCGATCGTCGCGCAGGGATCGCTCGACATCGTCCTCGAAGACGGCCAGGTGAAGCGCGTCGGCATCACGCGCGCACACCTCGAGGAGGACGCCGGCAAGTCGCTGCACGAGGGCCTGCCCGGCATGACCGGCATCGATCTGAACCGCGCCGGAACTCCTCTGGTGGAGATCGTCTCCGAGCCCGACATGCGCTCGGCCAAGGAAGCGGTCGCCTACATGAAGAAGGTGCACACGCTGGTGCGCTATCTCGAGATCTGCGACGGCAACATGCAGGAGGGTTCCTTCCGCTGTGATGCCAACGTGTCGGTGCGTCCGGCCGGCACGGCGAAATTCGGGACACGTGCGGAGATCAAGAATCTCAATTCGTTCCGCTTCGTCGAGCGCGCCATCAACTTCGAGGTGGCCCGGCAGATCGAGCTGCTCGAATCCGGCCGTCCGGTGGTGCAGGAGACGCGCCTGTACGATCCGGACAAAGGCGAGACCCGCTCCATGCGCTCCAAGGAGGAAGCGAACGACTATCGCTACTTCCCCGATCCGGATCTTCTCCCCGTCAAGGTGGACGCGGAGCTCATCGCCTCGGTACGCACGACGCTTCCCGAGCTGCCGGACCAGAAAGCGGCGCGCTTCTCCACGCAGTACGGCCTCTCGGCCTACGACGCCGGGGTGCTGACCGCCAGCCGCGAGCTCGCCGAATACTATGAAGAGGTGGTGCGCACGGCCCCCGGCGATCGCAAGCTCGCGGCCAACTGGGTGATGGGGGACCTGGCGGCGGCGCTCAACAAGGAAGGGCTCGAAGTGAGCTCGGGAAAGATTCCGGCGGCGCGCCTCGGCGAGCTCCTCAGGCGCATCCAGGACGCCACCATCTCGGGCAAGATCGCCAAGGAGGTGTTCGAGCTCATGTGGTCGCAGGGCCTGAGCGCCGATGCCGTGATCGAGTCCAAGGGCCTGCGCCAGATCACCGACAGCGCCGCCATCGAGCGCGCCATCGAGGAGGTCATGGCGAAGAACCCGGCGCAGCTCGCGGAGTACCGCGCCGGCAAGGACAAGCTCTTCGGCTTCTTCGTCGGCCAGGTCATGAAAGCCACCGGCGGGAAGGCCAACCCGGCGCAGCTCAACGAGCTGCTGCGGGGCAAGCTTCGCGGCTGAGCGCTGCACGGCTTTCGAGCCGTGGCTGATGGCCCGGGGGTGAAAGAGGTATCGGTCTGCGGCTTGACGGAAAATGTCGACATCTGCCGCGGGGATGTCAACATTTTGCGTTATGAGGTGAAGCAGGCCGTGAGCTGCTCCCGCGGTCAGCGCTCTCCAGGGTTGAGATGACCCCCCGTGTCCCCATTGTCGATGGCACATGAATACGCCAGCCGCCATCAACCACGACCAGGTGCGTCGCTTCATTTTCGAGAACCAACCGGTGCGCGGGCACTGGGTGCACCTCGAGAGTGCATGGCGCGAGCTGCACGCGCACGCGACCTACCCGAGGCCAGTCACCGAGCTGCTTGGACAGGCTGTAGTGGCGTCAGTGCTGCTCGCGGCGACCCTCAAGTTCCGGGGCACACTCACTTTTCAGCTCCAGGGAAACGGCGGGGTGAGCCTGCTGGTGGCGCAATGCACCCATGATTTCCGCGTGCGTGCCGTGGCCCGCTGCGATGAGGCGGCCGTGCACGTGCTCGCGTCCGAAGGTGCCGGGACCGCGGCAGATGCGGCGCTCTTCCGGCGCCTGGTGGGCGATGCCGGCCTCATCACCGTGACGGTCGAGGCCGAGGAGAAGAGCCTGCGTTATCAGGGGGTCGTGCCGCTCTCCGGCGACTCGCTCGCCGAGTCGCTCGAAGCCTATTTCGCCTCTTCCGAGCAGCTGCCGACGCGCGTGCTCCTGACCGCGGACGAAGAGCATGGCGCGGGCATGCTGGTGCAGAAACTGCCGGGTACCGAGGATTCGATGCTCGAGTCCAGTGCGGTCGAGGAGGCCTGGCGCGGCGCTCAGCGCGGGATTGCGCGGCTCGGCACGCAAAAGGCCCTTCGCCGGCAGCGCATCGAGGAGCTCCTGGCCCAGGGCTTCCCGGGACATGACCTGCGGCTGTTCCGGGGAACCCCGGTGCGCTTTGAATGCCGCTGCAGCGAGGGGCGGGTCGCCGGTCTCCTGCGCGCGCTCGGTCCGGAAGAAGTGCACGAGGTTCTCAGCGAGCAGGGCGCGGTGACCGTGACGTGCGAGTTCTGCCACCGGGCCTACCGGTTCGATTCCGTGGACGTCGAGGCGCTTTTCAACGATACCTCCGGATCCGGAACGTCTAAATCCATACACTGATAGAGCGATTGGTCCTTATTGTCTCTTTAGAGAGACAATAAGCGCATCGTACCGACCAAGCATTCAGTGCCAGTGGCTATGAAAGACTTGTACAATGATTTAAATGGAGCGGTCGTCGCCCGAGGGTCTCGTCAAGTGGCTGCGCGCATCCGGCGAGCCGACGCGTTTGCGTCTGCTCGCCCTCTGTGCGGAGGCAGGGCTCAGCGTCTCGGATATCGCGCAGACCCTTAGGCAGAGCGAGCCGCGGGTTTCGCGTCACCTGAGGATCCTCAGTGAATCCGGACTGATCGAGCGGCTGAGGCAAGGCCAGTGGGTTCACTACCGGCTGAGCCCAGCGCCCGAGGCGTCGAGCTTCGTGCGCGGTCTCCTCGCTCAGCTCGATCACCGTGATCCGCTGCTGCTGCGCGATGCCTCCAGCGCGCGCGCGGCGACGCTCGCCGACTCGAACTCCGGAGGCTGGGGAGCGGAGTCCCGGCTCGGCCGGGCGCTCACCGAGTTCATCGTCCAGGCCACGACGGGCGAGGTCTTCGGCTCGATGCTCGTCGTCGGTGTCACCCATCCGGAGCTCCTCGAATGGGCGGCGAGGGCCTCGCGGCAGTGCACGGCTTTCGCGTCTTCGCGGCGCGCGGCACAGGGTGCGCGCGCATTCGCCGAGCGGCGCGGATTCTCCTGCCGGGTACTCAAGGCGGTAGTCGGCGGAGGGGGCTTCGATACCGAGTTGGCGCGCGCCGGCGCGCACTTCGATGCACTGCTGCTCGATCACCCGGCCACGCGTGCCGAGCGGCTGACACGGCTGCTCGAGGATGCACGGGCGCTCATCGAGCCCGCCGGCCAGCTATGGATCTTCGAGCCGTACGACTCGCTGGAAGGGGCGCGGGACCGAATCGTCGAGCATCCGCTCGCGCGGCTGCGCCGGCTGCTCGCCGCAGCGGGACTGCGCTGCGAGAGATTGAGCCCGATCGAGGCCGATGGCGTGCACGTGCTGGCGGCGGTCGCCCGCCCGGTCGCCTCCGGGCCGGCGCTCGCGGCAGGAGCGGAAGGAGCCAAACGATGACTGCCCCTGCCGGTGGTGCGCCGATCCGCGTCTCATTCGAGTTCTTCCCGCCCGGCGATGCGGCGATGGAGGCGACGCTGTGGTGTTCCCTCGAGCGCCTGGCTCCACTCGCGCCGCGCTTCGTATCTGTGACCTACGGTGCCGACGGTTCAACGCGCGAGCGCACTCACAGCGTCGTGACCCGGATCCAGCGGCAGACCCAGCTCATCGGCGCTCCGCATCTCACCTGCATCGGCGCCTCGCGCGGAGAGATCCTGGATATCGCCCGCGTCTACTGGGATGAGGGCGTCCGGCACCTGGTGGCGCTGCGCGGCGACCCGCCGCAGGGTCACACCACTTACCGCCCCCGCGCCGGTGGCTTCGCGTTCGCTGCGGACCTGGTTGCCGGGCTACGCGCGCTCGCACCGTTCGACATCTCGGTCGCGGCCTACCCGGAAGTGCATCCCGAGGCCGCCTCGCCGGCCGCGGACCTCGAGAACCTCAAGCGCAAGATCGACGCCGGCGCCACCCGCGCCATCACGCAGTTCTTCTACGACATCGGCGTCTTCCTGCGCTTTCGCGATCGTTGCGCAGCGGCGGGCATCGTCGCGCCGCTCGTGCCGGGGATACTCCCCATCACGCGTTTTCCACAGGTGCTGAGGTTCGCCCGCAGCTGCGGCGCGAGCATCCCGGCCTGGCTGCGTGAGCGCTTCGAGGGTCTCGACGACGATCCCGAGACGCGGCGGCTGATCGCCGCGGCGGTCGCCATCGAGCAGGTGCAGGAGCTGCGCCGCCACGGAGTCAGCGAGTTTCACTTCTACACGCTGAATCGTGCCGAGCTCACCTACGCGATCTGTCACGCGCTCGGGCTGC
>Ga0307471_100000449_pt1 | contig 21040 bp, 24 predicted proteins | sample atmos_gasesAM3C__2_FD_204566 | JGI IMG/M metagenome (GOLD analysis project Ga0307471, IMG submission 204566) | Hardwood forest soil microbial communities from Morgan-Monroe State Forest, Indiana, United States - atmos_gasesAM3C_515 | ecosystem: Environmental > Terrestrial > Soil > Temperate...
CATGCCCATTCAGCTTCGCACAGCCACCTTCAGCTGCTTGAACACAACTTAAGAAAAATTCTGGCCATTTGCACCGAACCCTGGGCATTTCGTCGACTGCACGAGGTTTTTGCGGACCACACGGGGGTCCAGCGTTGATCTCCGGTGAACTTCTGCTACGAAGTGCTATTTCAGTCCCTTTGCTTGCTCGATGATCTGGTCGGGCCGCGCCCGCACGCGATAGTCTTCAGTTAGATTCGCCCAGCGGATCACGCCAGAAGAATCTACGAGGAACTCCGCCGGTCGAGCGATGTCTTGTCCCCTGACTCCGGCGCCGGGGTGAAGCAGGTCATAACGGCGAATCACTTCCGCCTTTGGATCGGAAAGAAACGTGAAGGTATATCCCGCTTTACGACACAAGTCGCGTGACATTTCAGGCGTGTCCACACTGATTGCTACCGGCCGCACGCCGAGTTGCTGAATGTCTTTCAAATGCCTTTCGATACCCCGTAACTCGGAGTTGCAGAACGGTCACCAATAGCCCCGATAGAACACCAGGACCACTCCTGTGGGAGGCGCGTGCGAATTCGCAAAAGGTGTGGAAAGCAAACTCGAGAGTGAAATTGGCTGATTGCTCGTGTCCGGCAGAACAAACTCAGGCGCCTTCTCTCCAACCTTCGGCGCTCCGGTGGATGCGGGCAACTGCCGAGTCTGATAGAAGACAACGAAACAGAACAGAGCCACGGTTAGGAGGCTGACTGCGCCCACTATTGACCCGGCGACTTTTCCGCTATATTGCTGCGGCTGGCCAAAGGCACGCCGCAATCCAACAAACAGAAAGGCGAGGCCGGTTCCAAAAAGCAGGAGGTTCACCCAGGGCACATCGCGCGTTGCCGGAAACCGGGCGAGCACAGGCAAGCTGGCAAAGCCCAGAATGCAGAGTACAAATCCCGCCCACAAGTGCCAGTTCCATCGGTGCTGGTTCAACGAGAGACCTCCAGACCAATCGATTAACCAAGAGATTCATTCGCCGCGCAACGCGAACCCTTTAAGCAGATCGTCCGCTCTTGAGAACCCTCCGGACCCCCATCCACTGCAGCACGGCAAAAGCGAGAACCAATTCGGCCACCAACGCCACGACCCACTTCCCCCCAACACTGAAAGGGACGACCACAATTAACGCATAGCTCGCTACTACCCAGACAACATCCATGACAATCGCAACCCAGGCACCGGTGATTTTTATCTTTGCCTTCCGCGCGTTGAGCCACAGAAGGATAGCGTAAACGAGCAAACTAATGCCTAGGAGGGCCAGACTGACCTGGTCTGGAAGTCCCAAGAACTTCACTAGCCAGCGATTGGCAAGCAGGATTGCTGCACCGGAGATAACGGAGAACAGTGCATTGCCGGTGAGCGCCTTCTTCAAGAGTCCCTGACGTTCTTCTACTGTTTGGTCCATAAACGTGCTCCTCGTAGTTTAGCTTTCTGGCTGACTCGTTTGGCAGACGGCGGGCCGATGCAGGTTGCGATCGCGCGCCGGGCAAGCAGGAAGGCAGACTTGTCATCGAACAGCTTAAAAGCCCAGTTTGCTTCCTGGACGTAGGCGTGGAGTTCGAAAGCAAGCTGCGCCGGTTTAATGGAACCCGGAATCTCCCCTTTCGTCTGCGCGAATTCAATCTCCTCCCGCAATGCCACCATCCACGCATTCGTTAATTCGGCAATCTGCTCGCGGACAGCACCCGGACGGCTATCGAACTCGGCGGATGCTGCTGCGAAGAAGCATCCTCCGCGAAACACAATCCGTTCCACGTAGCCCAGCCAGTTTTCCAGCATGGCTCTGAGACGAGGGAGACCTCGCGCCCTGCGCAAGGCGGGCTGCGCTACCTGTTCAAGGAAGATTTGTTTGGCAGTCTCGACCGCCGCCAGTTGCAGTTGCTCCTTGGATCCAAAATGAGCAAATATGCCTGCCTTGCTCATCTGCAATTCGGAGGCTAGGCGGCCGATGGAAAGACCTTCCAATCCCTCCGCAGACGCAATGTCTACTGCGACCCTCAGAATCTCGTGACGAGTTTCCGTAGCCTGATTGGTGTGGTAGAGGACGGCTGGTTTCATAGAACGATCGTACTATATAGTACGATCGTTCTATCCGTCAACTACTTGCTTTTAGGGTCCTCGCGAACTGCGTGATGTCGGATGGACCTTTCGAAGGCAGTCAGGGAGGCCGCTGCCAATTGGAGGGCTGATTACATGGGTTGGAGATTTTGTTCCTGTCCCATAGCTGCCGGACGCCAGGAAAGATTTGCCATCGTACGGACCAGAAAGCGGATCCGTCGTTGGCCTGCAGAACCGATATCGATTCACTTGCGCGTCGTTCGCGTTAACGCAGCGGAATCCGGTAGAGATTGCGTTGGGTCGTCTCCCGAGAGAACACGTAGATGTCGGGCGTGGCACTTGGATCGACATCCGCCGCCTCGATCACGCGCACCCCTGGGGCCGTGGCCAACTCTGCCTCGGTGCGAAATCCTCCGGCCGGTAGGTCGGGCAACATGGTTGCTCGCGGCGTGGGCAGCACGTAGGTACGGCCCGCGGCACCGCCGGATGTCATTCCATGAGACTTAGAAAGATACACATATTTTCCATCGGGCGCCCATTTCAGACTGCAAGGCGGTTCACAGATAGGTATCGGTGCGCCGCCGTCAGTCGGGTAAGCGGCAACTAAGACACCGGCCCCACGGCCCGGAACCGGGTGCCAGCCGGAGACCCACTGACCGTTGGGTGATACCGCGCGAAGCTCAATCATTTGCTCTTTAGTGACCTTTCTTAGACCGGTGCCATCCTCGCGAATTTCGAAAAGGGACTTATCGGTACCCTCGCTGGACAAAAAGAAGATCACGCCCGGAGGCCCAAAAAGAGCTTCCATTGCCTCCACAGACCCTATCTGCCGCGGTGGGGAGCGGCGGTCGAGTGGCGCTAGCCAAAGGTGGGGCTTGCCTCCTGAATCCAAGGCGCAGACCAGCAGTCGGCCATCGCTCGAAAGGTCATAGAATATAACCTGCGTGCCTGGTAGCACCTCCTCGGTGAGTCCGGAATCCAGATCTGCTGCCCAGATCTCGCTCGGTGTTGTCATACCCTGGTACCCGTTACTGGCTCGGTAGAGCACTTTTCTGCCGGCGGCATAAAACAGAGGCCGAAAAGCGTATCCCTCGCGGGATACCTGATGGTCACCGCCAGCGTCGTGAAACAAAATCGGCCTCTGACGCAATCCGACCGCCGTGATCAGTGAAGTCCCGTCGGGCGCGACGGCGATCCCTTCCTCCTCGGTGGGTCCGGCGGTGAGTTGGTCTGGCCTTCCGTCAGGGAAGCGCTGCCGCCATACGTGAAAGTGGCTGCCGGTCCGAACGCCCAGGTACATCCATTTCCCATCGGGCGACCAGGCGGCGGACATGCACGGCGCGCCTGCCGGGCCTACCTGCCGTCCGACCGAACTACCGTCAAACGGCGCCACGCGACACGGTCTCCAGTAGTTCTTTTCATCATGCCCCGCGACCAGGACCCACTTCCCGTCGGGCGAGACAAAGGATCGGTGCGCCATTGCGACCTCTTGCCCCGGCAGGTAAATATCCCGGCTCTCCGCTCTGGTCTCTAGGGATGTGACAACCCCCATATGTTGCCCTTCCTTGATTTCCGAGAAAAGCAGGCGCTGCTTATCGATCCAGACCAAGCCCGAGGCGTTGGGGAGCCACAAGTGTGGCATTCCACCAAGAACTGACACTACCCAAGTATCCCAAGTAGACCGCGGCCCCAGTACCGTGTAGGCGATGCGTGAGCCATCCGGGGAGAATGCCGGGCTCATCTTGGATGTGCCGTCCCGAGTCAGTTGTGTCATTTCGCCATCTGGCAGCAGCTTCACGTAGAGTTCGCTTTCTCCCGCGAAGGTATTAGTGCCACGGAGGAAGGCAAGCATGCGACCGTCGGGCGACAGCGCAGGCTGGCTGACGGAGTCCGGAAGGTTGGTGATCTGCACCCAGTCGGTGGTCGGCACCAGCGAGCTTCGCGTGCGGAACTGAAAGATGGCCAGCAGCGCGGCAAGGACAACGACAATGGCAATGGCAGTGGCTGAGTAGATCCGGTTCCGGGAAAGCTTTCTGGGTTGGGCCAACACAGTGGCTGATGAGCCGCCTGAATTTGATAAAGCCTCCAGCGCGAATGCCAAGTCTGATGCTGATTGGAAGCGCTGCTCCGTGTTCTTCTCCAAACAACGTTGCACAATTCTCTGCAGCGCGAGAGGGATGGTGGAAGCCAGCAGAGAAATGCCGGGAGGGTCTTCGTTGAGGACGGCATTCATCGTTTCCACTGAAGTCGGCTTCTGGAACGCGCGTTTTCCCGCCAGCATCTCGTACAAAATCGTGCCGAAGGCAAAAATATCTGAACGGTGATCTGCAGTTTGCCCGCGCACCTGCTCCGGCGCCATATAGCCGACAGTGCCCATCACGACGCCCGGTGCGGTTTCGTCACCCAACGTGGGTGTGCTGTGCTTGGAAGCGGGCTGCGGTCGCATCAGCTTCGCCAGTCCGAAGTCCAGAATCTTAATGCGCCCATCTTTGGTGATGAACAGATTTTCCGGCTTCAAATCGCGATGCGCGATGCCCTTCTCATGGGCTGCGGCAAGCCCTCGCGCAATCTGCACTCCATAGTCAATGGCCTTCCGCACCGCGAGTCGGCCACCCCTGAGCTGCTCTCGCAGAGTTTCGCCTTCCAGCAGTTCCGAAACCAGGTAAGGCGCACCCTCAAACGTGCCCAACTGGTGTACGGCCAGAATGTTGGGGTGGTTTAGCGCTGCTGCTGCCCGCGCTTCCTGCTCGAAGCGCCGCAACCGGTCCGCATCGTTCGAAACAAAGTGCGGTATAACTTTGACCGCCACGTCGCGGCTCAACCGCGGATCATGTGCCCGATAAACTTCCCCCATTCCGCCAATACCGAGCAGCGACTGCACTTCATATTCGCCGAGCTTGGTTCCCGGCGGCAGGGTGACGTGGTTTCCCGACGATTGGAGGAAATTGGTGCGCGCCTCGTCATCGCCCAGAGCGAGGAAGGATTCGACTTCCAGGCGCAAAGCCGCATCTTCGGAGCACACCTTGGCAAGAAATCCAGAACGCTGCTCTGGCGGCAGCTCCAGCACGTCCCCGAGGACAAGCTCGATTTGTTGCCACCGTTCCGGAGTCATGCTCGTGATTCCCCTGCTATTTCCTTTCGGAGCCAGAGCCGCGCTGTCGTCCACCCTCGCTTCACGGTGGCGGGGGAAATGCCCAGAACCAGGGCGGTCTCTTCAATGGACAACCCCCCAAAAAAGCGCAGCTCTACGATTTGGCCCTGCTTCGCATTCAGCCGGGAAAGCTCTTGCAGCGCATCGTCGAGCAGGACCAGACTTACGTGGCGGAGAGGACCTGGAGCTATGGCTTCATCCAGGACCAGCTTGATCCCCACATCCCGTTTGGCCGCGTGCTGGTTGCGCGCGTAGTCAACCAATATCTGGCGCATCATTCTCGCCGAGACGGCAAAAAAATGCGCCCGGTTCTCAAAGCGCATTTTTTCCTGCTTGGCGAGACGCAGATATGCTTCATGCACCAAGGCGGTGCTTTGCAGGGTGTGATCAGGACGCTGTTGCTGCAGGTAGCGGTGCGCCAGCCTGCGTAGGTCGGCGTAAACGAGAGGCACCAAAGCACTCAGCGCTTCGGAATCGCCTGCTCGCCACTTGTCCAGAAGCTGGGAGATTGGTCCGCCAGATTTTGGATCCACAATTCCCCCCAACACGACAGTAGTGGCCGTTCTTTCCGCACAAACCTAACTTTAGCCGAGAACAAAATCAAACCATTGGACCCAAAGCCATTGGCTCGCGATCCCCTCGGCCAACACAGGACCCTTCGGGAAAATTCCCTTTTTGCGTGAGCTGATCTGCCCACAAATTCCGTTGTTGTTAAGCGAGTGGGCAGATTGAGGAAGATCCACCCAAGATCACGTCCTCTCGGGAGACTTGCTGGGTAGATTCTAAGCCAAAAATTGAGGAGTAAAGAGATGAAAAACCTGTCACTTCTGAAGTTAGTTTTGGGATTGTTGTTGCTGGCCAACACGAGCATTGCCCAGCAATTCACTTTCGACCACAAAGGGCCGTTAACAACCATTGATCCGCCCGGTTCAACGGACACCCGCGCCTTCGGAATCAATAACAGGGGGCAAATTGTTGGGCTCTACATCACTGCCGACAATCGCACCCACGGATTTCTTCTGAGCCATGGCGAGTACACAACGATTGATGTTCCGGGCTCCATTCGCACTAACGCACTCGCCATCGATGTCCACGGCCAGATCGTTGGACGCTATGACACACCCGATAGCCGGGCGCACGGCTACTTATTGAGTAATGGCGTATTCACGACCATTGACGTTCCCGGCGCCGCCGGCTTTACCGTTGTCACTGACATCAGTCCATCTGGACAAATGGTTGGACGCTACCTCGGCTCTGATGGCCGGCTCCACGGTTTCTCTTTGATCGACGGGGATTTCACTACGATTGATGAGCCAGACGGCATCGCGATCCAGGGGATGGCGGTTAATCGCGAGGGAGTCATCGCCGGCTACTACGTAGATGCCACCGGAACATTCCACGGTTTCCTGCGAGATCATGGCAGCTACACGACCTTCGATCCGCCGGAGTCGATCAACACAGGCGGCGCCAACGGGGTACTTAAGATCAATTCGGCCGGGGATGTAGTGGGTTACTACACCAGAGCTGGCGACGCGGCCGGTGCGGGGCACGCCTTTTTGTACAACGACGAAGGCTTCACTACCTTCGATTTTCCCAATGCTCAGCTCACTTGTAACTTCGGCATAAATCGCCAAGGTGACATTGTCGGACTCTATGTGGACCAAATGAATCACCGCCACGGATTCTTGGCGCGCAGAGGCGCAGAGGGGAAGAACAGCGAGTGAGCAATGTCTTCATCGACGCCAACTTATACTAACTCGCAGGACGACCTGGAGAAAGGTCCTATGCTTACACAGCTGAGTCAAGATTAACCGAACGCAGCATGCTCGCCTTTGGCCTGGCGGTGATCGTTCTGCTGTGTTTCCGTACGGCCGGTACCCAAGCAACGTACATGATCACGGATCTCGGTACGCTCGGGGGGAACAATAGCGTTCCTCAGATACTAACTGAACACTCTTCCCCGAGCCTACCTCATCTTGGCGTGAATGGAGGCTGGTATGACAAACTTGAGCCGAACCGTAACCTGATTTGCTCTGTGTTATTGGTCCTCGCGCTTGCAGCCTTCCCATGGAGATCGCGCGCGCAGACGGCCGCGGCCAATGTTGTGGGCGGGTGCGAGACTGGAGCTATCTGTGGAGGAGGTCAACGTGCTCTTTCGGCGGCTCGCGATGCGAGCAGTCAAGGCAGCGCTGAGCTGAAGAGAATGCGGCCGCTCACGAAACTCTGTTGCTCGCGAGGCTTCTGCCTTTTCGGGTCGCCTCGTCGCTCTGTCATTCTAGGTTCGATTTGTCACCTCGACTCACGGGTTTTGGCCGCTGAATGCCTGGCACGAAACGTTCGGGTGCCAGTTCACGAACGCCCCGTTGGGATTCTCCTTCCACGCCCAGACATGCAGCGTGTAGAACGCCGGGAGCCCAAAACGATTGGGGGCTTCGAACAAATGAAAAAGCTGCCCCATTAGCTGCGGTGGGTCCGCGCGATGTTTCTTGTCCCACGCGTCGGCGAGAACCAGATAGTCGGCGCCGATCAATCGCAGGCGCCCGTTTGGTACCGGCTCGTAGATCACGATCTGGGGACGAGTGGCGTCAATTACACCACCGTTCACCAGGTCTCCGTTCACAAAGTGGAGTCCCATAGCCCCGTTGTCGGATCCAGTTACGCACCCGAATTGAAGGGCGTATCCCTCCGCCTGAGCCACTGAGACATCCTTGAAGCGTTCGGTCGATTCCCGGACGATTTTGATAAGGGCGCTAGCCTTGTCCTGTTGGTCCGGCGTCAGTTCGTGATGTTGCGGTGTCAGCTTGTGCGAATGGCTATCTTGCGCCAGTGCGCGCGAGAGGCAGATGCTCATGAGAGCGATGATGGAATACTGGAATTGCGTCGCGAATCTTCCGATTTTCACTGTAAGAGCCTCCTAGCAAACTTGAATTGTTGTGGAACCGGCGTATCGGATCGGCCATTTGAAGCCTGGGAATACAGTGACATTTCTCCGGGATTCGCGTGCCGCCGATGTACGGTGTGCATCAGGCGGGGATGCACGCTTCTGTTGCTCAAGCACTGTGCCCGTTCTCGGGTCCGTTTAGGTTTCCATCTCCGGCGCGGGCCCTCCGGTTAATCCACCGCTCTCTCGTGGCAGGGAGGAACGGGTGGGCAGGATCATCGGCACCCGGCGGCGATACTCGGCGTACTCTGCATGAGCTCGAACCAGGTCTCGTTCCTCGAATTGAATCGCTATGAGAATGTATGCGGTGGTGGCGACGGCGAAGACCAGATGCGCAGCCGTCATCACAGGTGCTGACCAGAACACCATCAGCCAGCCGACATAAAGAGGATGCCGCACAAGCCGGTACAGGCCCGGCGTACGGAACTTGAGCGACGTGTAAGGACGCCCGAGCAAATGCAGCCACACCTGGCGCAATCCGAATAAATCGAAATGGTTGATGAGAAACGTCGCAACCAGCACCGTTAGCCAGCCGGCGGCAAACAGCGCAATCAACGCCAGCCGTCCGGCGGTGTTCTCCACACTCCAGACCACACCACCCATCGGTTCCCATTTCCAGAACAACAGGAGCAGAGCGAGGCTGGAGAACAGCACATATGTACTGCGCTCGACTGGGGCAGGCACGATTCGAATCCACGCGGCCTTGAACCATTGCCGCGCCATAATGCTGTGCTGAAAGGCGAATAAGCCCAGCAATGCGGCATTGATTGCTAAAGCCTTTATGAATGTTGACTGCGGACCAGAATCGATGGACTTCGGGACGGCGAAATTCCCTAGAAAGCCGATCGCATACATAAACGTTGCGAAAAACGCCAGATAGCACACGACACCATACAAGAACGCTGTAATTCGGCTCAACATATTGATTCCCTCTCCTTCGGATGGCCTGTGGGCTGTGGTATTGCCCAAGGCAGAGCGGCTCCCCACGCTGCCTATTAACTCTCCGAAAGGCCGTCCGCGTCCTTCGAGGGAACTTATTTTTTTCTGTTATTTTTCTGACGTGATCTCAGAGCGTACCAACGTCGTCGTGAATTCGCACTTCCGATTGGTCAGAATGTCTCTTCTTTCGTCTGAAGATGAAAGACGCCAGATTGACCTGGGTATGACAGGATCGCACTAGAGTGTAGATTTGGCGCTGGTGCCGGAGAGGCGTTGCATCAAGGCTTGGAAGCGGGGATGGTCACGCAGTGAAGCAAAATCCGGATCGTTTTCGAGCCACTCCTTGTGGCCATATCCGTTGCGCACCGCCTTTCCCAGCAGGTTGAGTGCCTGGTCTTTTTCTCCCATAAGGGAGTAGGTACAGGCCGCATTGTAGAGGATCGTGGTCTCCTCGGGATCGATCACCAAGGCCCGACCTAACCATTCCACGCGGCGACTTCGGTCGCCGTGCAGTAGCCAGGCGCTAGCCCCTAGATAGAGAGCGCGCGCATCCTCAGGATAGAGCTCAATGTAGCGTTCCATCACACGTAAGGAGTCCTCGTTGGCTTTGCGTGCTTCTTCGTGACGATCCAGATGGCGAAGGCACATTGCAAAATGCGAAAGCGCCTGATAATCGGCGGGATTCAATCCGCTCGCCTTCTTAAACCAATCGGCGGCCTCCTCCATTTTCCCCTGCGCAAAACAGGACCGCGCATAAAAGTAGCAAGGGTCGAAGAGCGTTGGATTTAGCTGCATCGCCGTCTTCAATTCTTTTTCAGCGTCGTGATAATTCTTGTTTAGAGATTCCGCCAGGCCCCGCGATGCATGCGCTTCAGCCGATTGCGGATCCAACTCGATCGCGCGGCGGCTGGCTGTCGCAGCCTCTCAAATTGTCTTTGCTCGCTTCAAAGTACATGTATAGAAACGAGGAAACATCCGCAACCCCGGCAAAGGCAGCGGCATAACTCGGATCGATAACAACGGAGCGGGCAAACATCTGCCGTGCAAACTCCAATCCCTTGCGCCGAAACTGATAAACAACCTGGCGGCCACGAAGATAGTAATCGTATGCCTGCACGTCGCGAGTGGGGATTTTTTCAATGGCCCGCTTTTCCTGGTCGCTGAGCATCACGCGCAGGGCACGCGCGATGTTTTGCGCGATTTCATCCTGGATAGCAAAGACGTCCTCGAGTTGCCGGTCGTATCGCTCCGCCCACACTGAGTGACCGGTTTGGGTTTCGGCGAGTCGGGCGGTGATGCGGAGGCGGTTGCCCGCTCGACGGACGCTCCCTTCAAGCACGAACGCAGCACGTAACTGCTGGCCGACCTCTATTACCGACAGCGGTTTGTCCCGGAAGGCCAACACGGCCGAGCGCGGGAAAAAGCGGAGATCCCTGATCTTGGCGAGTTCCGTGATGACGTCTTCTGTCATACCGTCGCGAAAATACTCGTCACCCTTGTCCCCGCTCAGGTTCTCGAAGTAAAGCACCGCGACAGATTTTGCCGGCTCAGGCTCCGGAGCTACGCCGCCGTTCGTAGTCTGCGCAGATTGTGGTAAGGCTACCTGTCTGGCCTTTGCAACGAAACGGTATCCCACACGCGGCACAGTTTCGATGTAGGACTGGCCATTTGCATCCTCCCCGAGTGCCTTGCGCAGAATGGAGACATTGGCATTGATGTTGTTTTCTTCGACCACTGCATCGCACCACACCTGCCTTAGCAGCGTCTCTTTAGTCACCAGGCGCCCGGCATTCTCCACCAGCACACGAAGTGTTTCGAACGCCTTAAGACGCAGGGGCACTTGAGCACCATCCCGGAGCAGCCTGCGCTCGTGAACATCCAGCTGGAAGGGTCCGAATCGATAGACGCCAGTGCGGCTGGGCATACCGAGTACTCGGGGTTCATTGCCAACCTCCAGCCCACGGGTTCTGCCGCGTACAATCGCAATGTGATTGGAACTCACAACACCTCCACCACTGACCTCTAGTTGTTCGAGCGCTCGTGCTCGGAATTCCACTCACCCGTCGTCAAAATCGGGACGCCCCCAAGCCCTGTAGAGGGACGACGGATAAGCGTTTCCCGCATTCTGATTCCCACATGCAGGCCGGAAAGCAGAGTTAACGCCGCCACAACTTGAATTGCGGCCCGCATCCCCAGCAGGTCGGCGATAATGCCCGAGATCAGTGCGCCGACTGCGTATCCGAGGTCTCGCCAAAACCTATAAACTCCCATCGTACTCGCGCGCCATTCAGGATGCGCAACATCGCTGATAGCGGCCAGCAGCGTCGGGTACACCATTGCCGTGCCAACCCCCTGCAACAGAGCTGCTACGATCCAAGCTGGGAACTTCGGAACTGCGACCGTAAGCCAGATCGCACCGGCTTGCACGATCATCCCGCCCGCAATCAACCACTTCCGTCCCCAGCGGTCGCTCAGCGGCCCGGTCAAGACTTGCAGAGCGCCCCAGGCCGCAGGATACACAGCTTTGATGGTCCCGATTCCAGCTACTCCCAGCCCGAGGCCAGAGAAAAACAGTGGATAAATGCCCCACGACATTCCATCGTTAAGGTTGTTCACCAATCCGGCCTGGCTACACGCAAACAGATTCCGGTCTTTCCAAGATGCCTGGGCAAAGATCTCGCGCATGGAGGGATATGATGTTGACGGGCCGTTCTCGCCTACCGAGACCGCGGCAGCAGATGCGTGGTGCAGCTTCGCTTCCAGCTTGGCGTACTGCCGCGTTTCCTTCGCGAACAACAACGACAGCAGCAAACCTGCAAAGGCTACGCCGATACCGAAATAGAACGGTTGCGGCCGAAGAGCGTAGACCGATGCGATGTAACCTGTAATCCAGGCAGTAAATCCGACGGCAAGGTAGCCAGCGAACTCGTTCAGGCCTAGTGCCAACCCACGCCGCTTCGGCCCAACCAGATCCACTTTCATAATCATCGTCATCGACCAGCACAATGCCTGGTTGACGCCAAGCAACACGTTCGCTACATCGAACCAGAACCAATGATTGGCAAGAATAATGATGAATGGGACGGGAAGGCCAACCAGCCAGCCGACTACCAACACCTTCTTGCGGCCGGCCGTTTCCGAAACCCGAGCGGCAAACAGGTTGCAGATGGCTTTCGTAACACCGAAGCTGACAATGAAGGAGACGATGGCGGTCTTGGAGACGAGCCCGAACTCCTTTTCGCCAATCAGCGGAACGACGGTTCTTTCCAGCCCGACCATCATTCCCACGAACACATTGATCAGGACCAGGAGCGAGAACTGGCCAACGTTTTCCCGCAGACCTAATTTCATCTCGCCATGCAACTCATCCATAGCTGGCTGTTCCTGGCAACCCGGCTCTCCGTCTTCGAGGAGGGCTCGAGGAGTTCACTCACTTCCGCATGCAGCTGCGCCCAGATTGGTGGCTCGTATCTTGGTGGCTTCCGGAGGTGGCGTTGGTATGTTTTGGGTCATGTGGCGCACGAACTCGTCTTTATCGTCAATCTGGAAGGCCTTGTTGAACCTGCGCTCGAAGCCAATCGTGGACATCGGTTTACCGCTCAAGGATCGTCCACAAACCGAGCCCGAATAGGCCCCCGGCAGAACCTCAAGATAATCAGGCAGTGATTTCAATTTCTGGACCGTTTCAAACAACGATCGCGCCCCCTGCTCCGCGCTTGAGGCCAGCTCGGTTCTTCCCAAATCGCCAACCATCAGAGTGTGCCCGCTAAGCAAGAACCAAGGCTCCGGCCCGCGAGTCTTGTCGGTAACCAAAAGAGAAATGTGCTCGGGAGTATGGCCCGGCGTATGCAACACGCGGACCTGCACGTTGCCGAGATCCAGATTGCCGCCGTCCTCCACGGGAAAGAACTCGTACCCGGCCCGGCAACTGGCGTGAAGCACATACTTGGCACCGGTCATCTCGGCCAGTCTGCGACCTCCGGAAACATGGTCGGCGTGTACGTGCGTATCCACGACGTAGCGGATTTTCATTCCGGATTCCTCGGCAGTCCGCAGATAGAGCTCAGGCTCATCAATGGGGTCGCACACGGCGGCCAAGCCTTTGCCTCCTCAACCGAAAACATAAGAGGCCGCTACGACTGGGTCGCGGTGAAGCAGTTGACGTAGGATCATCGGGCGCTCCTCTGCAGAGCCTTGATTGAGCCTTGTTCAAGACCAGTTGCCAAGGGAAGTCCACGGGCCCGCCAGTCCTGAACGCTGGCTTCCAGCCGCTGCGCCCGCAGCCCGCGCGCACGGAGAAGCCGGACGGCGTCAATTGCAAGCACGCAATACGGGCCGCGGCAGTAAGCGACAATCTCTTTGTTGCGAGGCAGTTCGGACAAGCGGCGCTTCAGTTCCTGCAACGGCACGGCCAAGGCTCCGGGAATATGCGCCGTCTTGTATTCCTCGATAGGACGCACATCAATCGCGACGACTTCACCCTTTCGAACTCGATCGATCAGGGCTTCCGCATCCACCGGGTCGAGGTCCGCGCCAGCTTCGAGGAAACGGCGTCGGAGTTGTTCAATCTCAGCCAAACGATCTTCTGCCAAGACACGGAACGCCTGGAAAAAGTCGCTGACCAGGGCATCCGCCAGCGAATACACCACAAACCGGCCCTGCTTCTTCGCCCGCACGAGCCGCGCCGCCTCCAGCGCTTGAAGGTGCTGGGAGGTATTCGCGACGGTCATCTCCGTTTCGCGAGCCAGAGTCTCAACCGTCCTGTCCGTTTGGCAAAGTAGGTCCAGCAACTCCAGCCGTTTCGGACTAGACAGCGCCTTGCCAATACGAGCGAGCTGCCCGTAAGCAGAGTCCTTGAATTCGCGTTTATCAATGAGATTTGACATATTCAATCATTCGCTTGATTATTTGATAGTCTGCATGTTGGAGGTTATTGATGTCAAGAGCCATCGCGCCCCAAGAGGCGAAGACATACATGAGTGAGAAGCGCATCGCATGAACGCACAAGCGCTATAAAGCCTAGAGGTACTCTTATGCAGAAGGCGGTAGGAGCTCCACGCATATATTTAGATTTCAATGCCAGCACGCCCCTTGCACCCGAGGTGGCGGATGCCATGCGGGGCGTCTTGGCTGAACCTTTCGGCAATCCTTCCAGTGAACACTGGGCTGGGGAGGCCGCAAAACATGCCCTCGAAAAAGCACGCGCCCAGGTCGCCGCGCTACTCGAATGCAGGCCGAACGAGATAGTCTTCACTAGCGGTGGAAGCGAAGCCAACAATCACGCCCTGAAGGGCGTGTTTTTTGCCAAGGGGAAAGCTAAAGCTCACTTCATCACGACGCAGGTGGAACATCCGGCTATCATCAATCCGTGCCGGTTCCTTGAGCGGCTCGGCGCTACCGCAACCTACTTGCCCGTGGACGGATTCGGCCGCGTCGATCCTGACGACGTGCGGCGTGCGATCACCCCAGAGACCATTCTGATTTCCGTGATGCACGCTAACAATGAGGTCGGGACGATTCAACCGATCCCTGAGATTGCCCGTATTGCCCATGAGCACGAGGTTCTCTTCCATACGGACGCAGCTCAGTCAGTTGGCAAGGTCGCCGTTCGCACCGACGAGCTTGGAGTCGATCTCTTGTCGGTAGCAGGTCACAAGCTCTGCGGACCAAAGGGAGTCGGGGCCCTCTTCGTGCGCGAGCAGGTCCGATTGGAACCGCTGATCCACGGCGCAAGCCACGAATTGGGCCGGCGGGCTGGAACTGAAAATATTCTGCTCGACGTCGGTTTAGGTGCGGCCTGCGCAGCATCCCAGGAATGGCTGGGGATGGAGTCTATACGGCAATTACGGGATTTGTTCTGGAACCTGTTGCAGGACGCCTTTGGCGACCAGATCGCTCTTAATGGACATCCCACAGAGCGACTACCAAATACGTTGAACGTCAGCTTTATCGGGAGAACCGGATCGGAGATTCTGGCTCGTGTCGAAAACGTTGCCGCCTCCACTGGTTCCGCTTGCCATTCCGGTTCGGTAGAGTTATCGCCGGTATTGAAAGCGATGAAGATCCCACTGCATATCGGAATGGGCGCGATCCGGTTCAGCCTCGGGCGAACGACGACACGCGAAGAGATAGAATCCACCGTCGCGCTACTTACAAAAGCCGTAGCGCAATCACATGCCTTAGCTTAGAGGATCGCATCACGGCGGCGGTAAAATTTCTTGGCCGATGTCAGTGGACCGGAGTAGCGGAGCCACGCGGTGCGTGGACAAACGCAATTCATGAGGCAGCTATGCCCTTCTACAAAGACCATGTTTACCCTCATCTCGTAAGCGCGCTGGGAAATCCAAAACCGATCGACGATATTCGGCGGCGCATCGTCCCGTTGGCGGAAGGGAGTGTTCTTGAGATCGGCGTGGGGCCCGGCGTCAACTTCACTCATTATGACCCCGCAAGGGTAAGCAACGTCTATGCGCTCGAACCGAATCCGGGGATGCTTCGGCGAGCAGAGGAACAACAGCGGCAAACGGAGGTAAAGATCGAGTTTCTCGATCTGCCAGGAGAACGCATTCCCTTGGCAGATGCAAGCGTCGATACAGTTGTGAGCACGTTTACGTTATGCACGATTCCCGGCGTGGTCGAGGCTATTCAAGGTGTACGTCGGGTCCTCAAACCAGGCGGCAAGCTCATATTCTTCGAGCACGGTCTCTCGCCCGATCCTGCGGTACAGCGTTGGCAAAAGCGATCGGAACCGCTCTTTCGCTGGGCGTTCGAAGGCTGCCACGTGACCCGTGACATTCCGGCCCTCATCGGCAAGGGCGGCTTCGACATCGAACAGATCGACGCAGGGTACCTTTCTCCTTTTCCAAAGTCGGGGTCGTACTGCTGGTGGGGTGTAGCCCAACCTGGACTGCGCAAGTAACACTCGCGCTGCTGTGGCAAAGAGCATTTTTCGCAAATCTACTTGTTTCCTCCGATCTTTCACACGGGTGAAAGTATTGGGTTAAAAACCGTAGTGGATGACACTTCGATAACTTGTTTGATCGCTGATGTTTGTGTGCTGCGATTGGCATTTGCTCTTGGAGGTAAATTATGCGACTGTCGATTTGGCCAAGCATTCCCGGCCTCGTGCTTCTTTCTATGAGCAGCGGCCTGCTTGGAGCACAGCAACCACACGACGGTGCCGACATCCAGAAAGCGAACGTTGGTACGATCGCGTGGCAATACGACACAGGCGGTTGAGTGTTTTCCACCCCCACGGTCGCGGGGGATGTACTACTAATCGGATCGTGCGCTGGCACCTTCTATGCTTTCGATAAGCGGAGCGGTAAAGTGCGGTGGAGCTACGATATCCACCAAGACGGGAACCAGACCAGCTTTCACGGCAATCCTCTGATTACCGATCAACTAGTCCTCATTGGTACAGACAAAAGCTGCGCCACCGGCGGGATCGGCCACGTGTATGCATTCGACCGAGCGACTGGAACCGTTCGTTGGAAGTACCGCACGGCCGGGACCCCAACCGATATCGAACGCATTGGTTCCACGATCTATTCCGCGAGCTTCGTTGATGAGTTGAGTGCACTGAACCTCGCAGACGGTACTTTACGTTGGAAATTTGCGACTGGAACGCCTAACCCCGATTGCGCTTTGCCGCCTGCTCCGGTCGTTGTGGGTGACCGAGTTGTCTACGCTGGGTTGAACGGAATCCTTTATAGCTTCGACGCCCGGTCGGGGAAAGTATTGTGGAAGCACGATCTCGGCAAACGTCCAACCACGAACCTGAGCGTCGTCAATAATTCAGTCTATGTGGGGAATTCGACAAAGCGGTTGTTTCGGATCTCCGCCGATGATGGCCACCTTCAAAGCACGCTGTCAATTCCAGCTTCCCCAGCGGGTCGATTTTTAGTAGACGCCGATGCTCTTTACATTTTTTTGGAGGACACTGATATCCAAGGCGGATACCTAATCAGCACGGATTTGAATTTGTCCCAGATAAGCTGGGCTCGTAAGGCAGATCGGGCTTGGTCATCGGAGTGGCCACGGCTTTGGAATGGACTTCTGCTCGCGGGTAATTGCCGCAGCGAGCTGGATGCCTTTCGCATCTCCGATGGCGCCCCTCAATGGTCGGACAGCCTAAAAGGGTGTCTGCGCAGCATCGGCACCGATGCTGATAGCGAACAAATTTATGTGGGAGCACAAGAGGGTACGATATATGCCTATTCGCCGCCCTTGGCGGCGTCACGTGATGGAAAGCATTAGCCTCCCGTTGACAGGCGGCCGCAGTCCGAAAATACTACTACCCATCCTCGATGGCGCATCCCTCGAAGATGATGCCGAATTGCAGGACAAGTGGGCAGCACTCCTTGTGAGCGCAGCTTCACGACCGGACGAAGAAGTTCGCGGATTTTCCGAAATCTTGCGGCAGGTAACTCCTGCTCTGGCGAAGTTCCTTGATAGAGCCTTCGATGAGACAGCAGAGGCTTACAAGACCGAAATCAAGAAATTGACGGTAGGCGCAAACATCTGAGGCTCCAATACCCGTGCGCCTTGGGGATGAAACGGTAGCGACGATGACAGAGATTCAGATAGGGCAATTGGAGCGGCTTGGACTGGTCAGAGCGGATCGCTCACCCGGCTTTGGGGACCCGGTAATATACATGTTTAGAATGACTGACCCTTTATACCTCAGTCCACTTGCGAGAGCGTTTGTCCAGGCGTGTCGTCCACCGATGGATTTAGACGCAAAACCTTGACCGGTCGGCCTGCTAGAATTCCCTTGCCATGGCCAATCTCATTTCGGTACTCAATCAACTGGAGCAGGAACGCACCCGTCTCGCATCTCAACTTAAAAATCTCACCAACGCACTCTCGGCGCTGAACGGGACCGGCAAGAACGGAACCCGCAGAGGAACAATGTCTGCTGCGGGTCGTGCCAGGATCGCAGCGGCTCAACGCGCTCGCTGGGCAAAGGTCAAGGGCCGGAAGGTTGTTTCAATCGAACGCAAGAGGACGATGTCACCAGCCGCCCGAAGAAGAATCGCGGCTGCACAGAGGGCGAGATGGGCAAAGTGGAAGAAGGCCCAGAAGAAGGGTTAGCCTCTACATCTCTGGTCCGAAAGAGTATTCATCTGCTCTTGACACGCCGACCACTGGGGCTGCTCATTTCCATATATCTGCGCAATTGTGTGACGCAGAGCGATCAGATTGCTACGCGAAGATTCGGTAGCTCGACTGGTGGGGTCTCTGGCAAGATCTGCCCGATACAGCCGTAGAAGTAGGACGCTTTGCTTCCCCACGCGTTCCCGAGTTCCTAATTCGAGTTGTCCTTCAGACTTCATAGTCTATTGTACGGCACAGCGTCGGGGAATGTTCCCGTTGTTGAGCTGCAAGCGCTCCGGGCAAGAGTGAAGCCACCGTGCTACCGCGTGGTACAATGTAATTGAGCTGGATATCACCTTCTCCTCTTTCAGGTCTCCTGAACTAAGTCAGCCCATCTGAAGTTTGCCCTCCTTAGATTCTGAGGAATCGGGTACGCAATGCCTCCAACTGCAATTCTGTATGAAATTCAGAAACTCTACGACGTGAGCGACCGTCTTGATTCGTTGTCGGAGCAACATCCTCTCGTCGCAGAAGCACTCATCACCATTTCGGGAAGCGTTCGTAACACCGCCACGTTGTTGGAGGTGCTGGTTGCGACGAAAATGGAGCGGCTCGACGGATTACAGCAAGCGGATGCCTGATTTGCTCATCACGGGCAAAAAAGATGCGGCGCAGGAGGCGGTATTGGGGGGCTGCAAGTTTAGAAACTTGCTCGCCTTGGCTGCGCCACATGGAAGAGATTTGAGGCGACTTCGGGTCGCGCTCGATTCCGGTCTCGTTTAATGCATAACAGATTATGATCTCGGAGCTGTCGTGTCCGACCATAAACGCACACTTTTGAAAAGAGGCCGAAGGCACGCACGCCGGCAACGATTGGGGCATCAAGCTCGACGGGGGTCAAGCTCGGGTAAGGGCAGCCGCTACGATCACCAACAATGAAAACGAATATCAGCCCGCCGCTACCCAGCGGTACGATTTCGCTAGACAGGTCAGGCATCATTAGATCTTCCGGGCAACTCCGCATGGCCGGGATTGTGCATCTCTACAGTCACGCCCATCGCAAGTCAGCATAAACTCAGCAGGTCACGTGGAGGATCGCGTTCGTCTCCTCGGCGCTCTGTTCCAACGCTTCAATGGCTTGGGGCGTCGGGACCACAAGCAATTCGATTTTTCGGCGCTTCGCTTCGCGCTTCACTTCTTTCATCACCGGCAGCCTTCCGTGCACTCCAGTACCGACTACCAGCCGTCGGCATTTCCAGGGTATCTTCTCCTCGATGGATAGGGGAGTATGTCCATACTCGTCGCGGAACCGTTTAGACGGCTTTTTCTTGCGCTTGCGGATCTCACCGCCGTCAATCACCACGTCGTAGTCGCAGGTGACACCATCGATTTGGATGGAACCAAATGAAAACTTGTCGAAGTGCATAGGTGACTCCCAGCACGTTCATGCGCTCTTTTTCGACGTGATGACGGTAAAGGCAGACCAGCGCTGCTCGACGTTCTTGCTGCCGCATTTCGGGCACACGACCCGGTCCCTTTCGCATTCGACGATAGAAACAATCTTCGAGAAAAGTTTCTTGCATTCGTGGCAGAAGAATTCGTAGTGAGGCATATTGCCCCCATGGGAAGAGTGGATAAGAAAATTGTAGCCCTGAGCAGTGCCTGACTCAACCTCAAGCCAGCCAGGACGAACTTCTCGGTAGCTTACAATGCTTTCCTGAGGGGATCATCGGTCGGATACTCATTTTCAAAAACGTAGAGACAGATCTTTGTGAGCGCATGAGACGCGGCCAACCGAAGAACGTTCTTCCAGTCGGCAAACTTCCGTCTGAGCATTTGCGCTCGTTGCTGAGGCATCTGCCAAAGCTTGATTCGCGCCTGCTCGTTGGACCTCAGATTGGCGAGGACGCCGCCGTCATCGACGCAGGCGATCGCTATCTCGTCGTCGCGACAGATCCCATCACCTTTGCCACTGATCACATCGGGCGTTACGCTGTTCACGTCAACGCGAACGACATTGCCGTTCTGGGCGCGCGCCCGTTGTGGTTCTTCGTCGTCATGCTCCTTCCGGAGGGCCGCACGAAGCCCGAACTGGCCGAGACGATCATGGCCGATGTGCGGACCACGTGCGAGGAACTGGGCGTCACGCTCGGCGGCGGGCACACGGAAATCACCCAAGGCCTCGACCGCCCGATTCTGGTCGGTCAGATGCTCGGCGAGGTCGCCCCGACTCGCCTTGTGCGGAAGACTCGCATCGCCATCGGCGATCTGATCCTATTGACACGCGGGGTGGCAATCGAGGGCACCGCGATCCTCGCCCGAGAGAAGTCCGGACGGCTGCGGGGGCGTGTTGATGCCGATCTTCTGGCGCGGGCCGCTCGTTTCCTGACTGATCCCGGCATCAGTGTCGTGAGTGCGGCTCTCGCGGCTGCCGATGTCGGCGAGGTCGTGCACGCGATGCACGATCCGACGGAAGGGGGGCTCGCGATGGGCCTCTTCGAGTTGGGGGCGCCCGCCGGTTTCGGGCTTCGGGTCATTCGCGAGCACATTCCCGTGTTTGCCGAAACCGACACGATTTGCAGTGCGCTCGCGCTCGATCCGCTGAAACTGATTGCGTCGGGCGCGTTGTTGATCGCCGTCGCGCCAGACGGTGCGGACGCGGTCCTGACGGCCATTGAGGCCGCAGGCGTATCGGCTGTGATGATTGGTGAGGTGCGTCCATCGAGCGAGGGCATCACGATCGTGACGAATGGAGCCGTAGAGCCGCTCACGCCCCCAGTTCGAGACGAGATCGCGCGAGCCTTCGAAGGCGGTTAGGC
>Ga0307471_100000450_pt1 | contig 21029 bp, 19 predicted proteins | sample atmos_gasesAM3C__2_FD_204566 | JGI IMG/M metagenome (GOLD analysis project Ga0307471, IMG submission 204566) | Hardwood forest soil microbial communities from Morgan-Monroe State Forest, Indiana, United States - atmos_gasesAM3C_515 | ecosystem: Environmental > Terrestrial > Soil > Temperate...
CTTTCCCCTTAGGTGCGTGTTTTCATTCCGACAATTCATCAATTTGTAGCAGAATACGATTTATAGATCAAAGTTTTGCTATCATCAGAATTGGCTGCAAGTCTACTAGTACGACCTCTACACAATTATAAAGCGCCGGGGACACGACGACTGAAAATGTACAAGTATCATTGAAAGGATTATGGCAAATTCTTTAATCTGTTGTCTGAGCTACAAGAACATGGAAAGGTCATAAAACATTACGATCATAAGTTTATTGAACTCGATGTACAGGCAGCTTGAGCATCCTGCAGAACTTGAAAGGGCAATTGCTTAGTCGCTCAAAACTCGAATGCTCTCATTCGTTATCCGGTGCACCTGGTCGATGTGTCTCTTCAACAGCGTTTTTGATTCGACATATAGCCCGCATATGCCACATCGAGACGTTTTTCCCGTCATCGTGAGCCTATGACTGGGGATATCAATAAGATTTGTGAAGTTGGCGTTATGGAAAATGTTAATGAATAGACCGGTGTTCTCTCCAATCAAGTTACGTTGAGGGCGAAATCTGTGCCCTCAATGCCAACTGCAAGCAGCCATAGAGGCGGTCGGAAGCCTCTTAGCCCCACCATTTACTCGGCTTACGTCCTGCTTTGATTTCCTCTACATCAGATTGTTTGGCATGCATTCCGGCAAAGTTGGTTTCAACGCCTGTAAGCACTATCATGACCCTTGCTTTGCCTCTCAGCGATGGATCCACTCTTGCTCCCCAGATTATTCTTACATCCTGCGGAAGACTTCTTGTTACTAGCTCACCTGCCCTTGTCACTTCTTCAAGAGTAATGTCGTCGCCTCCAGCAACATGAACCAGTACTCCAGTGGCCATACTCGTATCTTTGATATCTAGAAGCTGGGTTTCAAGAGCCATCCGAGTCGCAGCCTCTATTCGGTCCATTCCTTCAGCTGTCCCTACTCCAATCGCCGCCAATCCTCTGCCTTCCATGATCGCTGACAGATCTGCAAAGTCGATGTTGATAAGCGAAGCTGTCGTTATTGTTTCTGTAATTCCCTTCACAAATTGTCCAACAAGTTCGTTAGCCACGCCAAGTGCTTGCTGAAGAGGGAGGCTTCCGGCCAGTCTTGTCAACTTGTTGTTATCAATAGTGACTAGAGTATCGCATGACCTCTGAAGGTTGTCCAAAGCTTCCCTTGCAGAGTCATATCTGAATCTTTCTACGGCAAATGGAAGTGTCACAACACCTATGATAAGGGAGCCAGATATTCTCTTTAACTCGTCTGCAAGTATCTGCATTGCGCCTGTACCTGTTCCGCCTCCTAGGCCTGCGCATAGAAAAATGATGTTTGCTCCCTGCACTTCCCTTTCAATTTCTGACAAGCTTTCCCTAGCAGCGCTCATGCCTTTCTCTGGGTAGCCGCCGCAGCCTCTCCCTTGGGTTGTTTTTGGCCCAATCAGGATCCTCCTATCTGCTTTTGTGATGCCCAAATGTGCCGCGTCTGTGTTAATAGCGATCAACTTACCCCCCGATAGACCTCGCTCTTTTATCCATGAGATAATGTTGCTGCCTGCTCCACCTGCCCCGAGAACACACACTGTTGGCTTGGCCATTTCCATCACCGCCCTGATGGTTTCTTCCTCCATAATGGTTGCCGGTGTCACACTCACTTTTCGTGCCGCCTCAAAGTCATAATTGCTGTTGGTACTACCCTTTGGTATCGACATACATTCATTGAATAATATTTGCGCGACATATACCAACTGCTATGTGAGGAAAATTAACGACAAGTGACATCCCATCATTTTTTCATGGAAAGAATATTCGTGAAACTCATTCACCACCATTAAATGCCTGATTGTACTATTATTATCAGTGTTTGAGAGCTTCTAGCAGTTTTTCAGCTGAAGTGAAACATATACCACCGGTCTGCACTGATATCACAAGAGAATAGACTTTGAAGAAAGGTGAACAGGCATATTTGCTTGTTCTGCGTTCTTTCTCTATCCTACGGACCCTCTACCGAGGATCGTTTCAACTTTTGCAAGCTGATCTTCATTCACGAATGAGTTTCTCATCGTCCGTTTGGGAACCATCGACTCGACACTGCAAGAAAAGTAGAAGCTACTCGAGGCAAACGCTACAAACTACAAACCGATTGATAGATTGTTTAAATAACACCAACTAATTAGGTAAGCCTAACTGTGCCATTGCGAGATGGCCTATTGGTTGCTTTGAAATGATGCCCGCTCTCAGAAACTCATTAACGGTGATCGTTGCAGCACTCGGAATGCTTATCCTCACTCCGCTTATCGCCTTTGCGCAGCAGCTCAATGACGCTGACGCCATAATCATCATGGTGAACATTGAAAGGATCAGAGTGCAGTTGCAGCTGACAGAGCAAAGTCTGGCTGCCGGCGACAGCGAAATGGCTTTTGCCCATGCGTTTATTCCGCACACCACTACTTTTCCCTCGATAAAGAGCCAGTTGAAAGAGATCGATGACCGGTCGGCCACCCAGTTAGAAACCCTGCTGACCGATCTGCCGGTGAACATCAGGTCAGCCGATCAACCTGCCGACGCGCTAATGCATGACATTGCGCAAATCGATAACCTGCTTGACGGCATATTGGCAAAGCTAGGCCCGCTTGCTTCTGACAAGGCAATGACTTCACAGACTGTGGTATTTCTTCTGAAAGACGCTGCCCAGTCATACCAGCTATCTAATGGCGGCTCTAGCCAAGTCGATTACGAAAACGCGATCGGTCTCGTTAATGCGGCCGAGCTAAGATACGAAACGATATCCCATTTGCTTGCTGCAAGCCGGAGTACAGAAATAAATTCATTCTTTACCGGGCTAAAAAGCTCGCTTGAAGAAAAGACTGGAAACGACTCTGTAAAGCGCCTTACTGATGCCGTCGAGCGCGACCTTGCAGAGGACCTATCCCTGAGCGCCGGGAGCGAAAGCGCCAGTGAACAAGCCAAGTACTTCTCCAACATTCGTACGCTATTGGCAAATGCCGTGACAGAAGTCAAAAGCGGCAACTACGAGAAGGCTGACCAGTACGCGATTACTGCTTACCTCGACAATTTCGAGTACCTTGAGGCCCCCATAGAAAAACATGACGCAGAACTCAAGGAGACACTGGAGATAGGAATGAGGGAGGAGCTGAGAGACATGATAAAAGACGAAAAGCCTGCGCCAGCAATAGAAGAGTACGCCAACGCTATTCTGGAAAAACTTGACAAGGCAGAGGAGCTGCTCGCGAACGATTCTTCCTTCAGCGAGCGAAGCGGGCCTGCCGGCTTTGCCGACATTGAAGGGCTGGCTGCCGGCTTTGGTACCTACACAGGCGAACGCAAGGACATCGGCCAGGTAGATGACCCGGCCAAAGTTGCGGTCCGGGACAGCATCGACCAGATTAGGGTAAAGCTGGACGAAACACTTCGCCTGTACAAGGAGGGCAAAGCTGAAGCCGCACTCTTGACTTCGCGCTCTGCGTACCTTGATAGCTATGAAAATGTCGAGATCCCACTCCGGCCCATAAACCCTGACTTTACACTTGACATGGAGATCAAGTTCGCGGAGCTTCGCAACATGATCCAATCTGGTGCAACATACGCACAGGTAGAGGGAAAGATAATAGAAATCAGACGCGGCCTGGATGAGTCGGAGAGGATGGTATCTGGTACCGGCATAGTCGCCCCAGCAATCGCGTTTTCAACGTCGTTTTCAATAATATTCAGAGAAGGCCTCGAATCAGCGCTCATTGTGGGCGCGATTCTGACGTACCTCGAGGCGTCAAGGAACGAACGCTTCAAGAAACATGTCTACTATGGCATTGTAATAGCGTTTGCCGCGACTGCTGTGACCTGGTTTATCGCGCAATTCATCATCAACATCTCAGGGGCAAGCAAGGAGCTAATAGAGGCCATAGCCGGCGTATCTGCTGTAGCGGTCCTCTTCTGGGTCAGCTTCTGGATACTTAACAAGGTTGAGACTAAAAAGTGGATCGAGTTTGTAAAGGCCAAAGTGTGGAAGGCAACCACTACCGGTAGCGTCATGGTATTTGTCATGTTATCATTTTTCACAGTCTACCGTGAAGGCTTTGAAACCGTGCTCTTTTATCAGGCCATCATCTCGTTTGCAAAGTACATGGAGTGGTACGTGGTAGCGGGGTTGGTCGCCGGCCTTGTAGCGATAACCGGTATCACTTTTGTCGTAAGAAAGTTTGGCAGGAAGCTTCCACTGCGCGTGCTCTTTGGGCTCACGATGGGCATTGGTGCCTACATGTCGATAGCTTTCATTGGCAATGCGGTGCGCGAATTCCAAGAAGTGGGCTACATACAGACGACGCACCTGATAGGCACTGTGCCGCGGCTTGACATCAACACTGCTGCGATGACGGGCATTCACCCGACCCTTGAGACAATAGTGGCACAGCTCGTGCTGCTTTGTGTTTACCTCGTCGGCTCACTTTATGTCCTTGTCGTGCAGCCAAGGCGCAATAGAACCATTGAGTCTGCGAGAAAGTCACGCGTCGACCTAGCCAAGAAAAAAGAGGCAAAAGACGTACAATAAGGTTCAATCTGTTTATTAAGAGAGAGTTGCGTAGATAAGTATGGTTGACTTGATTTATGGCCGCGGCATAACAGATCTTATCCGCGAATTTCCAATTTACATCAGCATATTCAAAAAGATGGCTGCTTTCAGACTGTTCCACAGCAAGCAGCCCATGTACGGCTCGGTCGACGTCAACAATGTCTGCAACCTCCACTGTACCCACTGCTACTGGTGGCTGAACCGGAAGGAGGAGCAAGATATGTCTGTAGAGGACTGGAGGCGCATAATCAAGGAAAAGTTCAAGAAGCAGCGAATTTTCGTTACCACGCTTGTAGGCGGCGAGCCCATGTTACGCTCCGATATCATCGAGCTCTTTTGCAAGGAAATGCCAAATCGAGTATGTGTGGTGACAAACGGCACATACCCTCTAAAGCAGTACGACGGTTTGTACTTTTACTGGGTGTCGCTGGACGGGACTGAACAGGTGCACGACAGTATACGTGGAAAGGGGTCGTACGAAAAGACAAAGAAAAACATACTCGACTACATCGCCGGCCCCGGTCGACACGGCAAGCCAGCGTGGAAAGACATCTGGTTGACAATGACCATCAACTCGCAGAACTACATGACTGTAGAGGATCTTGCGGAGGAGTGGCGCGGCAAAGTTAACAAGATCGGGATCCAGTTCCACACGCCATTTGTCAAGGGCGACCCGCTGATGCTCCCGTTTGGCGAACTGCGAAGTTCGGTAGTAGACAAGATAATTGCGTTGAAAGAAAAATACCCGGATTACATCATAAATTCTGTCAGCCAGATGTCACTGATGAAGGGCAACTGGGGAGGTGTCGGGACGACTCCTGTGCAGTGTCCGTCGTGGGCCATACTTTCGCTTGACCACATGGGAAGGACCAAGCAGCCCTGCTGCATAGGTAGCGCAGAATCGAAAAGCATGAAACCGATATGCGAAGAGTGTGGCCTTGGCTGCTACTCGGTTCTGGTGGCGCAGGGAATAAAGGGCAACTGATCCCGTCTTTATATACCGCCCGTCAGGCGCGAAGAACGCTTATAAAAAAGGAGATTTCCTATACGTAGGAAGAAAATAACTTGGCAAACACCTCTTTTAGGGTGCAGGCACACAAGTTCAGCGCAGACAACATCCAGACTACCCTTGTGTGCAGCAAGTGCGACGAAGTCTTTTCCAAAGAGTTTCCCCTTGACCTCGAAGGTCAGACAATAGAGTTCAAGTGCCCAGTGTGTGGAGTACCAGGAGAGGCCGACCTTCCCTACAAGAGCGCTGAAGAGAGGGAGGAGTTGGAAGAGGACTTTGAAGAGGTTGAGGAAGAGGAAGGCGGCGAAGAATTCGAGGAAGAATACTAATCTGTATGTATGATGAATGACTCTCAAAGCCTTATCTTGCATAAATTCGTAAAAAACTCATGTCGTGTGATTCTTGCGGCCATCCGAGAATGGCACACAAGGAGACTACGCTGTCGGTCTACTTCTGCAGCCAGTGTCAGAAAGTAGAGTCGCACGTTACTTTCATCCCGGAAAGAAAAGCTGAAAAATCAGACGGGCCTGAAGACATGCTGAGCGAGCTGTACTGGAATTATAAGGCATTCCGGCGTTCTAACATTCCTTCTACTTAGCCGCCAATTTGCAAAGCTGCGCGAGCAGCGCTGATAATTGGATTTCCGGGTGCGCACCTACAGCTAGACGATAATCATACTCTGCCATAATCGCCGCAAACTCCTCAGGCTTTTCTAATTTCATTTCGTACGCTTCCTGGTTCGCGTATTTCATGAAGTCAGTCTCAGACAAGCCGTACACCAGCATAAGCTCGAGAAGCTTTGCGCGGGCTTCGTTGAACTTGCCGGATAGCGCGAGTTTCAACACTTCGCCCACCTTTGCCCTGCCGGAAAGCCCCATCGCCGCGGTGACGTTGACAGAAGAGACTGAGCCCATGCCACCAGCTGCCTGCATAATATTGATTGAATGCCGCATGTCGCCACTTGTCGCGTCATAGATCTGAACAAGGGCCTTTTCATCAAACTTAACCTTCTCTTTCTCGCAGATCATTCTCAAGTAATCGACAACGTCTTTCTTTGGTAGACGCGTGAACCTGAACACGACGCATCTGCTCTGTATCGGTTCGATTATCTGCGACAGTTAGTTACAGACTATTATGAAACGTGTTATCTCAGAGCCTTTCTCTATCATTGCCCTAAGGGCAGTTTGAGCTTCCGAAGTCATCTCATCGGCTTCATCCAAGATGACTATCTTGAACAAATTATTGACTTGTTGTTCCCCTGTAACGCCTCTCCATTCTGTAAACCCCTTTACTCTATCTCTCACCATTTTGATACCTCGTTCGTCGGATGCATTCAGTTCAAGTACGTGATCTTTCCAATTCTCCCCGAGAAGCTCCATAGCAATGCATAATGCAGTAGTGGTCTTACCAACCCCCGCCGGCCCTGCAAACAGCATATGAGGTATTTCTTGTCGATTTTTGACAAGATTACTTATGCCCTTGATTATCTCCTTCTGGTCAACCACATCAGCAAGCCTTTTAGGCCTGTACTTTTCAGACCACATGAGGTTTGCCAGATCGGTTTTCTTGGCCGACATTGTGAATGCGTTTTTCACTCAAGTAATTAAATAATTAATAGCTTGCTGCCTCTGGTATTACGAATTTCTTGGAAACAATATTTTTGTTAAGCTACAAGCTAGCTTTAGCTGCTAAAAGCTGATATATTAGTTACCAAGCCTTATCAGCTCCTCACCATGATAGACGGTGCGCACACTGAGCCCAGGATAGAAGCTATACAGTGTGCTTATCGTCTGGGCTACTTGGCAGAAGAAGTAAGAGTGACCTACAAGAAGGATGTCAAAATGATTGTAGGCAGCATCTCCATTGACGCGAAGGAAGGTGACATGTCATCGCTCCAGCGCTGGGTAGCCAAAATTCTTGCAGAACAAGATGCAGTTGAGATCCAATCAAGTGGCTCTGCAAGTGACATTTCACGGGCGATAAACCGGGAGCGAATAGCCAAACCCCACGATCTGTCGGGCATCGAAGTCGACTTCTACGTCAAGGTTAATGACTATCTTGAGGGACTCAAGGATCGTGAAAGAGAAAACCTTCTTGTTTCACTAAATACCTTTATTGCCTCGCGGCTCGAAAAAATTGTCAAGCTGGCGGCGGCATCGCCACTGTCGCCGGAGCTTGAATCCAAATTGTCGGCTGAAGAAAAAGAGTTGTACATTTTGATAAACGGCGCATCTTCAAGATTCAGAAAGGGAGTGCTGATGAAATTTGGCTGAACAGCAGACTGCAGCCGCGCTAACAGACCAGCTCAAGGGTTTTCTGAGAGCGTTCAAGGGCAGGGATGGCAATTACAAGTATTTTGACAGGATAAACGACATGATGGCACTAGGTGCCCAATCCCTCATAGTCGACTACATCGATTTTGACTCTCTCAACCCTGAACTTGCAAAACGGATGACCCACAAGCCAGATGAAATGCTCGAAGGATTTAAAGATGCTGTATTATCAATTCAACAAGAAATTCATCCCGATTACGAGGAAGAAATCCATGATAAGATTCGTGTCAGAATCAGTAATTATACTGTCAATAAGGGTTTACGTGAAATAAATGCGGATCTTATCGACAAACTAGTAAGCGTTTCTGGTATGGTTGTTAGATCGTCTGAAGTTAAGCCGCTAGCGAAAAAAGTTGCTTATAGATGCACCGGCTGCCTTGAAATTACTCCAGCTGAACTGAAGGGGCTAGTTCTAAGAAAGCCGCTGAAGTGCCAAAAATGTGGAGAAAGGGAGTTCGATATAGATCCCGAGGAGAGCATCTTTGTTGATTTCCAGATGGTCAGATTGCAGGAGCTTCCAGAAGACCTGCCCGCGGGCCAGCTACCGCACTATGTCGAAGTCACAGTAATGGGCGACCTTGTCGACCAGTGCAGACCTGGAGATAGGATAATACTCACCGGCATAATCAGGATAGAGCAGGAACAGCTTGCGCTACAGGCCAAGACCAGCCTTTTCAAGCTGCGCATGGAAGGGAACAACATCGAGTACCTTGGCGGCCGCGCAGGCAGCAAGGATACTAGGACTCTTGAGCGAATAGCGATAAGCGCTGAGGACGAACGGCAAATTAGAACAATAGCGGCCAAGCCGGACGCCTATGAAAAGCTAATTGCTTCTTTTGCACCGCATATTTATGGCCACGAAGTGATCAAAGAGGCAATACTGCTTTTGATAGTCGGTTCTGTAACTAAGAAGCTCGAGGACGGCTCAACGCGAAGGGGCGACATCAACCTGCTCTTGGTGGGCGATCCCGGTACCGCCAAGTCAGAGATGCTGAAATTTGCAGCAAAGATTGCGCCGAGGGGACTTTACACTTCTGGTAGGGGCTCGACCGCTGCAGGCCTGACAGCTGCCGTAATCCGGGACAAGTCCGGAATAATGATGCTTGAAGCCGGAGCCGTAGTGCTCGGAGACCAGGGTCTGGTATGCATCGATGAGTTCGACAAGATAAAACCCGAGGACAGATCAGCACTGCACGAAGTAATGGAGCAGCAAACCTGCTCGGTTGCAAAGGGAGGCATCGTTGCCACATTGAATGCAAGGACCTCGATCCTGTCGGCTGCAAACCCAATGTACGGCAAATACGATCCTTACAAGAACATCACAGAAAACGTGAACTTGCCTGTGCCTCTCCTGACAAGATTCGACCTCATATTCATCGTAAGGGACACACCTGAGAAGGAGCGTGACAGCCTGATCGCAAGCCACATTTTAGAGATCCACAGGGACGCCGAGCACGCAGCCAAGCCTGCTATAGACATTGATCTTTTCAGCAAGTATCTTTCATACGCAAAGCAGAGCGAGCCGGCGCTCATGCCGGAGGCCATAGACATTGTGCGCAGCTACTATATGGACATGAGAAAGGTCGAGTCAGAAGGTATGATAACAGTAACTCCAAGGCAGCTTGAAGGCCTAGTAAGGCTTGCAACTGCGCGCGCCCGGTTGCTGCTAAAGGACACTGTCGAAGCGGAGGATGCCCAGCGCGCAATCTACCTCGTAGACCAGATGATGAGGACCGCAGGCGTCGACGTCAACACCGGCAAGACTGATCTTGGGGTATTGTACGGCAAGCCCCAAAGCGTCGTTTCAAAAGAAAAGACGTTCATGGAGGTGTTCAAGGGCTTGGCAGGAAACGAAAACAACGATGTGGAGGACAAAGTCCTTGTTACTGAGCTAGTCAAGACTGGCAAATTTAGCGATGAAGAAGCAAGAAAATACATCCAAAAGTTCAACCGGGAAGGTCAGATATTTGAAAGAAGGCCGGGCTTTTGGGCCAAAGCATAGGTGCATTTTTAAAACAGCCGGCTTGCTGTATTTGTAAAAGTGTCAGCGGCCATAACCGATGGCGCAGTTAGAGCGCTCATTTCACATCTTGGATACTCTTTTCTGTACCCGCCGCAAGAGATGGCACTAAAGCGCGGGATATTGGAGGACAAGAGAATACTCGTAACTACGCCCACCGCAAGTGGCAAGACACTCATTGCAATGATGGCCATTCTCAAAGCGGTGGAAAAAGGCATGAAAGCAGTCTATCTCACGCCACTCCGTGCTCTGGCAAGCGAAAAATATGACGACTTGAAGGTGCTCGAGAAGCTAGACCTTGGCGACAGCAGGATCAGAGTGGAGGTTGCGACCAGCGACTATGATTCGTCAGGAAAAGAGCTTGCTGGGGCTGATGTCATTGTGCTTACAAATGAAAAGATGGACACGCTTTTCCGGCACAATGCAGAGTGGTTGGGCGATGTGGGAATCTTTGTGTCAGATGAAGTCCACCTGATAGGCGATCGAGAGAGGGGCCCGACTCTTGAAATGATGCTGACAAAGATCCGCAGATACTATCCGCAGTCGCAGGTGGTAGCGCTTTCAGCGACGGTCGCCAACTCTGACGAAATAGCCGATTGGCTTGGGTGCGAGCTCGTGGAAAGCGACTGGCGCCCGACAAAGCTGGTCGAAGGAGTCTACGAATACGGGGCAGCCAATATGAGCGACGGAAGTAAATTCAAAGTCGAGAGCTCGGGAGTATCATCAGCAGTCGACCTTGCGATCGATTCCCTTAATGGTGGAGGACAGGCGCTAATATTTGCAGAGACTAGGAAGCGCGCTGTATCTCTCGCAACAAAGGCGGCTGAGGGAGTTTATAGGCGCCTTGACAAAGCTGCAAAAGAGCTTGCCACCGGCGCGTCAGCTGAAATTCTTGCCAAGGGTGACGATAGCGGGCTGACAAGAACTCTGGCGCAGCTGGTGGCAAAGGGAGCAGCATTCCATCATGCTGGCCTCGGGCCGCCAAGCAAGAGAATAGTAGAGGACTCGTTCAAGAAAGGTATCATCAAGATTCTGACTGCGACTCCTACGCTTGCCGCCGGAGTCAACCTACCGGCAAGAAGGGTAGTGATAGCAAGCATCTTGCGCTACGATTCTGACTATGGCGACAGCGTCCCCATAAGCGTTCTGGAATACAAGCAGCTATGCGGCAGGGCAGGGAGGCCAAAATACGACACCTTTGGCGAAGCAGTAATCGTGGGCGAGGCGGGAGTGAATGCTGAAGAACTTTACGACCATTACGTGCTTGGGAGTCCGGAGCCGCTGCGGTCGCAGCTCTCAAAGGACAATGCGATCAGGTTCCACCTGCTCTCGGCAATAGTATCCATGCCGGGCATGAAAAAGCCAGAAATCCAAGAACTGTTTGCAGGCACGCTCTTTGGACGGCAATACCGGAGCGCAACTGTCGAGTTCAAGGTCGAGTCTGCACTTGAATATCTAGAACATGAGGATTTAATTAAATCAAAGAACGACCGCTACATCTCTACAGAGTTTGGAAGGCTCACGTCGCTCCTTTACATAGACCCCGTTACTGCTGTCGCATTCAAAGCCGCGCTCGAGCGTGTCGAGCGAGTGGAGGGCAAGCACACGATTGGATTCCTTCATCTGATAACTGGCAGCCCTGATTTCTATCCGAAACTGTCGTTACGCAAGAGGGACTATGAGAAGCTCAGCCTGATTATGCAGGATCGCGGTAAGGAATTGCTGCACATCATTAGTGAATATGACTGCACACGCAGTTTTTGGGCGCTCTGTGAATGGATCGAGGAGACAAGCGACAAGATATTGAGTGACAATATGGGAGTCGAGCCGGGCGACATGCATCGAATACAGGAGGTAGCCGAGTGGCTTACCCACTCCCTTTACGAAGTTGCCAAACTACTCGGGCGCGAGGACCTCTTACCAGAACTTTATAACCTTCGTACCAGGATTATCTATGGCGTGAAAGAAGAGTTGCTTCCGCTTGTTGCGCTTGAGGGCATCGGGCGGGTGAGGGCAAGGTCACTTTATGCCGCCGGCATTACCGACGTTGGCAAGATAGGCAGGGCCTCGAAGAATAAGCTCGCAAGTATCCCAAAAATAGGGGCGGCAATGGCAGAAAAGCTAAAGGATCAATTAAAGAAGAGCCCGGTGCACCAATAGCAAATGCTGGACGTCGTGAATCTACTAACCTATGGCGCGGTGGTGTCGGCGATTTCATTTTTTGTCATCATACTGCTGCTGCCTGCAGCCATAAGGTCGTTAACCGCAAAAGGCAAACTGGTTCCAGACGCACACAAACAGGGCAAGCCGATGATCCCGCGGCCTGCTGGGCCGGTCATCTTGGCAGGCATCGCGGCAGCGGAAATCGTGCTCTATTTGCTTACGATGAACGTCGCAGTCCTTGCGGTGGTGCTATCAACCGCGATAGCGTTTTCAGTAGGCTATGTCGACGACAGCAGAATGATGCCTGGCTGGTTCAAGCCCGTGGCGCTACTTGCCGCTGCAGTCCCGCTTGTTTCCCTCGATCTCTATGTCGGTGGAGTACACGAAGACTCGCTCAATTTGGTCTTTGGGAGAGTCTTCATCCCTCTTCTCTACATCCCGCTAATATTCGTCATCATGCCAATCACGGGCAACACGATTAATTCCATCGACGTGCTGAACGGCGTGGCAAGCGGCTTTATCATTATCGCGATGATCCCGCTTCTAACAAGCATCGCGATTTTTGGCAGTCATGAAGTATTCCTTGCAGCTCTTCCACTCTTGTTTGCCGCAGTTGCATTCTACAAGTATCACAAGTTCCCAAGCAGGATATTCCCGGGCGATTCAGGCACGTTACTGTTCGGCGCGATGTATGGAGCGTTGGCCATAGCCGGCAGCTCAGAAATAATCGGAGTCATTGCGCTCCTACCGGCAGTCATGAACTCGTTCCTATTCCTTGCAAGCGTCAGGCGCATAGTGGAGCACAGGCAGGTCAAAGCGCGGCCCACCATTCTCATGGACGATTTCAAGCTGGCCGCGTCTAAAGACAAGACTGCACCGGCGACACTTGTTAGGCTAATAGTCGCAGACGGACCGCTTGACGAAAAGGCAGTTGGCTTCCAGATATTCAAGCTGGCGACTTTTACCGCGCTGTTGGCATTTGCCTCTATCGCGATCCAGTACGCCATTTTGAGGTTGTAATAAATGGGGTTCGGCGATCTTGCCATTTTCGTTGTTGTTATGTGGGCGATGATACTTGCCGTCGCGGCGTTTCTTGTAATCTTTGTCGCGCCGATAGATGTGATCATGTTTAATGGACAGGCAGGGCGACTGACCGTGTCTGTCGTGCAGGCGGCAATTGCCATGATAGTGGTGATTGTTCTAGTTTTTGGTCTCAGCAGGATGAAAAGGATTTACATGCAGAGAAAGCTTGGATAGTAAAATACTTCTATAGAGGGAATACAACACCGTTAAAGAATGTGGTACGATTCGGTACTGAGGTTCCGGACTGATATTATTTTTGCAAATTTTATGATAATTGCACTGCGATCTCTGTTTATGGTTATATTGAACTGTGACAAACTAGTTATTTGAAAACCTTATATTGCAACTTTATTTACAACGTGGCATGAAGCGTGTAGAGGCAATCATAGCTGCCGAGAAGACTAGCGCTGTTAATGAAGCTCTGAAAAAGGCTGGTGTGGGCGGGACTACGGTCCTTGATGCAAAGGGAAGAGGAAGGGGCGAAAAGCCACAGGTCCAGACTGGCAGGGGAACAAAGAGGCTTGCTGCTGAATTTTCAGTTAGAGCTAACGTTATGACTGTCGTTGAGGATTCGGAAGTCGAGAAGGTGATCAAGGCTATACTCGACACTGCAAGCACTGGATCTGCCGGCGATGGCAAGATATTCGTCTCCACAGTCACTGAAGCGGTCGACATTGGAACAAAAAAGCGTGGTCAAACAGCCGTCATATAACCTATTTTTTAAAAAATTTTTTAGTTTCCCCAAGCATCAGCACCTCTGCTGTAGCTACCCTTATCACTACCGGTAGGTCGTATACTGCCTTGCCTATCGCCAGGCAGTGACGCTGTGGCAATGTTCTGACTATGGACCGAACGGTGTCATTGTCTGCCAAAGAAACTTTTGATATCTTGTCAAGGTCACCGTCATTTGTAAAATTGAAAAGGAAAATATTATCAACCTGCCGGTAGATGGCATCGCTTATTGCGTCCGGCTGGTTTGTGATAAAAGTAGTGTAGATGCCAAAATGTCTCATGCGGGTTATAATGTCCTCCCAATATGTGTCGCGGATGTAGAGGTGCGCCTCCTCCGCAAAGAGGAAGATTGGCGGGATCACCTGCCGCTCAAGCAAGTCGACGACTTTGCTCAATACCAGCTCAACTACCATCCTGCGCACGGTCGGTGAAAGCTCCCCCATGTTGATTACCAGCGCCGCTCCTCCGCTTCCTGCAGAAATCACGTCTTCAAACTGCAGACCGCTATCGGCGAACAGGCGCGACGATTGCATGACGTGGTATCTTGAAACAAGCGCGTCGCGAACAAGCTCGTTGATGTTCCATGTGTTGACGGCGTTGCCTATCGCGTCTATCGAAAGCGACTTCTTGTTTTCAAGCCAGTCCCAAATCCGGAAGAATTCGCGCAACGACGCCGCAGGCATGTCAAGCGCGTTTTTCAGCATGCCAGATATTGCTCCCTTACCACAATAGTCAAGAGAAAACATCAACGTCTTGCCGGGCTCGAGCACCTTGACATGTCGGTGTAGGGACGAAGGGGTGCCGTCGCTGTTCCATCCGAGGCCACTGTACTCGTTGTTCAAGTCGAACACGACCACAAAAGCGCCGTGCTGCACCAGCGTCTTGACCAGTATTTTTGACAGGTGTGACTTGCCGGACTCTTTCTTGCCGGTGATGATTGTAAGCTTGCCGTCCATGTCTTCGGCATAGATTTCAAACTCTTCGCCATCGCCAGTCCTGCCAAGCGGTATCGGAAATATGCCACGCCTGCCAACGAATGAATCGAGCTCTTTCATCGCAAGTCGCCTTATCTTGGACTCGACCCTTGATGGAAGCCAGGTGATGTCGCTTGACAGTTCTCCATCTTTCACAGAAGCTCTTATCTTTGCGCGAAATATCCTCGCGTCTCTCACAAGTCGCGAAAGGCTTCCGATGTTAAGCGGGTCGTGCAGGTTCTCCACACTTGAGGCGTTGACCACCTCTTCCTTGACAATATCCTCGACGAGCGCTTGCGACGATAGATATTCCTCGTCATAAACCTGCACTATCATATTCCTGCTTCTGTCCTCGATAAGAAGATAGTCGCCCTTTGAAGCCGTATCATCCTTCATCGCAAGCAACAACAATTCGTTTCTGCTCTTTGAGAGGATCTTCATACCGAGATCGACCCCAGCAGAGTCCTGCGTATGTCGTCAGCTGCTAACTCTGTCACCCCATAGCTGTTCAGCACGTGGCTCCGCAGGCACGTTATCTCGGTGCTTGTAAAAGTGGAAATATGGTGTGCAAGCCTCAACGTCTCTGGGTAGCCTGCTGCCACGGGGTCGTTGCCCAGCAACATGCCAAGCGATTTGCTCCTGTCGCCCACAATGTCTGCGCGAAGAACCGTGCTGCTCTTTTCCAGCTTGACCATTGAGTTGCTGCCGACCGTGTTCCTGATCAGGCTCCTGATTATCAGATCGACTTCGATGTACGCCGGCACCGGCACTTTTGTCAACGGAGCTGCAGCCCTGTTGAGCACCTTGAGATTTGTACCCTTGCTAATTCCGATAAGCATATTCTTGCGGAGCACGCAACTTTCCGCGATTTTCCCGATGCCACGCTCCCTATCCTCAAACACAGACGCCTTGAGCGAGCCGTCCACAAGGATTATCGAATTCGTAAAATGACTTGCAAGCTCCTTCTGCACAGCTCTTTCTGTGCGCACCCTTATCAGCCTATTTGCAAAATCATCGTCCAATAGCACGAGCCTTGCCAACCGCTCTTCAAGCTCTGAATCGTGGATCGAGCTTTCGCTGAGATAGAACAAGACCGGGCCAATCCTAAAGTGCATAAGGGCGCGACCAGCGCACGCGGTTGCGATGCCGCACTTTGTCCCATACAAGCTGCCCTCCTCAGTCTCGGCCAGCTTGACGCTGCTAGAATCAATTGCAGCAACAAGCGCGTTTTCCTTTATCGGACGGATTGTTGTCACCGTCGTCGTGCTGTGAGGGCTGGATCTCATGCCCCAGCCGTCAATCGGGATCATTTTCTTGTCGTCGCAGCTGAATACTATTCTCTTTCCTCTTAGCTCGTCAAGCTTCGGCTCAATACATTTGCTCACCGACTCGACTATCCCGAGGTCGCCGAGACTTAGGCTTGCGTTAAATAACGGATTTAGTTGCGTGGCCATGTTGGTCAACGATAACTGCGGGCACAAATATATTAATATTGCGCAACATGTGCACTATGGTCAGCAACAGGTTTATCAATAGCCTGCTAAGGGGTGTATATAAGGATGAGCGAGCGACCCGCCGAGGAAGTCAAGATAAAGTTAAAGCACGGCGAGTGGGAGGTCGAGATAACATGCGTCGAGAGCAGGGTCAAGCAGGTCGTAGAGAATGTTCTTTCCAGCCTTGACACCACCAAGATATTTGGTCCGGCAGTCCAGGGTCAATTCGACGAGCTGCGGCGGGAGATAGAGTCGCTAAAGTCGAGGCCTAATGCTGAAGCCAGACCACCGGCGGACGTTGACTCGAAAACTATCAAGGGCGGGATGACATGCAGGGGACTTCTTGATTCACTTTGGCAAGGGGGTTACTTTTCAACTGAAAGAGCACTGGGAGAGGTACATGAAGAACTTGGGAGAAGGGGATACAATTACGACAGGACGGCAGTTTCACATTCATTGGCAGACATGGTAAGGGAGACCATCCTGGCGAGGACTGGAACGATGCGAAACTTTAGATACATACAAAAGAGGCCGCTCGGGGGCTAGCCTGATTTGAACTTTTTTGCTATCGTGGAATTGAGCCAGTGGATGCCGGCAGTCGAAATCCTATATTTTCCAGGCTCTTTTTCGTCACGCGCTACATGACCGGCCTTGACCATTTCAGAAATTCTGGAGCTTATCGATTTCGGGTTTAGCGCGGTGGCGGCGTGCATTTCCGCAACCTGCATCGCATCGTCCTGCGCCTTTCCAAGATCTTTTGCAATCCTGGCTGCAACAAGTTGCAATGCCACCATGTCCTTGTCAGACAATCTGGCATCAGAATCCGGGATTACGCGCGGGCCTTCTGGCGTTATCTTGATGAGATGAGAGTAAGTCTCAATGAGCTCCTGCGCGGCGTAGTTAAGCGAAATCTTTTTTGCAAGGTCCATTGAAGGTACCTGTTTTGCTAGAAAGTTCATGACAGAAGCCATGACCGAGTTGGCAGAGCCGCTAAACTGAACCTTGACATCGCCCACTGTCACTATGACGTTCACGCTGTCAGCCTGGCTCATTTTTGTTTCTAACAAAAGTGCCGGCCTATATATTGAATTCGTTACGCCGCAAGGCGCTGGCGCTCCTTGCTCTCCTTTCTTTTGTAGAGCAAATAGGTCGCAGCGATCAGACCTACCGACAGCGCGACGCTTATCATGGTGGTGCTTGTGTCGCTGTCAACTGCTGTGCACGTGAATTCTCCGGTTGAACACCCGGCTGCAAAGAAAACGCCGTTCCAAGCAGAGTGTGTGACTACTGAAAACCAGCCCTTGCCGCTGACCCACGTTCGCAAGCTGAAAAAGAGCGACGGCAGCACGAAGAATAGGTTGCCAAACGCGAGGCTATTGACGGAAAGCGTGTCGGTGTTGAGCAGGTGTATCCCGACCCACACTCCCCCGGTGACGAGGACCGAGTAGGCGTTGCCAGAAACATAGAACGGGATGCCGAAAAATATCGTTTCCTCAAGCGGTCCTGCCGCAATCACTCCTGAGAGCGATCTCTGGATACTCGGCTCTTCGTGGCCCGGCAGAACCTGTTCTATAATCGAGGAGCCTATGAGAAGAAGGACAATCCCTATTCCGTGGTAAAAAAGCAGCATCTTTGTAAGGTAACTTATTGAGGTGTGCCGGTACCTGGACAGCCATGACCTTGGATGAAAATCGGCCTTTTCGTCGGCGAATCTATCAGCCAACCGGCATTACAGTACCGCAATATCTAAAGAACCTTTCTCGCTACATCCAGTCTTCCCACGCCGACGCGTATCGCTGCACCAATGCACGGGTCGGAGGAGACAAGCTTATTGATTTTTGCGCCTGAGGAAGGCAGTCAACGAACAGCTTAAGCGGGCTTGGCACGCGCTCTAGCGCCATCATGTCCCTGCTGCATTCTTGTACAATCCCGTCGACGCTTTCGCTGTACATTTTTGACACCACGTCAACAAAGCTCTTGATCTCCCCTGCCGGTATGGACTGGTCTGCAAGCTGCTTTTCAAGGTTTGCAGAATTGACAGAAAGTGATTCCATGTAAATGTCCCTTGTGGATTTGGGTTTGTGCATTATTTGACCAGCTTTTGCAACTTGCCTTCCAGCATTGCGTTTATCTTCTGGCCGTCGGCCTTGCCCCGGTATTCTGCCATTGCCCTTCCCATGAGAGTGCTCCGTGCATTCATGCCTTTTTCTTTGACTACTGTAATGTTGTCATTTATTATCCTGTCAAGCCCCTTGCTCAACTCTTCGTCGCTTATTGAAGAGACACCTGCAGTCTTGATGGCTTCGTCAACGGTTCTTGCTTCATTTTTCATCAGCCTTTCAAAAAGGATATTTACAGATTCTTTGGCTATTGAGCCGCTGTCCAGCTTCGCGAATATGTCCTTGATCATGCTGTTTGTCAGTACTAATGTGTCAAGCCCTTGCCTTTGCAGGCTGGTAAGGTCTTCAGTTAATTTAGATGCGACAAATGTAGGCTGCACTTTTGTCGTGCTGGCAATTTCTTCAAATACGGCAAGGTAGTCTGAATCAAAGATCTGGCTTGCTAGTTTCTTGTTGAGATTATATTTCTTGGCAAGCGAGTCCACTATCTCGTCCCAGGACCTTGGAACCTTATCTAAAAGCACCTTTAGCATCGATTCCATGACTGGAATTGTTGGAATATCTGTCTCGGGGTACATCCTAGCCGCCCCGGGCCTAGGTCTCAAAAACACTGTCTTACCGTCTTTAGTGGCCGCCCGCGTTTCTGCAGGGACCCCGGTAAGTGCAGCTTGCAGCCGCCGGATTATCGCGTCGGAAGCAAACTTTGCCATATCCTTTGGGCCGCCAACTATGACGAAAGCGTCCTTGTCGTCTACCAGCAATCTCGACCTGACGGCAGCGACCTCCCCCTCTGTTATCCCATAATTTGGAAGCTCGTCTGAATGGAACACGCCATCCAATTCGTAGAACCTCACAAGCTTGCCAAGTTCTTTCCCGATCCTGATGCCCGGATATGGCTCAAATCCTATCATGCCGGCAAATCCCGGAACCCTTATCGCCCTGAATAGACCTCCGCCATCAAGGACCTTTTTCACTATCTTTGACTTCGCTTTGCTCAAAATGTCGGTGATGTCTTCGATTTTGTCACCTACCTTACTGACATCAACTTTTCTTTCCTTCAATTTCTCTGCAATTACTATCAGGCCATTCTGCCTCTGCGTCTCATGTTCAATCACCCTGACCAGCTGGTCCAGCTGCTGCACGCCCTTGACCTCAACTACGGCGCCGTTTTGCACCGAAATATTGACGTCCTGTCTGATGCTACCGAGGCCGCGGGCAACCCGCTTGCTCGCGCGGAAAAGCCTGCCTAGAGTTAGAGCAACCTGCATTATTTCGTCAGGCTTGCCCATCACCGGTTCTAGCGCTATTTCTACAAGCGGCACGCCCAGCCTGTCAAGGCCGAATTTGCGCACAGCCTTGTCGTCATCTATCAGTTTAGCTGCGTCCTCTTCAAGGCAAATGCTCTGCACGCCTATCTTTTTCCCTGCGACGACAAGGTGACCGCCTGACGCGACAAGCATCGTGCGCTGAAAGCCAGTGGTGTTCGAGCCATCGATTACCAGCTTGCGCATGACGTGGATCTCGTCCATCACTTTTGAGTGGAGCGCCAGCGAAAATATGAGCGAGGTTTCAAGAGCTTCTTTGCTCACATCATGCGGCGGCTCCTCGTCAGCCTCCACAAGGCAGCTTGAGCCAAAAGCTGAATGATATTCGACGATGCGCATCTTGGAAAATTCAAACATCGCCGCCGGGTCAAAAGCCCCAAGCTCGCTCTGGGTCGGGCGCAATTTTCGTACAAAGGAACGATCGTATTTCTGAGCCTCTTCGCAGCTGCAGTTGCAAAAGAGCTTGCTCCTTGTTGCTAGTTGCTGGTGTATCTCAAAGCCCACCTTAAGATCCAGAGATGCGAGATCAATTGTCACTGGGCTTGAATTTCGCCGTACTGACGTATTAAGCCTTGCCTATATCGGGATGCTTGAAGAGGTCTCGTTTGCAAGCTCTTCCTGCATTACCTTTTTGGCATCCTTGCTATTTGCAAGCGCCCACATCGCCTTTACAGTAGCAGTCTCGGATATCATGTCCGACAATGGGACAACTCCAATGTCCAGAAGATCCCTGCCAGTATCATATACTGTCATGCCGACCCGGCCCCAGATACACTGCGACGTCATGCAGACCATGAGTCCTTTATCAACTGCTTTCTTGAGAGCGGGAAAGCACTCTTTGCTAACATGCCCGAGCCCTGTGCCCTCTAGGATTATTGACTTGTAGCCGGCCATGGTCGCGTGCTCGATCAACTTTGGGTCAAAGCCCGGATGGTACTTTAACAACGCAACCCTGTCGTCGAATTTTGTCTTGGCAGCTAAACTGCCTTCGGATCTTCTTGCCAGCTTTATCCCGCTTTTCTGCATCTCTACAGTATTATTCCTGACAAGCGCGAACGGCGTCACGTCTATCGACTCAAATGCATCGCGCCTGCTCGTATGGTTCTTTCTTACTCTTGTCCCGATGTGGCAGGTGACCACGTCGTCCGAAGTGCCACCGTGCATAGCCACGAATACGCCCG
>Ga0307471_100000451_pt1 | contig 21003 bp, 15 predicted proteins | sample atmos_gasesAM3C__2_FD_204566 | JGI IMG/M metagenome (GOLD analysis project Ga0307471, IMG submission 204566) | Hardwood forest soil microbial communities from Morgan-Monroe State Forest, Indiana, United States - atmos_gasesAM3C_515 | ecosystem: Environmental > Terrestrial > Soil > Temperate...
TGAGAGACACGTGAGTACGAAAGCCCCTGAATGTTTGTCTGGGCAAGGGCAGGATGCGGACCTTCGATTCTTGCGGCACGATCACACCATCCAAGCAGGGCGACGCGGGGCGCATAGAAGGATTGATTCGGCGGTTCGCTTGCTAGGGCAAGTTTCGACTCCGTGCTCCCTGCTGTTGGATTTGACCCTGTAATTTGGTCTGCCACGTGTTTAGTCCCTATGGGTGCGTCATGTCCTCTGCTTTGACGAGGGCGTCGAATTCCGCAGCGGTGACGAAGCCGAGCTTGATAGCCGCTTCGCGCAGGCTGAGGTGCTCCTTGTGCGCGGTCTTGGCGACTTTGGCGGCGTTGTCATAACCGATCTTGGGAGCGAGCGCGGTGACCAGCATCAGCGAATTGTGGACGTAGCGGTCGATGGTCTCGCGATTAGCTTCGATGCCGGCGACGCAGTGGTCCACGAAACTGTTGCAGGCATCGGCGAGCAGCTCGACGGAATGCAGATAATTGAAAATCATCACCGGCTTGAACACGTTGAGCTCGAAATTGCCCTGCGAGCCGGCGAAGCCGATGGCCGCGTCGTTGCCCATCACCTGCACGGCCACCATGGTGAGCGCTTCGGACTGCGTGGGATTCACTTTTCCCGGCATGATGGAGGAACCGGGCTCGTTTTCGGGAAGCGTCAGCTCGCCGAGGCCGCAGCGCGGGCCTGAAGCGAGCCAGCGAATGTCGTTGGCGATTTTCAGAAGCGAGGCGGCCAGGGTTTTCAGCGCGCCGGACGCGAACACGATTTCGTCGTGCGCGGAGAGCGCGGCGAACTTGTTGGGATGCGAACGGAACGGCAGCCCGGTCAGCTCGGCGATTTTGCGCGCGGCGCGCTCGGCAAACTCGGGATGCGCGTTGAGGCCTGTGCCGACCGCGGTGCCCCCAATGGCCAGGTCGTAGAGGCCGTCAAGCGCCACGGCCACCCGCCCGCCGTCGCGGTCGAGCAGGCTGACGTAGCCGGAGAATTCCTGGCCCAGCGTGAGCGGCGTCGCGTCCTGCAGATGCGTGCGGCCGATTTTCACGATGCCCGCGAATTCTTTTGCCTTGGCGTCCAGCGCGTCGCGCAGCGTCTTAATGGCGGGCAGCAGGCGGCGCGCGGTTTCCGTGGCAGCGGCGATATGCATGGCCGCGGGAAACGTGTCGTTCGAGGATTGCGACATGTTCACGTCGTCATTCGGGTGAATGGGCTTCTTGCTGCCCATCACGCCGCCGGCCATCTCGATGGCGCGGTTCGAGATGACTTCGTTGACGTTCATGTTCGTCTGCGTGCCGCTGCCGGTCTGCCAGATGCGCAGGGGAAAATGCGCGTTGAGCTTGCCGGAGATGACCTCGTCGGCGGCATGCACAATAAGCTGCGCCTTCTCGCGCGGCAGCTTGCCCAGGTCCTGGTTCACCAGCGCGCAGGCTTTCTTGAGGATGCCAAAGGCGCGAATCAGCTCGGGCGGCATGGTGTCCTTGCCAATGGCGAAGTGGATGAGCGAGCGGGCGGTTTGCGCGCCGTAGTAGCGGTCGGCGGGCACCTCGATCTTGCCCATGGAGTCTGATTCGGTGCGCGTGCGGCCTTTGGTAGCAGTCCCCGCAGTCATGGTGGACTTCGCGGCTTCAAACATGGCTGGCTCCTCAGTTTCTAACCGTGAGTTTATCAGGGTGGACGCCTTTGTAGTGGCCCACCTTCAGGCCGGCCTCTCGTTTCCGCCGTCTGGCAGCAAGGAGGTCAGAGGGCCTCGGTCAATCTTCTCTGTCAACTCTGATGACATTACCCCCGCGCGCGTGCCATACATGCACACTCTACCCCTGTGTTTTCTTGCTCTTACGCAAAAGCAGTTCGAACGGAGGCGTCTTATTTTTAAAACTACCATAAAGGACTTAACAGAATATGAAATAGGTGATAGCATCGGTCGTGAATTCTCGACCCCACCCTCGCCGAGCTTCTCTATATCCCTCCGCCTCGAGCTTCTCTATCCTTTCTGCTTTCTGCCTTCTGCTTTCTGCTCTCTGTTTTGCCTGTTTTGCCCTTTTTGCCCTCTTGTATCTCTTTTGTTTCCAATCAATTCCAAACTGCCCCTCCGGCAACTCCTTTGTTTTGATAACCATGCAAATTGCCGGGGGGTGGGTGGGGGTGGTCATCGTCTGCTTCCCAATTTGGAACGCCGAAACAAAAGATTTGCAGGGCAGACGAAGGCCGCGGAGACACTGCGAGGACGTGCTTTCAGGGGAGAGCCTACTCCGTACCGGGATTGGCGCTAGTAGGCGTTGCGGTGGATGAGGCCGGAGAGAACGGTCATGGCAATGATGCGAAGGTCGAGGAGGAAGCTCCAGTTCTGGAGGTAGTAGAGGTCGTATTCGATGCGCTTGTCAATGGAGGTGTCGCCGCGCCAACCGTTGACCTGAGCCCAGCCGGTGATGCCCACGCGCAGGCAGTGGCGGTTATTGTAGCGGCCGACTTGCTGAAGGAAGCGGTTAACGAAATGCGGGCGCTCGGGGCGGGGCCCGACGACGCTCATGTCGCCTTTGAGGACGTTGAAGAACTGCGGCAGCTCGTCGAGGCTGGTCTTGCGCAGGAAAGCGCCAAGCGGCGTGCAGCGCGAGTCGTTCGCTGTCGTCCAGCGCGTATCGCTTTCGGAAGCGGCGGCAAGCCGCATGGTGCGGAACTTGTACATGAAGAATGGGCGGCCGTTGAGGCCGATGCGCTCCTGGATGAAGAATACGGGCCCGCGCGAGGTGAGCCGAATCAGGAGCGCGATCAGGAGAAGCAGTGGCGAGGCGAGCAGGAGAACGGCGGCGGAGAAGGCGACGTCGAAGAGCCGCTTGAGGAGCGCGTAATCAAGAAAATCGGCGGGAGTCTGCGTGAGATCGAGCATTTGCATGCGGCCGAGCTGGAACAGGCGCTCGCGGACGACGACGCCTTCGCCGAGATCCACGAGGGCGCGCGCGGGCAGGCAGAGATGGTCGAGGCAGCGCAGGATGCCGGGGATCAGGTAGAACTGCTCGGGCTGGAGGGCGATGACGGCTTCGTCGACTTCTTGCATGACGGCTTCGGTAGAGCCTGGCGCGCACAACTCGTCGAGTTCGTGGACGCGGCAGTCTTCTACGGTAATTGGCTGGCCTGGCAAATGAACGAAAGCGGTAACCCGGCAGGGAGCGAACGAAAGCCGCTGCAGCCGAGACGCGGCGTCTTGAGCGAAACGGTCGGTGCCGATTACCAATAGTCGCGTGGGGCGAGCGTAGTCGAAGTGGCTGCGGCACAGCGCGCGGAAGATCGCGCGAAGAAGAACGGCAAGAACGAGCAGAACGGCCACGCTGAAAACGAAAAAGCCGCGGGGAAATTCCGCGTTGCGGCTGAAATACAGGGCCGCAAGCAGCACCGTCGAGGTCGCGAAGCAGGCGGCAACCACCCCTTTTGCGCCTGTGCGTTCACGAAAGAGTTCATCCACGCTGGTGACCTTGTAGTGTTCGGCGAAAAAAGCCCAGACAAAACAAGCCAACAGCGGCACGGTGAAGCGTGAGTAGGCGGAAACGTCCGCGGGACGGCCCAGGAACGACCAACTGAAAGCCCACAGCCCGAGGCCAAGATAAAAAGCAGCAAAAGGCAGAGGATAAACAGCGAGCTTGATCAAAAGACGGTAGAGCTTCAAGCGAAGCAGCATGCGTCAAGACCCTCCGATGTGAGTTTTTTCCACGGTGCAGCGGAAGGGGTTTGAGACGAGAAGCGAGAGGTCGAAACCTGCGAACAAATTCTGAAGAGCGTTAGTCGGCCGCGGCGTGACTTGCGGTGCGAACACGTTCGGCGACAGGAAAGCCGAGCGCGGCGAAGAGGCGCTCGTAGCTTTGCAGCACGCGACCTCTGGTAAAGTGCGCTTCGGCGTAGACGCGGCCGTTCCGGCCAAGCCGCTGGCGCAGCGCGGGTGCGCGGCGCAATTCGTTGACGCTGTCGAGCAGCGCATTCGGATTCTCCGCGGGCACAAGGACTCCACAGTCCGCGCGGCGCACCTGGCGGGCCGCTTCGCTGCGATCGCTGACCGCCGCCACCACAGCGCGGCCGGAAGACATGTAGGTGAGCAGCTTCGAAGGGATGACCGCGTCCTCGACGGCGGAGCGCTGGTTGAGAAGAAGCGCATCGGCAGCGGCATACATTTGAGGAACGGCTTCCGGAGGCTGCAGAGGCAGGAGGCGGATGTTGGTGAGGTCGTGGCGAAGGATTTCCTGCTCGAGGGCCGCGCGCTCTTCGCCTTCGCCGACGAGAAGCCAGAGCAGACCTGCATCCTGACGGGACAATTGCGCGGCGCGAACGAGATTTTGCAGATCCTGCTTCTTGCCCATGTTCCCGGTGTGCATGGCGAGAAACACGCCGGGAGGAATGGCGTGCGCGAAGCGAAAGCCTGGCTGTTGCGCGCCAGAGGGAACGGGCGCGGTGTTGCCCCAGTCCGGAATGAGATGCAGTTTTTCGGGTGCGACGCCGCGTTGGCGCAGCCGATTGATGAATCCCTGGCAAAGGCAAACCACAGCGAGAGCCTTGGAGCAGGTGAATCGCTCAAAGGCGCGCGCGCGGCGCAGGAGAATGCCGTTTTTCAGAATGCCGGTGGAGAGGGCGGCGTCCGACGCGAGGTCGGTAAGCTTCATCACGAACGGCGCGCGTTTCAAGAGGGAGAGCAGCCAGGCCGCGAACGCGACCGTGGGAGGCGGACAAGAACAGTAGATGAGATCGCACTTGCCCGCGAATAACACGGCGACAAACGCGGCAAGCGTAAACGAGAGATCGTAGGCGAGACGGTGGAAAAGTCTACTGGGCTTACGCGGAACGAAGTGGCGGACGCGGCGGACTTCGACGCCGCGGATGAGTTCGCGGCGAAACAATTCACCGCGATAGCCGTCCCAGACGCGCCACTCAGGATAATACGGAAAGGCGGTGACGACCGTGACGCGATGACCGAGGCCGGCGAGATGCTCGCAGAGGCCGGTAGTGAACGGCGCCACGGATGTTTTTTCGGGAACATAGTTAATGCCGAGAACGAGAATGCGCACAGAGATCTCCCCTCAATGAGGAATTGCTGGAACGGACAAATCATTGATTTGTCCGGAAGGGGATGAACTCCGATGGAACCGCGTCAGGAAGTTTGTTGGGGGAAGGGTCGAGAGGCGGAACTCTCCTTCGCAGCGCGTGCTGGACGCAGCGCGGCTTCATAGTCGCGAAGACGGCGATGCGCCACGGATTCCCAACTGAAATCGCGGGCCATTTTTTGCGCCCCGATGCGGCCCATTTCCCGGCGATTGCAGGGATTCTTCAGCTCGAGGAGAGCGCGCAGCAAATCATTCGAATCATTTAGAAGGTATGTCAGGCCGTTTCCGACGACGCGCTCGGGAGCGGTCATGGTGTGATTGACGACGATAGGCAGGCCACAGGCCGCGGCATCGAGCATGGAGAGCGACTCCTGCGCGGGCCAGACGCCGATGTCGGCCGCGCGAAAGAAGTCGCCAAGCGCGTTGACGGGCTCGAACGGATGCGTCACACAGCCGAAACAGTTGCGAATGTCATCGGCTTGCGGGCCGTTGCCGAGGAGCAGCCCGCGGAAGGGATGCCCCTGCTGCTGAAGACGTTCGACAGCTTTCGCAAGCAGGAGCGGATTCTTCTCTTCGGTGAAGCGGCCGGCGTAAATGCAGACAATCTCGCTGTGGGAAAAACCAAATCGCTTCCGCAGGGCAGCCCGGTCTGCGGCGTCACTCGCGCCTTGCAAGGGATGAAAAAGCTCGGTGTCCACGCCGAGAGGGCAGATTTCGATTTGGCTCCGAGGCACGCCGAAAAAGCGAACGGCGACTTCGGCACAGTCCGAGCTAATGGCAAAGCATTTTTCCGCAGCGAGACTCGCGATCCTCCCCGGCATTGTTCTTGTGGCGAAGCACTTGAGCCGCGCGCCGCTCCAGAACGCCGCGGGCCGCATGGCAAGAGGAAAAACGGAGGCATGGTAGTGGCTGCCGGTAAAAAGGCGGTAACCCAGCGAGATCCGGAAGCGCGCGGCATCGAGCGCGATCCATCCGATAGGCGAGGAGACTTGCACGATGGCCGGAGATATCTCACGGAGCTTCGCGCCCAGGCCGGCCATCCTCATGTGCCCAAGGATTTTTTGGTGGCCGAGAATATGGAGCGTGAAGCCCTCCATCGTTAGCCGCGAGCCAGGCTGCCATTCGCTAAGAAAGCCCGCGTAGGGGCTGCCGGAAGATTTCTGGCGGTAGTCAGGGGGAAGATCAGTGGCAAGCACGTGCACGTCAGCCCCGAGGCGGGCGAGGTACTTAGACAGCATGTTCTCGAGATAGCCCATGTTCTTGCAGAAGACTTCGGAGAGTAGAGCGATGCGAATGGGTTCGCCAGGCATAGCTAGGAGTCTCCCCGCACTTCGCCGGCGAGGCCGGCAACAGCTTTCGGCGGTTTGCGGCGCGCAGCGGCGTGCTCTTCCTGAAAGCAGGCGATCGCTTTTTCGTAGATCGCCATAAGTTGCGCGTAGTTGGTTTGCTCGGTGTATTCACGTAGGAACCTGTTCCTGGCATTGACAGACCACTCGGTCCAGACGGATGGCGGCGCAGCGATGGCCGCACGCAAAGTGTTTTCCAGGGAGTACGCATCGCCCGCGGAAAAGTGCAGGCCTTCCCTGCTATTGGAAACAATCTGCGGGAACGCGCCGTGATCCGGAACGATGACAGGTGTGCCCGTAGAGAGCGCTTCGAGGACGGACATAGGAAAATTCTCGTAGCAGAGAGAAGGAACGACGGCGTAACGGCTGGCGGCAACCAGTTCGATTACTTTTTGGCGAGGTTGCGGACCGCACCAGACAACGCGCGCATCTTTCGCGCACGATGGCTCGAGGGCAGCGCGCTCCGAACCGTCACCGATGATCACCAATTCGTGGCCGGCAGGACGGATTTTGTGCCAGGCGTGAAGAAGCAGATGCAAGCCCTTCTCGCGCGTCATCCAACCGGCAAAAACAAATCGCGGCAAGCGCGGCAAAACAGGGAGCTGCGGAATGGACTGAAAATTCGGTTTCACGAAGACGCCCTCTTGCGGGAGGCCCGCGCGCACCAGGAGGTCTTTCGAGAAGCTGGTCAATGCAATGTGTGCTTGCACTTTATTCTTGTAAGTTCCCAGCCAGCGATGGAGGACATTTCGCGAGGCGACGGCGGCGGTGCGGGACAGACTCGAACCATAACAACGATGCCGCAACGCAGGCCACGGGAACCGGCCCAGGCAGTCTTCACAGGGGCGATCGTTGCGAAGCAAAACGGCATTCGCGCAAGCAAAGCGGTAGTTATGCATAGTGTGAACGACGGGAACGCCGGCGCGGTGGCAGGCCCAGAAAATTCCCGGGCTCAGCAAGGGAAAGTCGTTGTGCACGTGAACGAGGTCGGGCGAGAGGGCGGCGATAGCCCGCTTCACGCCGAGGTAGCCGCGGAGCGACCAGACAGCGCCCAAGCCCGCAGCAAAGAGGCGCAGTGGGCCGGCCCCTTCCAATTCCCCGGTCCAGGCGGAGAGGCGTTCGACTTCATGGCCGTGGCGGCGAAGAAGATCGCCTTCGAGGCCGGCGACGGTGTCTTCGCCGCCCCAGCCGGGGCGATATTTGTTATGAACCTGCAGAACGCGCAAGAGGTTTCTCTTTCGGGAGAGGAACGAGATGGGACGGAGAGGATTCTTGCTTCGACGTCATTCCTCGCAGCAGACGATAAAGCGACAACGGCGACCGTGCGGCGCGGCATTGCACTTCCACCGGGCGATCTCCCCAGAGGGTGAATCTTTTCAGGGTCATGGCCCTTGAAGTTCCCGCTCGCAGAGGAAACCGGTTGCGGCCGGGACGCACGAGCAAACCGAAAAGCAAGCCAGCGTCGCGCGCTGCTTCCGCGATTTCGCGAGAGCAGTTTCCGTTGGGATAAGCAATGATTTCGGGAGTTTTCCCGGTCATTTCGCGGAGACTTTCCTGGCAATCCCGGATTTGTGAGTTAATTTCTTCCGAAAAGCAGTTGGTCAAGATGGCGTGGTCGCGGGTGTGATTCCCGAGGAACACGAGCGAATGGCTCGCGAATTTCGCAAGCTCGGCGGGAGTGAACGGCCGGTCCAGATCGCTTACGGGAAAGAGAGCGAGCCTGCCGAAACGAGAACAGATATCCGCTTCAATCTGGGGAGGCGCCATTTGCTTGTAGACAGCGATCTTGCGGCGCACTTCTCCCGCGAAGCGGCCACGTTTTCCGGATTCGCGGTAGAGGGCGTCCCACCAGAAAGCTTTTCCCTGCTTCACATGGCCGGAAGAAATGAAAAAGACAGCGGGAACGCGGAACTCTTCGAGAAGCGGAAGCGCGCGCGTGTTGTTGAAGTAGCCGTCATCGAAGGTCAGCAAAATGTACTTGCCGTCTCGCGGAAGATGCTGAGCCAAATCATGCGGAGACAGAAAGCGGTAGCCTGCGCGGGAGAAGTAGGCGAGGAATTCACGGAGCATAGCGACCGTGAAACCCTGCTGCGGATCGAGCAGGCCGCACTGCGCCTCCTCTCTACTTTCAAAGAGGCTGTGAATAAGGAAACTTAGAACGATTCCCTGCCCTTGATTGGGCCAGGTCGAAGCGGAAGCGAGCTTCTCATCCAGCGAGAGGACCGCCGTTTTTACGAACTTAGAAACTGTCATAGGGACTTGTTTGGAAACTTTTCGCTGCATGCAGCGGACGATTCGTCAACATCCCGCGACGCGCAGAAAACCGTACTCCTCGCCGCTGGGAGACACGTCGAAGATGCGGTAACCCGCAGAATTCAGATCGCGAATGGCCTGCCTGGTTTCTTCGACGCCGATTTCGGGCCAGCGGTGATGAAATTCAACGAGCAGCTGATGCACCGAGATGCGCGAGGCAAGCAAATCTTTCAAGACGGCGTATTCCGCGCCTTCGATGTCCATTTTCAGAAGATCGATGCGCTGGTGGCCAAGTTCCTGCATGATGCTGCAGAGGCGGCGGACGGGAACTTCCATGGCCGGCCAGGGCGTCTGGCGCTCAACTAGAGTGTGCGAAACATGCGCGGGATTGACGGGCGGAAGGAATTTGGCGTGGCCATCAAAACCGGCGACCCCATAGGGATGAAAGAGAAAATTGCCGGGAAGCGATTGCTTCGCGAGCCACTCGATGGAGCGCGGCGTCGGGTCAAAAGCATACACGCGAACGCCGAAGCGGCGAATCAATTCCAAGTCGAAAGAGATTTCCTCGCCGACACCCATGGAATAGACGATGCTGGATGCGGAAAGGCCATGCGGGCAGACGCACCAGCTTGCGCCAGGGCTCCCCAAACAAATACTGTCCCGATGGAGTTGTTTCCGTTGGCACAAGTCCCGGCCACGCAATATGTGGAACGCCCGTTTGACATGCCGGAGGGATTGCGGCAACCCGATCATGCTGCTCCCGAGTTCGAGAGTACGTTTCCCGCGGAGTGAAACCATGGACTTCCTCGATTCGCACGAATCCTGGCTCCTTCACGCGGCCGCTCGCTTTGCGGCGGCATCAGGTAGAGCAAAACAATCAGAAGGGCCAGCCCACCCGAGAAAAGGCTGGTAAAGAGAGAAATGTTTGCGATGTTGTAGGCAGCATAGGCAGTCGCCAGGGCAGCCAGCCGGGGATCGTGTCTCTGCGAGGCGGAATCCAAAGCCCAAAATAGGGCAGCGCAGAGGAGCGAGACGAGCAAGATGCCCGGCAAGCCCATCCCGCCGATCCCGTCGGTGGCCCAGAAATGCGCGGTAGGATCGGGATCGTTTGGGCCCATGTAGACCGAACCTATCTCCATGGCCACACTCTTCTGATAGGGGTAGTGAACGAACCAGTTGATTCCACGAACATGAGAGAAGAAGGTGTGAGGATTGGTCTGGAAGAAGTTGTAATACCAGCCGGTTAGCATCGCGTTGGCGCTCAAGGTGCGCATAAGCACTACAAACAGAGCTATCCAATGGAGCTGAAGCGGCTCAGGTTCATACCCGGCCAACCGATAGGAGAGGCTTAATCCCCCCGCAATTGCGAGAGTGCCAAAGGTGATTTTCAGCGCGAAGGACTGGCGACCGGCCCTGAGGAGAACATAAAAGCCCGAAATGAAGACGATGGAAAGGATGGAACCCTTCGTTCCGCCCACACCATACACAAGCAGTTGCCCCAGAACTCCGGCTCCCAACGCCCATTTCTGTTTGTGAAAGAGTCCATAAGCCATAAGAAAGGGATTAAATGCTCCGGTTAAAAGCATGAAAGCGTAATTAACCAGAGTTCCCTCCGAGATGTCGTTCTGCATGTCCCGCAGGTCATAGATGTCGTTGAAGGAAAGAAATTGGATGTGATTCCGAAAAACCACTATCAGCCAGAAAACCAGCGCCATCGTGACGCATGCAAAACCCTTCCAGAAAAACTGCATGGAAAGTCGTGCGGGGCGCGGTCGAAAGAGCGGCAGCAAATAAGAACTGCCCACGATTGCCAAACCGGCGAAAAGCGTCACCATAAGCAGGCTGATATCGCCGGGTGTGTCCAAGCCCACATAGAGCGGCACAAACATCGAAGGGATGAACACGGTGATGTACAGCACCCAATACGCCAACTGAGAAGGCCTGATGAGTTCGAGGGGCAACCACAAGCTGGGAGTAACGCTGAGCAGCCACCCCAGCGCCAAATAGGGCCATGGCGGCGGGTTGTAATGAAACCCGTAGTAGTCCCAGGTTGGGTAGAGATAGTATTCGTAGATCCACCGGAAGAGTGCGACGTAAGCAACAATGCCCGAAATCAGCAAAACCCTCCGTCGAAGCGGGTGACGTCCCAAGATCATGGTCTGGTTGGCCACGTTCGTTAACAGATGGACTGCACTTCAGAGGTGTGCGCAGTCATGGGTTGGTTCTTGTCGTCATTTCACGGAGAGCAGCAAAGGCTGCCAGTCTCCCGAAGCAGCCTGTATCGCAGTTGAGCGGAATCCCACCTCCCGGGCCATGCCAAGCAAAAACTCTTCGCTATAGGCCACAGCAGCCTCGGGAACGGCGAGCGATTCCACACAAGCGGCGCCGATACGGTGTTTGAAGGTATGCCGCTTTCCGTAGGTAGGAGGCGGATGATCAATAGTGAAGCACGCCATCGCCATGTGACCCCCGGGCTTGAGGATGCGGTAACTCTCGCGGCAGTAATTCGCGAGCTGTACCTCGAGGAGATGAGTGAACAAGGACATCGAAAAGACAAAATCAACCGATTCGTCGGCGGCAGGAAGGCGGTAATGGGAATTGCCGTCCGCCGCTCCGCGATAAGCCTTGCTTGCGTGGCTCGAACGGTGAAAGGAGAATCGCTCGTGATCATAGTTTCGCCGGCACCAGCTCAGCATCTCCTCGTCAATATCAATGCCGATGTACTTCCCCGAGAATCTCTCGGACTTGAAGCGGTAATCCCGCAAGGGGTGGGCGTAGCGGCCGCAGCCGCAACCGATATCAACAATAGTTGAATCCAGGCGGCAAAGCCCGGCGTGAAAAGCGTGCATCCAAAAATCTTTGGGCCCCGTTAGGTAGACCACCTGGTTGGCGAAGATCCGGTTTCCCACGCCGACCCGAATCCGCATGTGGTTCGGGGGAATCTTGGACAACTCCTCGTACATGAGCTTGGGAATCCAATCGAAAGAGTCCACCAGAACCTTAAAGGCGGAGTTGTAGGTCAAACGCGAGGCTGAAGGAATGACGCGGCGAACCGCCTTATCCAGATTCATGAGTGCTCCGAAGGTTGACAGGAGTCTTCCGCCGACTCAGCCAGACAAAGGCGACTCCCAAAGTGAGCGTATAGACGCTCGCGGAAAGCAACATTCCGTACACCGCACCGCGGAGACCGAGACGAAGGATGAGCGGCAGGCCCATCAGGAAGGTAGCCGCGCCACTCGCGACGTAGGCGTAGAAGACCGCTTGCGGCTTTTCCATGGCCTTCAGTGCCGCGTTGACGGTGTTGCCGATACCCATGACGACGGGAAGAAACGCGAGCACGAGAAGGAAAGGCGCGACTTCGTCGAATCGTCCGGCGTAGAGGGCGTGCATCGCGAGTTTGCCAAACAGCAGGATGGAGGCGGCGAAGCAGCCCGTGACGACGAGCCAACCCAGGCAGTATTTCCGCCAGAGCGGCAGGAGGCCCACCAAGCCCCGCGAGGAAAACTGGAAGGAGAGCGCCGGGAGGATAAGAAGCGTTAGGGCAACAAAGACCTGGTCGAGGGGCAGGACAATATTATTGAGCGCGCGCAGCTCGCCCGCTTCTTTCACCGAGAGAATTCCTGCAGCGAGCCAGTAGTAGCCCTGAGTGAGAAACTGAAAGACGAGCGCGGTAACAAGAACCCAGCGGGAATATTTCCAATGCTCCGACCAGTAGCGCGGCTCGATCTGGAGGAAGTTTTCCTGCAAAGAGGTTCCAGGAACTTTGTGCGCGATGAAGACGCCGGCAGCGCTCCAGGCCAGCGCGGCGATGGCAAAAGCCCAAAAGCCGTTTAGCTTGTTTGTGCGCAGGAGGAGCAAGAGAAGCGCAACGTCAATTAAGAAAAAAAACGCGCTGAAGCGCGCCGCTAGTTGTGGCCGCCGCTGCATGTAGAACGTGCGGCGGAGAAAACTCGCGGTCAGGAGAACGCCGCAAGCCAGCGCCAAGCCGAGAAGCGTTTGTGAAGCGTAGCGTGGAGCAAGTTGCGCAAGAGCGCCCCACACCGCTGCGACGGCAAGCGTCAATCCGAGACAAAGCCACGCGTTGCTGCGCCAGAGCAGCCGGGCGTACGAAGCGAATTGGCGGTGATAGCGGCCTGAACCATAAATGGTGTAAGCCTCGAGGACTGCTGCGTTGTGAAGTCCCGAGAGAAACGTAAAAACGGAATAGGTGAGAGCGAAGACTCCGTATTCTTCCTTGGTTTGCGTGCGCGCGAGAGCGATGTTGGCAAGAAACATCCCGCCGACAGAAAAACCCTGATCGAAGATGCTGTAGCTGAGCTGGCCACGCCGGGTTGCGTCAAGCCAGCGAAGAGACTCAAAAAGCCTCTTCAGCCCGCCGGATTTCCCGGGGAGAGATTCTTCACCCGCACCCGGGCGAACCGGAGGAGGTTCCTGCATGGATTGCGTCTCGATGGCCGGAGTCATCTGATTTGCTCAATGTCTGCCGTATTGACCTCTACCGCGACGGAGCGCGCGATCAAATCCACTGAAAAAACCACGCGGCAGCCATTTTTCCTGCGGACGAAGATGCCGGTCACCCCGGCGAGCGGCCCGTGAAGGATGCGGACGCGCGTGCCGGCGGTGAGATACGGATGCGGCTCCAAGCGCAAGGCGCCGGTGATCCTGGCGCGAAGCGCTTCTATGTCGCTTTCCGCGAGGGGGCTGGGCTGCCCTTTCGAGCCCACGAGGCGCACCACGCTGCGTGCTTGCAGGACGCGCACGCGCTCCGGCCATTTGAAACGCGCGAAAACGTAACCCGGAAAAAGTGGCAAATCCAGAAACACGCGGCGATCTTTCCAGTTCCTTCGCGAACGATAGAGGGGCAGAAAGTGTTCGACGGCGCGCGCTTCGAGCTGTGCAGCGACACGTTTCTCCTGATTCGCACAAGTGTAGAGCGCAAACCATTGCGGCTCGCTGCCGCCGCTCGAAAGCAGCGGGGCCTCGCTAGGAATCTCTTGAGTCGCGCAAATTGTTGACGCGCTCGGCACCGAATCTTTGAACGTGAACACAGCTCCGCCCTCGTCAGTCACAAGGCTGTTTTCTCGCAAGCCTTTTGTTTGTAATGACCTACAGCTAATTCCGCGAAATTCCCGGTGGATTCTCCGGAGCCTTCGCGCGTGCGAACTTTTTCCAGGCTCGATGCGACAAAGCTTGTACTCGCGAACCATTCGGCGTGGCCCAGGGCATATGCGCGTTCACGGATTGAAAAACTTCCAGAGTCAGCTGTTTTTCCGGATCGCTGGCATCCATCCTCTGCCAGCGCAAACGCAGCAGCACGCTCGCGGCCGCTCCGCCAAGAGCGAAAACTCCTCCAAGAAGAGTAAGAAGCAGCCGCGGCGGAGAAGCCTTTTTCTGCGGTACGCTCGCGGCATCGAGGACCTTCACGCTGGGCGTCTCTTTGGCTTCCTGCACTTTTGCCAGCTCATATTGCTGGGTCAGTGTCTCGTAGACGGCTTCCTGGATCTGCATGCGGCGGTACAAATCGGAATACGTGACGCCGAGAAGCGGCAGGTTGCTCAACGTGGGATATTGCGAGGAGGCAGAATCGGCGGTCTGACCGGCGGGCGGCATCGCTCTTCCTCCGAGGTGGTCGAGTTGCCTCCGCAGTTCAGCAATGCGCGCGCGAACCGAGCGAATGCGCACGTTGTTCGCGGTGTAGATTTCTTCCAAACCCTTCAATTCGGATTCCGAAGCGATGAGTTCGCCTTCCACCGCAGCTGCGCCCTGCAACATCGCACGGCCTTGCTCCTTGATGTCAATCGCACTGTTCTTGCTGGCGAATTCGCTGAATTGGCGCGAAGCGTCGTCCAGATCCAGCTTTACGGCGCGCAAACGCTCTTCGAGAAAAATGCGTTCGCGGTGCGCGGAAGAAGTGGAAAGCTGCGCCACCAACTGGTTCAGCTCATCCACGTAGGCCTGCGCCATGGCCGCGGCGCGGCGAGGATCGCGGTCGGTTACGGTGATGCTCAAAATGCCGCTCTTGCGGTCTTCGGAAACAGCAGTGTTGTCCGCTAGTCTGCTTCGTGCATCTTCTTCGAGATGCAGCGAATAGAGTTTCCTGAGATCGAAACGCACCGCCAGGCGGTCAGCTACCGTTCTGCTGCGCAGGATGCCGACAAAAAGCGCCCCGGAACTCTTGATGCCCAGTAGATCGCCTGCGACCGCGCCAGCGCCTCCTCCGGTTTTCGCCGAAAGAGCCACGAGCATCGCGAGGCTTGAGCTCGTCTGGTTGTCCGGAGGCATCAACTGCACCGAAGCCTGGTAGCTTGCGGGGATTAGTAACGCTACCAGGCAGCCGCCTGCCAGCCCGCCGAGAAAAGATCTGGCAAGGAGAGCGCGCTTTTCAAAAAGCCGCCGCAGACGTTCTACCGTTCGCGCGCGGAATTCCCTCGCGTCGAACTCAAGCGCCCGTTGCGGCTCAAGCGGCGGCTCGGGAGAGGTTTCCAGTTGCGTTTTGGCGCCCGTTTGCAGCACTTCGTCCTTATCTTTCGTCGAAATCCCTAGAGGCCAACCCTTGCATGATCAGGGAATGGCGACCGCCGCGGCCAGCGCGGCCGCTTGCGCAATCTGCGCAATCGAGACAATGTTCTTCCACACAGAGCCGCCTACCACCACTTTTTCCGGAACTACGAGGGTGTCGCCTGGACTAATCGCCGAAGAAAGCACGCCCCCGGACCACATACCGCCCCCGCCGCTGGTAACCGAGCCGTTGGCGCGAACAATGAAAATTGCTTTCTTGTTGGCAAAAGCAGTGGCCCCACCGGCGCGGGAAAGGTACCACCCTGCGTTTTTCCCGGGCGAGTAGCTGATGGCGTTCGAGTTGTACACCTGGCCGACTATCACCACAAAGCCAGGCTGCTTCGGAATCTCAAGAGTGTCACCAGCACGAAGCTCGACGTCGTCGGGTGAACCGGCAAAGTCTTTTTTGTTTTGGCGGAGGTGTACCACCAGCCGGCCGGAAACAGGCGCGCGGCGCAAAGCGTCCAGAATGCGCTGCCGCTGCTGTACCGCGGCTTGCTGGAGGGCCGCTTCTTCAGAGCCGGAAGTAGTCAGCGTGGTCTTTACCGTAACGGATTCCTGCTCGAGCCGCTGAATGAGTTCCTGGCGGCTTTGCTCCTGCATCTTGCGAACTTCGACGCGTTCGAACACAGCAGCCTGCGTATAAGCCGTGGGTAACAATCCGCCGGCGCGTTGGAGAAGCGAGCTAAGCCGTTCGCCGGGCTGAATGCCGTACACGCCAGGTTTGGCCACTTCTCCACCGAGCGTGACGGAAGCCCCGAGATTCTTCCATCCCGCGCGCTGCGGCACGGTGAGAACATCGCCGTCGCCCAGCGCAACGTCTTCACTCGCCTCGCCGGAAAGTGCTGAGTTGAGTTTTACCGCATGCGAGTCGCTGGGTGGATTCGCTGTTGCGGTTGCATTCGCGACGGTGTAGTGCGTCAAATCGCCGCTTTCGGGATTGGCGCTGCGGAGCAGCCCCCCCGCGGAGCGCACCAAGTCTGAAACTGTCATGCCGGCCCCGAGCGGATAGCGCCCGGGCCTCGCCACTTCGCCGCGCACATAGACGGAAGGCGGATTCACGTGCGCGGGTTGGCGATGAACCAGGATGCGGTCGCGCGGCTCTATCAAAATATTGTTTAAGGGATCGCCCGTCAGCGCTTCGCGCAACGAGATGCTGAGAACTTTTGTCGAGCCGTCCGGAAGAATACGGAAGAGCTGCCCGGAATCCTGCCATGCCTCCGGCGTCAATCCGCCCGCTTGATAAATGGCATCGCGCAAATGCGCCTGGCCAGAACTGCGATAGCGCCCCGGGTTGCGCACTTCTCCATACACGGCAAACTCCGGTGCGGGCTCAAGGTCGTAGCGCCCAAAGATGCGAACGGTATCGAGGGGTTGAAGCTTTGGAGCGCTTTCCGGATGCGCCAGTGCAGAGCCCAAAGAGAAACCCTCGACCACGGGGCGCTGGTCGGGCGGTTCAATCCGGATAATTTCGGCATAGTGCTCGGAAGGTTCCGGCAGGAGGTCGCTCGGGGAGCCGATCAAGTCTGTCAGTTTCATGCCTTCGTGGAAGGAGTATCGCCCGGGGCGCAGCACGTGCCCTTCCAGATAAACGGCTTGTGTGTTGTAGGGAGCGATCGGGAAGATATGAATTTCGTCGCCGTCCTGTATAGTGAATTTCTCGAATGCGGCGCGAAGTTCTTCCTTGTCACTTCCTTCTCCAATTTCCAAGCTCAGCATGCTGCGCTTTTCATGCGCTTCGAGGCGCTGCACTTCAATGTGGCGGAGCGCCGCTGCAGGCAGGATGCCCCCGGCTAGTTCGAGGACCTCGCTGAGATTTTTCTCTCCGCGCAGCTCATACAAGCCGGGACGCCGGACCATTCCGTCGATCGTCACCGAAGACCCAACCGGGGGAACTCGCAGGGAGTCGCCATTCTCAAGGCGCTGCAAATTTCCACGAATGCCGTGGAGAAGAAGATCGTAGCCATCCACCTCTTCCACAAGCTGATTTCCACGGTAGTGTTGCAGTTGGCGCAGAGAACCGGCCGCGGTGACTCCGCCGGCCGCAGAGAGAGCATTGAGGGGCGTCGAAAGCGAGCTCAGGTCATACGCGCCAGGTGAAGAGACTTCCCCCACAACGTAAACGCGGACAGTCCGCAACCGGAGCAAGGAAACATCGGCGGAAACGTCGCGGAACTGCGTTCGCAACACGCGCTGCACGGAATCCTGCACTTCCCCGAGCGACTTTCCCGAGACCAGGAGAGCGCCTGCTTCGGGCAGAGCTAGGCGCCCCTCGCGGTCCACGGTGCGCAAAAGCCGCTGGGAGATGCCGCCCCACAGGTTGATGGATAAACTGTCGCCCGGACCAACCACATAATCCGGTCCCACCGGAAGATCCATGGGCAAAGCATCCGGGTCCGCCGCGCCATTGCGGAAGACTTCGAGTCCAAACCTTTCCACCTTTTGAGGCCGAGCATTGGCCTGGACGTAAAGGTCGTAGAGTGATGGCACCTCTGCGTAGGGGTTGGGCCGCCGCTCCATCCGCACTGGCTCCACTTCAGCGACACTCACTGGGACAGTTCGCACAGACCGCGTCGCCGGGGGCATTGCCATGTCATTGGAACCCACACCAATGGCTTCCGCAGTGAAAGGCGGGCTCAGGCGCTCCGGCAGCCTGTTTGTGCCCCCCGCCTTCACCAAGCTCAGGTGACCTTCCGGAGCCGCTGGTGCCACTTCCGAGCCCATCGTGGTCAGCACACCCCCTTCTTCGCTGAGTTGCTGACCAGGCGTGCGCCCACGGCTGGGTGCTGGCCCACTGGACGGCGGCGAACCTACCGTAATTACTGTTTGGGGCGCGGGGGGGTTGGCTTCGTGAGACTCCGCGGCGCGGTCTAATTCCTGAACACGGGCGCGCATTTCCAAATTGTGTTCGGCCGCGAGTTCCGAGTCGGGATTCACCTTCGGAAGCAAATAGCCGTACCGCTGTAGCAAATGCGTAGCAATCACACGCACGTGCAAGTCTTGCCGCAACCGATCGCTGATGGCGGCGTCGGTGAGATCCGTTTCTTCCAGAATCTGGCCGCTCGTACCGGCGTCCTCCGCCAAGAGCCGTTTTAGCTCTACCATCATGCCGGGATCCCGGTCCGCAATCTGAAGGATTTGCTCCGCAGTGGCGGACACGCGATCGAGATTGTCGGACACAATGTCGGGAAGATGAGGGAGCAGCTCCGCCTGCCCAGCCTTGTCCGTTTTTTCCATTTGACGCGGCGAGGTTTGCTGGCCGTTGGCTGCAAGCACGCTGGCCAGAGTGGCAGCTAGAACGCATATAGCAACCCTAAACATCGACAACCTTTTCCTCAAGATTCCGCGTATGACTATCAATGGGTCTCTCCTTGGCCCGAAGCAGATTTGCCCCGCATCACTTCCAGAAGGGCCTCTTCGCTTGCTTCCATCTTTGTGGAGTGAATTTCGAAAGAGGCCCAGTAAAAGATTCCGACGTTGGCGTTCGGCGCCACGGCAATGATGCGCAAGGCGGGAAACTCCTTTAGGAGCAAATCGCACAATGCCGGGCGCTTCTGCGATTCATCCAGGGCAATCAGCAGGAAGTCCGGCCGAGTCTCCGCCACAAGGGACGGAACGTCCTGTTCATTCTTTGCTTCTCCCACTACACGAATCCCCGCCTGCTCGGAGAGCGTTGAAAGCACCAACTCCCGCATGAGGCGCGGCCGATTGGCAACCAGTACGCGGACGCTTGTGTCCATGGGCTCCCCGATCGAGGGAGCAGATTAGTGTGAACCGCAGGAGGAAAACAGGCTGCAAAGGGTACGGGAGTGCGGTACCAAGAACTCAGAACTCCATACTTCGCGGTCTAAGACGGGTGTGGTACTTGTTTGGTATTCGAAGACTTCAACAATCCTAGGCCGCAGCTTCTTTCTTGCCGTCCCGCCGCAGCGGCCTTACGGAGAAGAATTTGTTCCGGCAGGGAACGCAACGAAAAGCAGGTAATCCGAGCAACCGCCCGACGATTGAGGCCTGGCCGGGCACATGCTCCGCCGCGATGCGCTGCAATTCCAGATTGCCGCAGATTCGGCAATGGGCATACATCAAATCCCGAAACGGAGTGCGGCGTCCGCGAAACCTCGCTTCGCAAGACTCGCACCGCCATGGCAGGACGCCGCCGATGCTAAGAAGGTAGTCAATGATTGTCCTGCGCCGGGAGCGCCGGAATTTCGAACTGCGACACGCTGGACAAACGAGCTCGACCGCTTGGATCTTCGATCTCCCCTGGGTGGCTGGACCCTGAATCCTGGAAAGAAGCAGACTCTATGTCAGGCAAGATACAATGAAAATCCCAAGGAGTAAATATGCCCGACTACACCGCCGAACACGCCCGCGCCGGAATCAATGCAAAATTGCCGGCGCTGGAAACCTGGCCAAATCAATTCCAGGGCTATGTCATTACCACGCGGTTTCCAGAATACTCCTCGGTTTGCCCCAAAACGGGCATGCCTGACTACGGCACACTCACCATCCAGTACATGCCGAGGAAGGAGTGCCTGGAACTGAAAGCACTGAAAATGTATCTCCTGGCATACCGCAACCTGGGCATTTTTTATGAAAACGCGGTAAACAAAATCCTGAAAGACATCGTCGCGGCGGCTCAACCGGAATGGTGCGTGGTTCGCGGCGAATTTACGCCGCGAGGCGGTTTGACCACCACGGTGTTTGCGCGCTGGCCCGCGGTGAAAGGCAAGGGCAAGTCATCGAAACGATAGCGTCGCCGAAAGCGTCCAATAGCTACCAGTTCACTGCGGACTGAAGATGGACAGAAGTTCTTTTGCAAGCGATAATTTCGAAATAGGGCTATTTAGGGTGATACCTATCACAGAGAGGGAAGAATGAGCATTTCTCCAAACATACCAAGCCCGCAAGAATCCTACGGGTACGATACGCCTGGGACGCCACGATGGATAGCCGTATTGTTCGGGCTGGTGATTGCCGGGCTGGCCGTAGTCGTTTATTTCGGGTATACGACGCAGGCGCGGTTGAGCGATGACCTGGTGAAACAACGAGACCAGAACAAGATTCTGAGCGCGCAATTGGACCAGGCCAACTCGCGAATCGCGGACTTGAAAAGCCAGGTGGAAATCACCACGCAAAGAATGGGCTTGACGCAGTCGGAGCTCGCGAAAGCCAAGAGCCGCGCCGAAGACATCCGCAAAGAACAGCAAGCCTCCGATGCGGAACTCACTACTCAGCTCAAGGCGAGCCAGGAACAGATTGGCGCCGTGGCAACTGAAGTGGGCGGCACAAAGAAGGACCTCGAATCGACCAAGAGCGATCTCGAGGCGACCAAGGGCAAGCTCGACCGAAGCATGGGCGATATGAACGTGATGAGCGGGTTGATCGCTCACAATCGTGACGACCTCGAGGATTTGAGGCGCCGAGGCGACCGCAACTACTACGAATTCACCGTGCAAAAATCAAAGAACGGCCAGCGCGTCGGTCCGGTACAGATTTCGTTGAATAGGACCGATCCCAAAAAGTCCAAATACACCATCACTGTCATCGTCGATGACAGAACCATCGAAAAAAGGGACAAAACGTCCGGTGAACCCGTCCAGTTTTATGTGAAGGGAAGTGCCCGGATGGCGCCCTACGAAATCGTGGTATTCGATGTCGGCAAAAACCAGATCACCGGTTACCTGGCGACACCCAAGGACTCCGGCGCGCCAGCGCCTGCGGCTGCTCCGTCGGCCTCGTCAACA
>Ga0307471_100000452_pt1 | contig 20988 bp, 26 predicted proteins | sample atmos_gasesAM3C__2_FD_204566 | JGI IMG/M metagenome (GOLD analysis project Ga0307471, IMG submission 204566) | Hardwood forest soil microbial communities from Morgan-Monroe State Forest, Indiana, United States - atmos_gasesAM3C_515 | ecosystem: Environmental > Terrestrial > Soil > Temperate...
TCCGGACTGGTTGACGCATTTTCATCTGACATAACGGCAAATCTGCGGACGTCCATATAATTGCCGAAGCCTTCAAACCAGCGGCATCCGCTCATTCCCATTTTGTAGAGGAATCGCCAGTTTCGGACGGCGACATTTGCCATCAGGCATGGCGAGCGATAAAACTGCCCATATGCTTGCCGATGGCTATCAGGAAGATCTCTAACAATGTGTTTGGTCGTCCAACTTCCTCCTGCCATCACGGCGGAACGCGCTCGTACCCGGTAGAGCTTGCCATCCTTTTGATAAATAACACTGATCGAATTCGCCTTGCGTGCTTCACCATCATGTTTCACTGATACGACGGTGGACGACAAACGCACCCTTGATTGACTGTCAGCAGCGTCAAGAGCCGCAAAGTTAACGGCACCCCGACTGACTCCTTCCACGGTGGCCGGCCCGTTGATGGCTGCGGGAAGCAGGCTCTTCAACATTAAACGCGCGATGGTTGCGTTGCCGCCAGGGAACATCTGATCCGAACCGCCCTCATCCTCTTTTAGAGGATGAAGCATTTCGAAGGCATAGTCAGAGTAGGCCGATAAGGCGTCGGGACCTAGCCCTGAGCCACCGCCTTCCACAGGCGAGAGGAAGGTACGAACCGTTTCGCGGCTGAGTCCAAATCGTTCCATGTAGTGCTGTTCGAGCGTGATGGAATCGAGGTAGCGAGAGATCGCATCGCCTTCGACCTTCGGGTGCTCAAAGGGAACTTTCTCGACCGGCTGAACTTTCAGCCAACGCAGCCACTCATTGCGAGTTGGAGCAGAAATAGGGACTCCGGCCAGATTTGTGGTAACCGGGTCAAGAAGCCACATCCCCGGACGTTGGCCGAATCGTGCCCCAAACCAGAACCCGTAGCGACCAGACTGCAAACCCGCCGCTTCGTAAGGAGTCTTGGAAAGAGGAAACTCTGGCTCGGTTCCGGCCCACTTCTGGTAGTTGAGCTTGGGTTCCTTTAAGCCGATCGACTCATAGAACCGTGCGAGAAAACTATACGGATACTGAATCTGATAGATGGCGGAGCCCTGGTGTGCGATCAGTCGCTGACCGTCCACAAGAAATTCGTTTTGTTTTGCCTCCCCACCGAAAATCCGATGGTTCTCTAGAATCAGACACTTCCTCTCCGCTGCCGCTTGTCGTTGAAAGAACAGGGCTGCACCCAGTCCGCTGATTCCGCCACCGACGATTACGCACGCATAATTCTCCCCGGTTTCGATGACGTTCTTCGGAACCGGCTCAGACACCTGATCGCGAATCGTGTGCCCGGCCTGCAGAACCTCCAAAGTATTCCCGTTGGAAGAACTGTATTCGCCCACGCCGCCATAGCCGGTAAATTCATCCCTGTTCTCCATCAGATGTATAGGACTTGCGTTCCCGAGGAGCACAGATCCAGACGCCAAGAGTGTTGAGCCAATGAAATCGCGCCGGGTAATCCGTGCATCCGTACCGAGCGCGCTCTCTCTAGTGTTGGTGAATTGTGAATTGGGCATTTGGAAACGACTACGTGCGGTTGATTATAACGATGGGAAATACGAGAAATCGAATTTGTTAGCGTCGGTTGATTTTGTGGTTTTACAGGTTTCGGTCCGGCTCACTTTCAACGGGTCATCAAACAGATACTCTTGTTCCGCCGCACACAACGAGAAACGAGGCAGCCCCTTACGCCAGCAGATGTTTCCGGATAGGCGTCGTACGCCCTTGCCGTGATTGACGGACCGACTACCGGATCGGCAGCTGCACGAAAAAAATTCTGGATTCCGGCCCTCCTGGTCCATCGCGATATCCAAACCAAATGGGGCGATCAGGATGCGAAGCCGCGCGCTACGCATTCTGTTTGCACAAACTCGGGGAGAAACAGCACCCGGAAAGGAGGAACCTATGTTCGGTCACATGAAAGCACAACCAATTCTCACACTCAGGATTGGCCACTCATTGGAGGAGGCATTGGCAAGGCTTATCGAAGCTACCGAGGGTGCCCAGGTTGTTCGTTGGGTGGAGTTTCCGGCTGCAATCCTGCTGTTCTTGGCCGTGGATGGGGACTCACAATCAGGGGCATTTTACCTCTTGGACCGGAAAGTCGGTACATGGTTCTGGGTCGACTTTGAGGACGACCAGTACGGCGGTTACAGCGTCGGTGACTTCGACCTGCTCGTGCACGAGTATGACATTCTCAGTCTCGTAGAACGTCCGGCTCTGCTGTGGGCCACCTTAGGTTGGGTATTGGAACCGCGCAGGCCGGCGGAGGTGGCAGCCCAGCCTTCCAAATGAGGGGCTTGCAGCGGTCGTTTGACAGAAATTCAATCCCGTCATATCTACCTCACAGCACCGACATCTCAGGCTCCGGAAAGGAGGCGAACCGTGGAGCGGCGAATGATTGCAACGCCCGCTTTGGTGAAAGAATACTTCGATCTGTTCGTCAATCGCCGGGCCTACACGGTCCAGTCCTTCCGGGCCCATCCGGAAAGCGGCCGTCATTATTATTACCGCATTATTACCGCCCCACGCAAAGAGGATCCGGCGCGGGCCTTCATCTGACCGAGAAAACAATCGCCGAACACCTGGAAGGGAAGATAACCATTGGACTGTACGCCATCAACCCCTCCAACCAGTGTTGCAAGTGGGTCGCAATCGACGCGGACTATACGCGCGCTATGGAGGATCTAATCAAGCTCCAGTACCGCCTCAACGGCGACCGCGTGGATTCCGCCTTGGAGATGAGCAAGCGAGGCGGACACGTTTGGATCTTTCTGGCGGCACCGCTGCTGGCGAGAAAATGCCGGATTTATATCTACGACTTAGCGCGGAGGCTTGGCCTTCCCGTAAAAGGGGCCAGCCTGTCGGAAGGCATCGAGATTTTCCCAAAACATGACGCCATAGCGGCGGGGGCATTCGGCAACGCCATCCGGGGCCCGTTGGGAATCCACCGCGGGGCGAACCGCCGTTTCTGGTTCTATGGCGCCGACTACACGCTGGAAGGGCAGATGCAATTCCTCCGACGACTCCGGAGAGTCACTGAAGACGAACTGGACCGTTTTACTTCCGGAAAAGAACTGCCTGCCAATTTCGGCAAGACCCGGCCCGAAGCTGAATCGATCAGAGAGCAGCGAACTGAGAGAGGTCGGACGAGGTTTTGCATTCTTGATCACGTCGGCAAGACAAGAACTGCGGGAAAAAACTACGTCGCTCGCTGCCCATCGTGTGCGCAGGCAGGGCGCGACCGGGCGGAGACAACCTGGCGATCCTGGTAGCCGATCCGCGGTTCTATCTGTGCTGGGCGGGATGCACCAAAGAAATAATCCGGGCAGCCTTGGGCAGGCCGATCCCTGTCCGAACGACTATATAAGGAGGAGATGATCTTCATGGCCAGACAGGAATTCACCGGCGCGGGGCGACTACCGCTGCCAAGACGGGCGGTGAGGATGCTGAAAGACCGGGGCATCTATGCTCACTCAATACTGAGCGTTGAGCACCAGCTGGCCCAACGTTATGTAATACGTGGGCTGGAGTCGGGCGGCTCCGCAGCCGATCTAGGTCGGTACGTAACGTTCGCGGATGAAGAGGGCAAGCCATTAGAATATCTGCATCCAGTCGAGGCGATCGGCGTGAATGGCTTACACGCAGTCGTCATATCTACGGCCATCTTGCGTGCGGATATGCTTCGCAAGGGGCGGACATACGAACTGCTGATTACGCACCACTTCCTGAACTCAGTGGCAGACGGCCACAGGCCGCAGCTCGGAACCGGGATTCTCTTCCGGGGTGTTCATGGACGGGTGGAACTGAGCTGAGCGGGAAGGACAAGGCCCAGGCCGGCACCGTGGTGCCCACCTTCTATTCTCTGGCCGGCGAGAGGATCACAATGCCTGAGAAATTCCTACCTCTGGTTCGTGCCGCGACAAAGGGTGTGAATTGCGTTGGTTGCATTCACGCGCACTACCTTCCAAAGCCGCGTCCTATTAGCCAGCCACGATCCGAAGATCCAGTCCACCAAAATGTGGCCTGCTCTGAGACGACGACGGCGGCGTTAGTCGGCTAGGTGACAGAGGGAGCGGCGGAAGCGATCGCAAGGCCCGGCCGCATTGGAGGAGCATGGTGCTTACGAAAATCAAACACGGCTCGTTGGTCGTTTGTCTGTTTCTGTTCCTTGTCGTTGTGGTCGGGGGCGGTCTTCATCTCAGGCCAGGCGGTGCCTTTCTCGCGGCGGCGACAGGCACACCATTGGTAATCCATGTCTTCAATCGACGGTGGACGGGAAGCGCAGTCGAGCACGATCTGGGTCTTTCATCAACAAGCCTTGGTTCTGTGCGTTGCGTTGCCGAACCGCATGCCAGCCATCCTGCGGCCTTTGAGCCTGAGACTGTCGTCCGACATTGAGCACCTCGTTGGTCATAACAAGGCATCAAGAACTGATGACGTCTGTGGAAACCTCTCCACCTTGGGAGAGCCGCAGAAAGGGACGGGCACCCAGCGCGTTTTCTCACCCCATCCCCGCGGGTGTGCCCGTCCCGGCGCTCTTTTGAAGCGGTCTAGGCTCTAATGAATATTGATCGTCGGTGGCTTCGCGGTCATGTAGTACTGCGAGCCGCGGTGCCTTCATCCGCCTTTCGTAGATAGAAGGGGTGCGGGCCTTACTGGTCGACTCGAAATACTGACGACGATTGCGCAATCCTAGCGAGAGACAGCCAGTCCGGTGTGCTCAGGTCTCCCGCATCGATCCGCCAGGACAGCTAGCAGGTTCACCACCCATCTTCGATACGGACTGAATAGCGCAGTTTCCTTCGCACGCTTCAGTGCCCAACCTCGCGCGCGGAACAGACTTGACCACCAACAAATCAGAGATGAGGACCGTCATAAGAATTCGTGTGACCACGAGGGCCGACCTGTTTGAGGAACGCAAACAACAACATATTAGCCGTGGCTACCGAATCGAAGATGAGCGGCCGACACCGGTGAATGGCTTTTGTTCGTTCATCGCGTTGCGGGAGATTCCCCCTTCAGATGCACTCAGCGAACTGGTCGCCCGCGCACTCAACGGAAATCACGGTCCACATGTTGAGGATTGAGGCATTTGATGGCACTCAAGATTCGCTTTCGCTTTGATGGCAAATGTATGTCGCATCCTCGTTATGACCCGCTGCGTGATGGACGGCCACAACACGGCGATTGCGAAGGATGCGAATCCCTGTACGTTATTCACCTTTACCTCCGGATCGCGAAGAGAAGGGCCGCAGAAGGGAAGGGCCTTGTGGTTCGAACGGCCCCGCCAGACAGGGAGGTTCAAACATGAGTGCACTAAACGGTCGTGGGTCGGAAGATCCTGGGAGCACGTCCACACCCCGGGCAATGTTGGCTGGGCCGGCCATGGCTCAACTTCCTGCGGAACGTGTGAAAGAGATTGTGGCGGCGCTAGAGGTGCCCTTTGATCCCTCGCTAATCGAGTGGCGCGTCATGAACACCACGAAAGGCCAGCAGCCGCCACGAGGTCAGCTAGTTCCATACGCCGATCAGCGAACGTACACCGACCGATTGAATAATCTTTTCACCCCGGCGGGGTGGACGCGCAGGTACACCATTCACACCAGCGCGAATTTCGAGCGAAGCAAAGATCAGAAGATCGTCGCGAAGGTGCTAGTCACCTGTGAGTTGACGATCTTCGGCTTGGGTTCGCACTCCGCCACCGGTGAAGAATGGGCTGACAACGACAACGCAGGCACCAGCGCGGAAGCGCAGGCCTTTAAGAGAGCCTGCTCCTGTTATGGGCTTGGGCGTTATCTCTATAATTTTGCGGGCCCCTGGGTCAACTTGGACGAACGAAAGCGGCCGAAGTCTGTTCCTCAATTGCCGCTGTGGGCGTCGCCCGAGGGTTGGGCTCGAGGTCTAAGGCCGAATGGTTCCACGCAATCGAACTCCGTGACCACCGGGGGGAGAGCAAGACACGGCCAATTGCAACCCGGATCGGTTATTGCCGAAATCGAGGGCATGGCAGGGCAGTTGGGCCGTGGCCTCTACCGTGGGCTATTGCGCGATCTGGCGAAGGTCTGGAACCCGCGCGAGATCGAAAACATTTCGCTACAGCAAAGGGTGCTGGAGCACATGCGGTCCGCGAAACGAGCGCTAAGACGTCTCGAAGCTGCGCTCGACAAGACCGGCCCCGAAAGTCTGATACTCGTTCTCAGGGGAATCGGGCTCACGTCGATGGAACGCGTCGACAATCTCGAAACCCTCAAGCGAATCGTTTTTGATTTGGAAGCCTCCGCCCAGAGCAAGCCCTAACTTTCACTCGCCCTGTTGACCATATCAGGCCGATCCCTCCCCATGAATTTCCCATGTGATCGGTGCTGATGTCTCTGCCAACTCTGGGAGACATGTGTCCGCCGACCTCGATCGATCGCATTGAAGTCTTGCGCCGGAGGTGACGATGCATTCTCTACCCACAATCCCACTGTTTCCCGCCGGCCAGGTTGTTGCCACACCCGGCGCCCTCGCACTCCTCGAGGAGGCCAAGAGGACACCGCTGGAATTCCTTTCCCGCCATCTTCGCGGTGATTGGGGCGATCTTTGCCAGGATGACAAGACGGAAAACGAACTGAGCCTCAAATACGGATTCCGTCTGATGAGCAGTTATGAGGTAACGAACCCAGAAAAGCTGTGGATCATCACCGAGGCGGATCGCTCGGTCACTACGTTGCTCCTACCAAAAGAATATTAGCGAGGTGGTTCGGAACAGCGGTACGAAGGAGACAGGCGGACGCTCGGTCTCGTCGCCTTGCGGCAGCCGCATCAGACGAATGTAACGTCGCGGAGTACGAATATGTCATTGTCGAAATATTCCACGAGTAGTAAGAAGCGCTGGTAGTTCCGGAACAGCTCAGGAAGGAGCACCAATGCGATTCATCGGCTTGGCGGTTGCCGCGTTCACGCTCTCGCTCATGCTCACGTTCGTCACGTCAGCGTCGGGTCCCAACGCAATGGCCCCTCAGCGTGCTGGTGGCGCGGCTGACGAGGTCAGACAGAATCAGCAGAAAGGATGGAATCAGCAGAACGACGACAAGGACGACGATTGGTGGAACGGCTCGGGCCACCACAAGGACCACGACGATAAACCCGGCGCCTCCGAGTCGCAGTCGGTCGACGCACCTGGCCCAGGGTGCGCGAAGGCGCTGGTCCGGCTGTTCGAGCAGGGCAAGGAGGTCTTCCGGTTCGACACCTTCGGCGACGAGGACTACTGGGGCGCCATGCTCCAGCTGCACAAGGCGGTCGAGGGCGCGGCCCTCGGAGGCGTCGGTCCCGGTGTCAGCCCGAGGACGGCCCTCACCGTCGCCGGCCTGAAGGTCGACGTCGATGCCCTCCCGGGGAACGTCCAGGCGAAGCTCAAGCACGGCAAGGTCGATCTCGACATCCCCAGGCCTCGTAAGCCAGTCCATTCTTTCCGCGAGCAAGGCACGAGGGCGAGAGGTCGGCCGCTGACATTCTTGGGGACTATCCGTTCGGATTGCTCCAGTATCCTCTCGGGATAGCGATGGCCACATGTAGGGGCTAACGCGCCCGGCGTGCAAGCACCTAAATTGTGAGCGGATTAATGCCACGCTTCGAGCCGCGAACACACTGAAAACGACCGGTCTCGGGTTAAACGTGTGCGCGCCCGCGAACGCGCCTTTATTGCGTGGCACGGTAACTGCTGTTAATGAGGCGCCTGACCACGGAGCGGATGAAAGACAAAGCAGCCGCTGACGCACCGGGTGGTAATTGTGGGACTCAGAGGGCGAAGCAATGTCGACTCATTCACTGAACGTCACTGAAACCTGCGGGCCCGTCCCATTTGCGAGCGGGACGTGCTGGTACGCGATTCACACCTACTTTCAGAACGAGAAGAAAATCGTCACATCGCTTCAGAACGCAGGCATGGAGACTTTTCTGCCCGTCACTACGGAGCTTCACCAGTGGAGTGACCGGAAAAAGCGAATCGACGTGCCGCTCTTCCCTGGTTACGCGTTCGTACGAATGGTGGCCACGGTGGAAAACTGCGCACGCGTGTGCCACACCCCCCGTGTACTTCGTTTATTGGGCTCCCAGCCCGATATGCCTACGCCAGTGCCGGATGCGGAGATCGACGCCATTCGCCTTCTCACTGCCAAGCGCGTGGGACTATCCCCACACGCGTTTCTGGAAGCCGGCCAAAAGGTCAGAATTTGCGGCGGTTCTTTGGATGGAGTTGAAGGGGTCATGGTTCGTAGGGGGAACGACTCGAGCCTCGTGGTGTCAGTAAACCTGATCCACAAAGCGGTTGCGTTCAACCTGCAAGGATATCGGGTGGAGCCCATTTGAACCAAAGCAACAGCTTCGAGGGCGCTGCAAGTCCTGCAGTTGATCGTGTGACACACAATCTTGTTATGTGTGGCGGCAGTATGCGTAGCGTTATCAAGGGGAGACAGAGGCAAGGAGAACACATGAAATGCCACCTTTGCCATATGGGTGTCCACGATGTTTCCACGACATCGTTGTGTGACATTTGCATGGAGGCAGTTGGGCGCGCTATTGAAGCCTACACACTCATGCCAGTGCGGTTCGACGCCTTACTACACACGGCAGCGCTAGCCCGACAGCTTGACCATGACAATGCGCCCTATGAAGTAGTCGTGACTGGTGAGGGGACCTACATCATCGGATTGTAGTTGTCGCGAATTGACAATTCATGATGGTCATCGACAGGGCAGAAGAAGCTCTATTCAAGTGAGGAGAGCAAGCATGCAAAGGTGCAATGGTACAGATGTTCCGAGTGGCCCTACACTTCCCTCGAGGAACGAACCACCACTTGGTGTACGAATGACTCTCGCAGACCTGATCGCACCGGGGCCAGCTAACCTGCGCATTCATTTTCCTGCCGAAGCTGCTTCGGTTGACTACGGGGATATGTGGAAGAGCGGCGAAGCCGTGGGCGGGTTGCGGACGTCGGACCGAACACCGGTCGCTATCGTATTGAACAACACTCGTGCTTGCGCTACGGTCCTTGTCGGCGCCATCGCAATGGGACAGTCCCTCGTATCGGTGCCGATGCCGCCCCACGGGGTCAATCTCGACTGGTACAGTCAATTCATGCAGCGCGTCTGCGCCATCACCGGGGCGACGACGTTATTGCTGGAAGCATCTTTATTGCGGACGTTGCCGCCCGCGAAGAATATTCCGTTCCTCTCATTCGAAGATGCCCTCGCCCTGCGGGGACGGAAAGCGGCCGATCCCGGGTCGTTTACGCTTACCCAATTCACATCGGGTAGCACGGCGGACCCCAAGGGCATCGTGCTTCCTGGGCACAAGATAGTCGCCAACCTGCGAGCGCTGCTCGAATGGTTGCAGCCGGACAAAGATGACGGCGCGTGCTCGTGGCTGCCGCTGTCTCACGACATGGGCCTCATCGGGATGTTTCTTGGGACGCTGGCGGGGGCGGCTAGGCAGCGGAGCGGCACTTACGATTTTGTGCTCATGACCCCGCAATCGTTCGTGCGCAATCCTGGCGGCTGGCTGGCTGCATGTGAGCAGTTCAAATCTACGTTCACTGCCGCGCCCAACTATTCGTTCGAGATGGTCGCGCGCCGTCGCGGGCGGGTATACGACCTGAAACGCCTGCGCATGTGCATCGTGGGCGGTGAGCCGATCCGCGCCAACGCGCTCGAACATTTCGCAAACGCGTTGCGGGACAGCGGCTTCAATTCCATGGCGCTTCGCCCCTCCTACGGGATGGCGGAGGCAGTGCTCGGGGTCACCGGGACGCGAGCCAATGTGCCTTGGCACGCGGCGGACATAGAGTCGCTGGTGCCGGATCCGGATGCCGTCGTGGGAAGAACTGGGGCCTTCCACCAGATCGTCGGCTGCGGTGCCCCGTTCCCCGGGTACGAAGTACGGATCGTTGGAGGCGGCGTCGGCGAGATCCTCGTGAAAGGGCCCTCCATCGCGGACCATTACGCCGACGGCAGGCGTCTCGTGGACGCGGAGGGCTGGTTCCACACCCGCGATCTCGGCGTGTCGCGCGACGGCGAGTTATATGTGCTTGGCCGCACCGATGACGTCTTCTGTGTCGCCGGCCGCAATGTATATGCGATGGATGTTGAAGCGTGCGCCGGCGAAGTGACCGGGGTGCGCACGGGACGGGTAGTGGCTCTGCCGGAGCACGGCGGCCTCACGCTCGTCGCCGAATGCGAGCCCGTGTTCACCGAACAGGGCAGGGCGAGCCGGTTGGCGCAGGAGCTCAAGCAGCAGATCGTGGTCCGTGTCGGTGTGGCGCCGTCCCGGGTCCTCCTCACCCGGCCGGGCGCACTGCCTCTGACGGCCAGCGGCAAGATCCGGCGCAGGCCGCTCGCCGCAGCGGTGCAGTCGGACGAACTCAAGATCCTTCCGGGATCGATCCACTGACAAGAGGCAGTCATGAGCGCCGAAGACGTTGTTCTCACGCCAAGTGTGTTGCCGACGAAGGAGTTCGCCAGCGCCGAGCCTGTCCGGGTGCGTGGCTGGACGCAATGCCGTGCTGCGCTGTCGGGGCAGGAGCTGGTTTCCGAGCCGTCGCGCGCCGGTTTGGCTTTGGAGCCGGTCAGCAACTTGCTCCTGACGGATGGCGAGTCCCATCATGCGGTCCGGCGCGTGTTGGCGTCGTATTTTACTCGCGCCCGTCTCGATCGCGTCAGGGAGCGTCTCGAGAGTACTTGTCAAGAGTGCATCAGTCGCGTGGTGGGCAAATCCGACGCCGACTTGGTCATGGACCTCGCGGAGCCGATCGTCCTCGAAGGGATCCTTTCGATGATGGAGGTTCCGAACGCGCATCGGGCCAGACTCTCCGAGCTGGCTCGAGAGATGCTGGGACTGCTGGAGCCGGATCTGCTCGAGGCCGCGCGGCGGCGAGCCAGGAATGCGGCCATGCGGGCAACGCTGCTGTTCGAGCGGGACGGCGCGGCCGGACGCGCCACCGGCCTCCACGCCGTCTTGGAGGAGGCCGCGCGAAGCGGAAGCATCCCGGTCAAGCTGGCCCGGTCGACCCCGGCGGTCGTGTTGCACGGCGGCTATGAGAACCCGCTCAATCAACTCGGCTGTGTGATTGCCTGGGCAGTGGAGAATCCAGAACGATTCCGCTTTGCGGCGCAGTTGGCGCCTGCGCTACTGTTCGAGGAGATTTTGCGCGTGTACTCTCCGGTACGTGTGGTGGCGCGGTTGGCGGCTGCAGACGGCATCCGGGCGGGCAGGCCATTCAAGCGAGGCGATCTCGTGTGGGTCGATCTGGAGAGCGCCAATCTCGACCAGCGGCAGTTTCCCGCTCCGCAAGACGTCAACCTCACGAGCAAACGGAGTCACGTTGGCTTCGGTCACGGGCCACATCTTTGCCCTGGCGTGGCGCTGGCGCGGCTAGAGGGGCAGGCGCTCATCCGGGTCCTGCTGTCGGCGCCGGCTGATCTGTTCCACCAATTCACAGTCAAATGGCGCGATGGCGTGGTCGCTCGCGGCCCTGCCGTGGTCGTGCGGAGGTAAGGGTGGCTAGCACAAACCAAATTCTGACAATCACCGAAGCCCGCCTTCGGACCTCTCGAATCCTTCCCCGGGCGCTGTACGAGTATATCGAGGGTGGTTCCGAGGATGAGACGACCCTTGCCGGGAACGAGAGCGCTTTCCGCAGCCTGACTCTGCGGCCTCGCATGGGCGTCGATGTGGAGCCGAACCTTGCCACGACGGTCCTCGGCTCGCCGGTGGCCATGCCCCTGCTTCTGGCTCCCGCGGGAATGGTACAACTAGTCCACCCGGACGGCGCGGTGGGTGTGGCGCGTGCTGCAGATGCGGCGGGGACCATCGCGGTGCTGAGCCGGACCGCCATGTGCCCGCCCGAAGAGGTGGCGCGGCGGTCGCACGGGCCGCACTGGTTCCAGATCACGTCAACGGGTGGCCGCGACGTGGTGAAGCGCCTCATCGCGCGGGCCGCTGACGCCGGCTTCACCGGTCTGGTGGTCACCCTCGATGGACCACCGGCTGGCAACCGCGAGGCCGATCTCCGCAACCGCGTGGCGCCGCCAGCTCGGATCACTACCGGACTCGTCGCCAGGTTCGCTGCACAAGCGCTCACGCGGCCGCGTTGGACTGTGCGCACGCTCGCAGCCGCACGCTCCCAAAGGGCTGCCATGTCCGGCACGATGCAGACACTGTCCTCCGGGGCGATGCGCACGTCGGCCCGCTTCACCTGGGCCGACATCGAGTGGCTGAAGAGTGAGTGGCCAGGCCAGCTTCTGGTGAAGGGCGTGCTCACCGGAGCGGATGCCATCGCGGCCCGGAATGCGGGCGCAGACGCGATCATCGTTTCCAATCACGGGGGACGGGCGCTCGACGGCGTCCCCGCGACGATCGCGGTCTTGCCCGAGATCGTTGCAGCGGTGGGTAAGTCTTCCGAAGTGCTCGTTGACGGAGGTATCCGCCGGGCCAGCAGTGTGGCCAAGGCGCTCTGCTTGGGAGCGCGAGCGGTCCTCATCGGGCGCCCCTTCCTTTACGGGCTCGCGTGCGCGGGCCAGGCCGGTGTGGAGCGCATTCTCGAGATTTTCCGGGCCGAACTGGTACGGACGATGAAGCTGCTGGGGTGTCCGGACGTAGCGGCACTCGATGGCCGCTGGCTATGGCTACAGCCGGCGACGACTTGCTCCCCGCTGTGCCCCAACCAAACATGACCTCCTAGGTAATTGCACATCCGCAGCCTCACGGTCGCGTCCCGAAACGGTCGCCTCGGGAGCCGTGTGCGACACCGCCACGTTCCAAACCAATTAGCGAAAGAGTTTCCGATGTTCCAACCAGACTGTGCGCATCGCAGTAGTGCCCCTGAACAAGCAGATCCGCTTACCCAGGCGCGGCCGGATTGCCAACGATCGCCGGCGCCATCACGGACACATATCGACAATCCTGCCGGGCAGGCCGGGATTCCTCCTCCGGAGGCCGGATCCTCACCCGGTTGGCCGGTCGTACTTTACTTCCACCACGTTCATCCCGATCTTCGCCACTACACGTCGGTGTCCCCGGTGGCGTTCGATCGCGCGCTGGCGCAGGTCGGCGAGCAACTGGCGCCTCTATTGCCTCAGACGTTGCCTTTCCTGCGGGAGGCGGGAGGCCATCCGAAGCCGGCTAGTCTTCTGACTTTCGATGACGGCTACGCGGACGTCTTCCATTACGCGCTCCCCATCATGGAGCGGCGGGGTTGGCGCGCTATCGTGTTCGTCGCTACGGAGTTCGTCGGCAAGATCGAGCAGCACCCTGTGCGGGGCCCGCTGCAGCATATGACGTGGGAGCAGCTCGAGGAGCTGACGCGGCGCGGCCATATCGTCGCCAGCCACGGTTCCGCGCATGTTCCCTACAGCCGGCTGGACCTCGAGGCGGCGCAGCTCGACATCGATAACGCGCAGCGCGTGCTGCAGGAGCGGTTGCCCGACGCGCCGGACTGGCTCGCCTACCCTTTCGGCGAGCTTCCGCGAGGCGAGCTGCGATTTCCGTCGCTCTGCTTCGGATCCATCAAAGCAGCGGTCCGTGCGTGGAACACGGCGCCGCACAACATCCGCCGGACCTACCTGCCGGCAGACGAACCGCAGCGCTGGGACCGCTGCATCACGGAATGGAGAAGGACATGGGACGAATCGCGCTGATCATCCCCACCGTTGGCCGGCCCGACGACCTCGAGGCCTGCCTGTTATCAATCGCTCGCGAGGCCGACGCCTGCCTGGCCCAGGTCATCGTGGTCGACGACGGCGCGTCGCCGCCTGTCATGGCCCCGAAGAAGCTAGCCGGCGTGCCAGTGGACTGCTTGCGCAACCCCCAGCGGCGGGGCGCGGCGTATTCGCGCAACCTCGCCTTGACAGTGCTCGCCGATGACGTCGACGCCGTCGGGTTCATCGACGACGACGCGCGCCTTTGCCCCGGTTGGCTCGAGGTGGGCCGCCGCGAACTCACACGCGACCGCGGCGCCATCACCGGACCAGTACGTTCTTTCGACGGCGGGCTCGTATCCCGCGCCCGGCAGTTGCGCTATGACCGCAGGTACGCGTCTCTGGCGCCAGGTCAAGCGGTCGCATTCCTCGCTGGAGGTAATTCACTGGTGTGGCGGGACCTGCTCGAGCGGGCGGGTGGTTTTCCCGAAGTGGCGACGATGAGCGACCGGCTCTTCCTGCAACGTCTCGAGGCGCAGGGCTTCCGTTGCCATTTCGTCCCGGAGATGTACATCCTGCACCGCAACTCAAAAGGCCTGCCCATCGCAGTCCGCGAAGCATGGCGGTCGGGGCTGCTCGATAATACTTCTCTAAAAACCAGCTGGCGCGCGCGCCTGGCTGCCGGCGTTAGTGAAGCCCTCACCGGTACGGACCTCGCTGCCGGGCTGCTCAACGTGGCTCTGGACGGGGTATATCTCAGCGGTCGAGCATTTGCGCGGCCGCGGCCGGTCGCCACTCGGGTTCCGGTGACGGTCACCGAAGTGACCGCGGCGCAAAGCGAAGGGAATGACTGATGAGTTGGCGCCTCCGTTCAGAATGCGAAACCATGCGTATCGCTATCATCGGTTGTGGGCGAGCAGCTCAACAACATGTTGAAGCCATCGCCTTGGCCGGTCGCGAGAGCGTTGTTGCGGCACGGATCGCCGCCGTCGTCGATCCGGACGAGACCCGTGCCAGCGATTTCGCCCGCAAGACTGGCGCCGCCGTGCGGACTTGCGCGGAGGCGCTCGACGACCCGCTAATCGACTGCGTGTCGATCTGCACGCCGCCCGACGCGCACGCGGATCTCGCTATCGCCGCCCTGCGCGCGGGTAAGGGCGTCCTCATCGAGAAGCCGGTGACGCGCACCGCCGTGGAATTGGACGCCATCCTGGCTGTCGCCGAGGCCACGGGTAAGCCCTCAATGGCGATGCTGCAGCACAGGGGACGAATCCCTGCCGCCGCGCTCGACAAGGTATGGACCAACGACTCCTGCGCGGCGATCGAGGTAACCAGACTTCGGGCGAGCCATCATTATCTGTCGGAGGCGTGGCGGCACGATCCAAACCGGTCTGGAGGCGGTCATGTGGCGCACCTCGCAGTTCATTACATAGACTTGGCGTGCCAACTGCTGGGGACACCAACCGCCGTCGTGGGGCTGGCCGAATGCCGCGATGCTCCCCATATCGACACGCGGGCGGCGCTTGCCGTCCGGTTCGGCGGTGGCGCGCTGATGACGGTTCTGGCCAGTGCGCACCCGGCGCCCCATTCGGAACGCCTTCATGTGGTTGACGGCGAGCGCGCACTGTTCGTTACCAACATGAGTACGAAATACTGCGATGGCCGGGTGGAGCATCTGCAGCCGGCGTCCACGCCCGATCTGCGGGCCCTCGTGTACCGGGAACTGTGGGCGGCACTTCGTGGCGAGGCGGCGCCGGACCGCTATTCCATCGCGCGCGCCCGTGGTGTTACTACTGTGCTCGAAGCGGTACGGAAGCTCGCCGCAACGGAGAGCGGATCATGAGCCTGCTCGTCGGAGTTTCTTCGTCCTGTCTCCGGCACAGATCGGCGCAGGATCTGTTGGCCTGCGCCGCGGCTGTTGGCGCCGGCTGCCTGGACCTGCGCGCCGGCCGCGGCCAGTGTTGGGAGCCCGAGTTCGACCTCATCGCGGAAGCGCTGCCGGTCGCCTTCGTGGGCGTCAGTGCTTCGCTGGGCGCCGATGTGGGGGAGGCGCCGGCGCCGCCGGAGCTGATGCACACGATGATCAAGCGGGGCATCCCGCTGCGGCTGTTCGTCGAGCCTCTTGACGATGCGACAGCCGTGCGCCGTTTCGCCGCCGACGTGGCCCGCCTGCGCGGGGCTTGGGGTCCAAACCTGCGGCTCGCGGTTGAGCCCCACGCTGCGGCCCCTTCGCTAGCGCAGCTCGACGCCGCGCTCGCCGAGCACCGCGTTTGCGCCGTGGTCGACACGCTCGGACTCATACGGCAAAACGCCCGCCTCGACGATGCGCGAGCGTTTCTGCTGCGGCACGCCATCGCGGTGCAGGTCAAGGGTCTCGCCCACCGCAACGGCGAATATCACCACGTAGCCCTTGACGCCGTTCCTTCGCTGACCCGCTGGACCGCAGCGCTGCTCGCCGGGGCGGCCCAGGTTCCGGTCATCGTCGAAACCAAGGCCGGAACCGTGGCGGAGGACATCCGCACGATAAGGCGACTCACCGCCGATTGCCACGACACACTGCCCGGCCACGTACCACAGGAGATTTCGTCATGCGTCCTTGCATCCTGACCGACGAGATTAGCCAGGATCTCGACCAAGCCTTGGATCTCTGTTGCCGCCACGGATTCCCCGCGATCGAGGTCCGATCCGTCTGGAACACTCCACCGCAGCAGCTCACGCTGCGCCAGTGCCGCGATATCGCCCATCGGGCTGCGGCTCACGGTATCGCTATCGCCGGCTTCGCAAGCCCGGTGTTCAAAACGCCGCTACCCGATAGCGCCGCCCGGCTGGCCGACTGCGAGGCGCTGCTCGCGCGGTCGCTCGAGCAATGTGAAGCGCTCGGCGTCCGCCTCCTGCGCGTATTCTCCTTCTACCGCACCGCCAAGCCGAACGTGCCCGGAGCCGCGGCGGCGATGGATGCTGTCCTGGCGCGTGTGCCGGCGGACTGTGTGACTCTTTGCGTCGAGACCGGTACGCGCACGAACACGCCGACTGCCGCGCTCGCACGCGACCTGCTGGAACGGCTCGGACGACCGAACCTTAGTATCTTGTGGGACCCCGGCAACACCGTGTTCGCCGGCTTCAGCGGCAACGCCCGCCTCGCGGGCTTGATGGACCTGCGCCCGTCCGACCTCGCCCATGTCCACGTCAAGGATCCGGTCGGTACGACTGGTTACGTTGAGCTCGGCCGCGGCAGCCTGCGCTGGCCGAACATCCTCGATGCGCTGGCCGAACGCGGGTACGGCGGTTACCTCTCGCTAGAGACACACTGGCGTCGCGAACGAGTTCTTACCGCACCTGAGCGCGACGAGCCCTGGGGAGACGCCTTCTCCGCGGGCGGCTACGAAGCAAGCGACACATGCATGGCCACCCTTGTTCAATGGATCGCTTCCCGGATGGGAGGTAAAGCGTGACTGGCACGAACCCGATCGTTCTCGTGGGTCCGCAGCGATCGGGCACAACCGCGCTCGGGGCAGCGTTGTCGAAGGCTGTCGCCACCCTCGGGGGTTGCTTCACCGTCAACGGCAAGCTCCCATACTTCCTGCGCCGGTGGTGGACCACCACGGATGCCGAAGCTCAGCATCTGCGCTCGGACGAGATCGCGCACGAGCTAGCCCGCATCCCGGTTCAGGGGAACGGAGCGGACGAGTGGCTGAAGAGAGCCTGTGAGGCCCTTCTGGCCAGCGCCCGTAGGGCCAGCGAGACGAAGGTTTCGATTTTGCATGAGGTCCGCCGAGTCTGCGCCGAAGCCTATCGCCAGGAGCCGTGGGGGGACAAGTACAACGAATACCTCCTCGATCTGCCGTGGCTCGACGCGATGTTCCCAAACGCGCGCTGGGTGTTCCTGGTCCGCGAGCCCGGCGAGGCGGTCGCGTCGATGCTCGCCTGGCGGCACGACAAGCCGTGGAACCCCCGCGAAACCGCGGCGGCGTCGGCCAAGTGGGCGTACTGGACCTCGCGCTGGCTCGCGTTCCGGGATTCCGTTGCACCGCGGCGACGGATTGAGATCGATTACGCGTCGCTGTGTGAGGGCCACCACAGCAAGTTGTCCGAGTTCGCCGGCGTGGACCTGATGCCGTTTCTCGCCGATTTCCGCCGTTCCACGGCAGAGCGGCCTTGGGCTCCACTCAGTCGGGACGCGACAGAGGTTCGGGCCACGCTCGTGCAGCTCGGACTGCTGGCCGATTCTCACCCTTGTCGCGGCGTGGGAGACTGGTCGCGATGTGGGAAGGAGGTTTAGGCAAGATGCCGATTATCGGGATTGATCATGTTCAGCTCGCAATGCCGGCAGGTGGAGAAGACGTCGCCCGCCATTTCTATCGAGACGTGTTGGGACTGCCCGAGCAACCGAAGCCGCCCAACCTGGCTAAGCGGGGAGGTTGCTGGTTCGGCAACGATCTGGTGAAGATCCACCTTGGCGTCGCAAAGGAGTTCCGGCCTGCGACCAAGGCACATCCTGGGCTGCTCGTGTGCGAGCTTCAAGCCCTCGCGCAGGCGTGCCGCGCGGGCGGATTCCAGGTCGTCGTTGACGAACCGCTGGAAGGATACGAGCGGCTCTACGTGAGCGACCCGTTCGGCAACCGCATCGAGCTTATGGAAAGGAAATGAAGCGGTTCCGTATCAGTTCGGATAGCTCCAATATCCTTTTGGGATAGCGATGGCCACACATAGGGGCTAACGCCCCCGGCGCACAAGCACCGAAATTGTAGCGGATTACCGCCACGCGTCGAGCCGCCTCGCCTGAAACCGTGACTAGTCGCCATATCTCTTCGGGTAGTACCGGGCTAATGAGCGACATTCGTGCCGTGGTCGTAACTTGCTACCGCCGTCGCTAACACACACTAAGAACAACCGGTCTTGGGTTTACTTGTGCGGGACCCGCGAACGCGTCTTGATTCGGCACGGTAACTGCTATTGATGAGGCGCCGGACCACGGAGCCGGATGGGAATTGATCGTGGGACTCAGAGGGCGAAGCTATGTTGACGCATTTACTGAACGTTTCTGAAACCTGCGGCCTCGTCCCTTTTGGGAGCGGGACGTGCTGGTACGCGATTGATACCTACTTTCAGGCATCATGGTCCGAAGTTAACGGCCCGATCGGGATCGACTGATATGGAGACAGACTTGAGAACCGACCAACTTATACTCGCGGCGCGGGAGCTGATCGAACTCGGTTCGGACGCGTGGGCAGGTCCGCACACCGACGCATTCATTGAGCAGGTGGGCAGACAGCACGGGGCCGGCGCCCTCTATCAGAAGGCTACCGCGAAGGCGATAGCCCAACGCGACTTGGAGGTCAGTTCGTCCGAGCAGGCCGCGGCCGGAGTATACCGGAACTTCATCTGGACGCACTTCGTCTGCAAGCTGCTCATGACGGCGTCGCCGGCGATGTCCGTCCAGTACGCCCTGACCCGCTTCGACATTCGTGAGCTCGAGACGGCACTAGGGGCGGTGGGATCGTCGATCCTTTCGTGCTTCCACTACACAGGCTACCCGCTGATGGCCCTTCGCCTGGCAGTGTCCCCTATGGCACCGCTCATATCGAAGGCTCGTGTGGACTTTCTCGAAAAATCTCCGGAGCGGATCAGCGATCACGTCGTGTACCTCTCGGACCGTTCGGCGCCGGTGCGGATCACCCGGGCCCTGAAGCAGGGTACTTCGGTTTGGGTCTTGCTGGATGTCGTGCTGCCGGAGGTGCGGGAGATAAGGACCGAGTTCCTAGGCCGGGACATGAACGTTGGAGCCGGCATCGAGACCATTGCTCGGCTCAGCGGGCGCCCCTGCCTGCCATTGTTCTGGGAGGTGACGAACGCGAGGACGACCCTGCGCACCGGTGCTCCGATTTCCCAGGCAGACCCGTCGGATGACACGCTGATCCAGGAGTTCGTAAAGACACAAGCGGCCTTCATCGCGGCGCACCCCACCCAGTGGCTCGAGTGGTACTCGGTACTCGACGAGGCTCCTAGCGTGCGCGCGCAGGTCAAACAAGCAAACGAGGAGCTCTGGACGCGGCTATCACAGGCGCTGCGCCATCGGAGCCAGATATGAATATTCCCACAACAAAACCCGTGCCGTTGACCTACGACGTGGTGGTTGACCGGATTCGAACCGGAGCGTTGCGCGCGAAAGGCGTCAGACTGGCTCCGGAAGACATCACGGAGTCTACCGCGTTCTGGCCGGACGGCGACCTGAACGAAACGTGCCTGTACTTTGACTCGCTCGACTTCCTCGAGCTCGTCGTATTCCTCGAGCAGGAGTACGGCTGGGTGGTTCCGGAGACAGCTATCGATATCCAGGACTGCCGTACTGTGGGCGGCCTCGCCACGGTCGTCATCGACCACGTCCCTCAGGAGTCATGACATCCGCGATGCCGCCCGCCATTACAGTCAATGCCCTAACCAAGCAGTACCCGGACGGTACGAAGGCGGTCCGTGGGGTATCGTTTGAAGTCGCGCCCGGCGAGATCGTCGGCATCTTGGGGCCGAACGGCGCGGGCAAGAGCACCACGCTCAACATGCTCGCAACGCTGATTCGCCCAACGAGCGGCGAGGCGCGCATCTTCGGGGTGCCGCTTCACGACCGCGTCGCCGTGCGTCCGCTCATAGGCGTCGCGCTTCAGGGCACCGGGCTTGACCCCCTGATGTCCGTCGACGACCACATCCGGGTCCACGCTGCGCTGTACCGGATGCGAGCGCGGGAGGCGTGTGTGCGGGCGGGGGAACTGTTAGACGTGTTCCAACTGGGGGGCGTGCGTGAGCGCCGCAGCGGCGAGCTCTCCGGTGGCACTCAGCGCCGCCTTGCTCTCGCTCTTTCGCTGCTGCACAATCCAAAAGCTATTGTCTTTGACGAACCCACCGTCGGCCTAGATCCCAACTTAAGGCGGACCGTCTGGGAGCTCCTGAGGGAGCTACGGTCCAAGGGGCTTGCGGTCCTTTTCAGTACTCACTACATGGACGAGGCCGACAGCCTCTGTCAGCGGATCGAGCTTATGTCGAAAGGTGAAATCGTAGCCTCCGGAACACCGGAGGAGCTCAAAGCTCGCGTGGGGACCGGCGTTCTGCGCTTACGCGTGCGGAACAACTCCTGGCGGGTGGACGAGGCACTCCGCCTGGCGGTTCGGAGCGGCCTCATCCCGTCAGCCGGCAAGTACTCGGCAGAGGACTCCGTTATCGAGATACGCAGCGAGCTGAGGGAGTGCTCCCTTAACGAGCTGGTGCGCCTGCTCGAGGAGTTCGGCGCCGGCGTGGCCGACCTGCGTTGGGG
>Ga0307471_100000453_pt1 | contig 20964 bp, 14 predicted proteins | sample atmos_gasesAM3C__2_FD_204566 | JGI IMG/M metagenome (GOLD analysis project Ga0307471, IMG submission 204566) | Hardwood forest soil microbial communities from Morgan-Monroe State Forest, Indiana, United States - atmos_gasesAM3C_515 | ecosystem: Environmental > Terrestrial > Soil > Temperate...
CGCCTCGCCAGGGGGAATCCGATCGGTTGGGAGAGAGCGATGCCCATCTACGACTATCTCTGTGAGCGTTGCGGACCGTTCACCGACATGCGGCCGATGGTGGAATGCGAACAGCCCAGCGAATGCCCCCGATGCGGGCGCAAGGCGCGGAGGGCCTTCCTGACCGCGCCCTATTTCGCCGCGCTGTCGGCAGAAAGACGGTTGGCTCACGCCACCAACGAACGAAGTGCGCATGCACCGTCGACGCTATCCGACATGAAAAGGGCTCACGGCGCCGGATGTCACTGCTGCACGGTAAAGTCGATGGGCAACGCCAGCCGCGGCAAGAATAGCACCAAGAAGCAAGCGAAGACCTTCCCAGGCACCAGGCCCTGGATGATCTCGCATTGAAGGAATCGTCTGAACATTCGTCGCCGATCTGTTCAGGTCGCGGCGTCGATGAGGCTCAGCGTCTTGGCGATCTTGAGGTTGAGGCGAACGATTTAGCTTCTCACTCAGCCGGTATTGCCTCGACGGCCTTCTGCTGCGACGGCTCTGCGCCCAATAAGATCGCTGGCGAGCGGCTAAGGCTAAAGAGAAAGGCGGCGATGATCGTGTAGGCAATCGCCACCGTGGGAGTGACGGCCAATCCCACCGACTCGCCATGCATGAAGCCGAAAAAGGTGAGCACTGCGCCCGACAAAGCAAAGGCCGAAGCTTCCACGAACTTCTTTTCGATCACGAACACGCCGATGGCGCCGAGCACCAGGCCGGTCAGGATCGATCCGCCGCCAAGAACCTCGAGCCCGTGATAGAGCACGCCCACTTGGCCGAGCTTGTCAAAGCCAATTGCCGCGGCACTGGTTCCCGCCGCCCCGAGCGCGCCGTCCATCAAGGTTTTGCTCCAGGCGGCGAGATGTGGGGTGAGCGCGAGCACGATCGCGGGCGCGTGCTTGGCCGGCGTGGTTTGGAACGCCTGCGCCCCGATGAGCATGCCGATATAGAGCAGGATGGGCGAGATAGCGACCACCGGGACGAGCGCCAGCAATACCGAGACCACGCCAAACCACGACAGGATGATCACCATTATGCCGGTGGCCGCCGAATAGCCGATGCGGCCGCCCATCGCTTTCCAGCCGGGATGGCCGATATAGACCGCGTTGATGAACGGATTGCCCATCAAGCAGCCGATCAGGCTCACGACGCCGTCGGCGGTGAGCACGCGGGTGGTGGGATAGGCGTCGCCGGCCGCTTCCGCGCTCTCTACATTGTCCATGGCCTCGACCAGGTCGTAGATGCCGAACGGGATTGCAGTCACAAGGATCACCCCGAGAAACTCGAAACCCGAGAACACGTGGTTGAAAGCCGGGATCGGCACCGAGAAGCCGAAATTCGTAAACGCGCCGCGCAGGCCTTCAAGGCTCAAGCCGCCGTAGCCGAGACCGAACAGGTTGGAACCCCAGGCGATGACCATGCCGACTGCGATAGCGACGAGCCCAGCCGGAATGCTCTTGGGATATTTGAAGCCCCCAAACCAGCTCACCAGGATGATGGCGAAGCAAGTGAGCCCGATGATGGGGGTCATATACATTTCAAGCGCAGGTCGCATGGAGATGAACGTTATAGAGACTCCGGCGAGCGTTCCGAGCAGGGCGGCGCGCGGTGTTATCTTGCGGATATACGGGGCGATAAATCCGCCGATCATCAAGATGAAGCTCTGAAAGAACACCCAGACCAGGCCGGCTTCCCATCCCTTGATCGGGTCATTGGTCTTGAGCGTAATCGGCAGCATGATCACGAAGGTAACGATGAACATGTGCGGCACGCTCACGCCCGAAGGCAACGCGCAGACATCGCTGCGACCGGTCTTGAGCGCCAGCCGATAGGCAAGGAAAGCGTAATACATCGTCGAGAGGCACATCATCAGCCCGAGTGCGGGCAGGATGCGGCCGAAGACGAGCGAGTCCGGCATCTTCAGGACAAAACGCAACAGACCGGTGAGCACCAGCATGTTGACGAGAATGTTGGTGCCGAATCCGAAAAACGCGTTCCAGTCGCCTGCTGTCCACAGAGCCGGACGTTTCATTTCGGATGCGGTCGCCGTCATCATCTGCTCCTATCGGTCAGAGACGCGATTTCAATCGTCGAGCGCGCGTTCGCGCGCGGCAACCGGCAAAGGAGAAGCCGGACATCCCGATCTCGGAATCGCGGAGGTTCATTGACGATTCGAGGCTCGAGACATCCGGCTTCATGCGAGTGCTCAGAACGTGAAGCCTAAGCCCGCATAACCAACCCATACGTCGCGGTGAGCGTTTGGATAGGAGCTCGCAGTGCCGGTGAAGGTCTGCGCGAGCAGGAGGCTGTCGTTGATGATGTAGTAGTACTGGAAGCCACCCTTCCCGTACCAGTTACCCCACCTCGTCGGGACCAGCCAATCCAGCGTCTCTTTGAGGGCGAGACCGGTTGTGAACACGCCGGCATTGCTGAGCGAGCACGGCTCGATGGTGGTGGTCGCTCCGCAACCCGTCACGCCTCGATTCCAGTAGCTGCTCGGGCCGACCGTGATCCAGGTCGGCGCCGCAATCGTCAGTGGAGTGCCGGTGATTTTCTTCAGATCCACCGTCGGCACCATGCCGATTTCGACGTCATACGTGTTGCCCTGGTTGCCGACGACAACGGTGGAATCGCCGGAGATCGCGTAGAACAGCTTGGCGTAGGCGTTGATCGTGAAAGCCCAGCCGGTGAGCGCGCCGTCGTCGAAGCGGATATATGGTTCAACGTTGCGCTCCTGCCGGAAGGCGCCGGGCGGACTTAGGAACGTGATGTAGGTAACGCCGGTCTTCCAATATTTCCCAATGGTCCAATCGGCGCTGACCCACCAGTCGAACTCGTTCCACGATCCGACCGCGTCAAACCTCCCGGGCGTTACAGCATTCGCCCCGCCCGTCACAGAATTCTGCTGGCTCCACAGGTCGTTGAAGGTGCCGACAGTGATGCTGAAACTGTTGATCAAACCATTCTGGTTCTTGTAAAGGTCGAACGTCAGTCCGTTGACGATCTGCGTGGTCAGGCCGGTATTGGTGACCAGCAACCCGCGCGGCGTGATGTAGTCGTTCGCGAAGGTGACGTCGAAGAACCCGTGAATGTCCAACGGTGGCGGCGGCGCTGGCGGTTGCGGCTTCCATGCCGTCATATCGGCGGCGAGAGCGATCGATCCGAACGATGTGACCGCCAGGCTCAACGCGGCGCCAATGCAAGCGGCCGCAAATTTTCTCGAGTCCATGACACTTCCCCTCTGTTACCCCTGTTGCCCGATCCACCTGCCCGCCCTGGTACGCAGACACGCAAAGTGTTCGTTCCGCGCGGCTTTGCGCGGATCCAAAGCAGAGCGATCACCGACATCGTCGATGTTGGATCGACGCAATCGTCCCCCGATTGCGTCGTCATCTCTCGCAAGCCATGTGCCAACCGCCGCAAGCCCGGCGCGGCTGTCGCAAAAGTGTCACATCAACGGGAAAAGGCCTGAGATTCCCTCGGCTTAAAGAGCGCCGCAAATTTGGACAGCGCGAATCGGGCGATGGACACAACCGCAAGTTCATCGCGAATTAAAGCAAGCGCTTAACTACAGACCATCGTGTTGCAAACGGTTTGGTCACCGACGACGGGTCGGCCAACGCCGCGATCACTGGCGCCGCGGCAGACACGGAGCCGAAGATGCCGCCCTGCGCTTTGATCATCTTCAGGCCCGCCTCATGCAATTCGGGAAAGTATGAGGCACAGCAATCGGCCAGCACGATGCAGCGAAACCCTCTGTCATTGGCCTCCCGCACCGTCGTGTTGACGCACACTTCGGTAGTGACGCCGCAGACCAGCAGCGTTTCGATGCCACGGTTCCGGAGCATCAACTCGAGATCCGTTTGATAGAAGGCGCCCTTGCCCGGCTTGTCGATCACCGGTTCGCCGGCAGCCGGATAAAGCTCCGGAATGATGTCGTGCCCCGGCTCGCCGCGCACGAGAATACGGCCCATCGGGCCCGGAGCACCGAGGCGCAATGCAGGATCCCCCCGTTCAACTTTGATCTGAGGCGCATCCGTGAGGTCGGGCCGGTGGCCTTCCCGGGTGTGGATGATGAGGATACCGGCGCGGCGCGCCGCCGCGAGCACATCCGCGCATGGCCCGACAGCGGCCTTGAGACGCGAAACGTCGTTGCCGAGCGCGGCGCCGAAGCCGCCCGGCTCCAAAAAATCGCGTTGCATGTCAATGATGACGAGGGCGGTTCGGCCGGTGTCCACGGCAACCGGTCCCGGCTCCGCTTCTATGGTCCGCACTGGCAAGGCATTCTCCGTTGACCGGTCGGGATGCCATCATTGGATAGCAAGATCGGGGCCATTTCGGCCGACCGGAGCCCGAGTTACGGCGGCAGCGGACAGGACGAGCCCCCCGATGCTTACTCGCTTGCCAGAATGACGTTTTTGAGCAGCGGATAGATTTGCTTGCTCCAGCGATTGCCGCTGAACACGCCGTAATGTCCGACCCCGGCCTGCATGTGATGCCGCTTGAGGTAGGGGCGCAATCCCGAGCACAGCTCGTGCGCCGCCGCAGTCTGACCGACAGCGCAGATGTCGTCGCGCTCGCCTTCGACCGTGAGCAGCATCGTGCGCTTGATGGCGCGCGGCTCAACGCGCTCGCCCTGCCATTGGAGCTTTCCGGTCGGCAGCGCATATTCCTGAAAAACGAGACGAACGGTTTCCAGGTAGAACTCCGCCGTCAAATCAAGCACGGCAAAATATTCGTCGTAAAATGCCTTGGTGACCTGGGCCTTCTCGTGCTCGCCTTTCGCCAGATGATCGTACAATTCGCGATGTGCCTTCATGTGCCGCTCGATGTTCATGCTCATGAACGCCGCAAGCTGCACGAAGCCCGGATAGACGCGGCGGAAGGCGCCGAGATAGCGCAACGGCACGGTCGCGATCAGATTCTGCTCGAACCACTCGATCGGCCGCGAACGGGCAAGCTTGTTCACCTTGGTCGGGTTGACGCGAGGATCGATCGGACCCGCCATTAAGGTCATGCTGCGCGGCTGCGCGGCATCTCCGGCTTGCGCCATCACCGCGGTGGCTACGAGCACGGCGACGCACGGCTGGCACACCGCCACGACATGAGCTCCCGGCCCGATCACATCCAGGAAGCGGATCAAGTGCGCGATGTAATCGTCGAAGCCGAACCGGCCCTGCATGAGCGGGACGTCGCGCACGTTGTGCCAGTCGGTGATGTAGACGTCATGCTCCGGCAGCATGGTGCGCACGGTGCTGCGCAGGAGCGTCGCGAAATGGCCCGACAGCGGCGCGACCAGGAGCACGCGCGGTTGCGGCGTGTCGATATCCTTTTTGAAATGCAACAGCGTCCCGAATGGCGTGCTCAGCGCGGTGCGCTCGCTAACCGCCGTCTCGCGGTTGCCGACGATCACACCATCGATCCCGAAAGCGGGGCGGGCGTGGGTCAGGCCAGCGCGCGCAATGAGCTCGTACGCCGCGGTCAGGTTGCGCAAGACGGCGTTGTCGGCGATGCCCGCCAACGGCAGGCCAACGGTCCGCAGGGCAGCGCCCGCCCATTTGCGAACCGGAATCATGACGTCGGAATGGGCTTGGTAGGCCTGATAGAGCATTGTCCCCCGGCGGTCGCGCAGCCCTGCTGCCCGGCAGATGTCGCGTTCCCGCTCTCGGCACAAAAGGTGTAGTGCATTTCATTTTGCAGTGCGAGATATTTGTGGGGCCGCCCAACGGGAAATCGCTCTATGGCCACGCTCACTATCGCCAGCAAGAATTACGGCTCCTGGTCATTGCGCGGTTGGCTGCTTTGCAAAATGGCCGGACTCGACTTCGAGGAACGGCAGACGCCGAGCGACGACCCGTCCACGCGGGCCGAACTCCTTCTGCTCTCGCCTTCGTTCCTGGTCCCCTGTCTCACCCATGACGGGGTCAAGGTCTGGGATACCCTGGCGATCGCGGAATATGTCAACGAGTTGAAGCCCGACGCCAATCTCTTGCCGACAGACCGCGTCGCGCGTGCCCATTGCCGCGCGATCGCCGGTGAAATGCACTCGGGCTTCAGTAACCTGCGGTCGGCGCTGCCGATGAATCTCAAAGCCCATTACCCCGGCTTCAAGGTCTGGGCGGGCGCGCAGGCCGACATCGATCGCGTCGTCTCCATTTGGCGCGAATGTTTCGCCGTCTCCAAGGGCCCATATCTATTCGGGAAAGAGCCTTGTATGGCGGACGCCATGTACGCGCCCGTCGTCACCCGCTTTCTAACTTACGACGTGAAGCTCGATCCGGAGTGTGTCGCCTATTGTCAAACCATCATGGCGATGCCGCTCATGAGAGAATGGGTTGCCGGCGCCAAAGCCGAGCCCGACGAATTGGAAGAGCTCGACGTCGAGTTCTGACCAGAAGCAGATGTCATCCACGCGGGTGCCGCGCCATGGCCCTCGATCTCCTCTTGCGTCAGGGCAGACGGGCCGAGGACAAGGAGACGCTTGTCGACATCGCCATCGCCGGCGGTCGCATCGTCGAGATCGCGCAGCGAATCGTCGCCGAAGCGCCAGCCGAGGACGTCGACGGCCGCCTCGTGATCGCAGGCTTCGTCGAGAGCCACATTCATCTCGACAAATCCCGCATCCTCGAGCGCTGCCACAGCGAGCACGGCACGCTCGCGGAAGCGATCGCATCGGTAGCGGCCGCGAAGCGCTCCTTCACCGAGGCCGACATCTACGCGCGCGCCCGGCACACGCTGGAGCAAGCCATCATCCATGGCACGACCCGCATGCGCACCCACGTCGAAATCGACCCGCGCGTGGGGCTCAACGGTTTCAACGCGGTGCGCGGGCTCAAACGCGATTATGCGTGGGCAATCGACTTGCAAATCTGCGCATTTCCTCAGGAGGGCCTCACCAACGATCCCGGCGCCGAGGACCTGTTGGTGCAAGCCTGCGAGCAAGGCGCCGACGTGATCGGCGGTTGCCCCTACACCGATACTGACCCACACCGGCAGATCGCGCGCATTTTCGCCATCGCTCGCCGTTTCGATCTCGACATCGATTTCCACTTGGATTTCGACCTCGACCCTGCGTGGATGCATCTCGATGAGGTATGCCGCCAGACCGATGCCCATCGCTGGGGCGGCCGGGCAACGGTCGGCCATGTCACCAAGCTTTCCGCGATCGACCATTCCCGTCTCACCGCGATCGGCCGGCGGTTGGCCGATTGCGGCATCGCTGTGACGGTGCTGCCGGCAACCGACTTGTTCCTGATGGGGCGTGACCGTGAATTCCATGTGCCGCGCGGCCTCGCGCCGGCGCATCGGCTGCTTGCACAGGGGGTGACCTGTTCGCTCGCCACCAACAACGTGCTCAACCCGTTTACGCCATTCGGCGATTGCTCGCTGATCCGGATGGCGAACCTCTACGCCAACATTGCCCAGATCGGCCGTGAGCGCGATCTGCACGCGTGTTTCGAGATGATCACGAGCCTGCCGGCGCGGCTGATGAATGCGGCCGATTACGGGATCGCGGTCGGCCATCCCGCCGATCTCGTCGTTCTCGAGAGCCGCGACCCGGCGAGCGCGGTAGCCGAGCTGGCGCAGCCTTTATTCGGCCTCAAGGGCGGACGCCGCAGCTTCACCCGCGCCCCCGCCACTCTGCATCGTCCGTAACCGCGCAACCTCGAACGGCAAAGATTGCGCCTCGCCGGCATTGCCCAAAGCGTGGGCGCAACGCGCATACAATGTGCAGCACGCGCGCCGACCTGCCCGGTAGGACCCCTCGCATATGCCCAAACGGTTGAAATCAATGAAATCAGCCGCCCGGCGCGGATGGCACGCTCCTTGAAATGGTCTGCGCCACGTCCCCATCGACGACGATGGCGAGCCGCCCCGCTCGACGCGAGCGCGCGGCCGAGCGCAGCGCCGCGCATTCCGCAATTTTAAGGACAAGCGATGGGCGAGCCTCTCGTGGTCATCGGCAACGGCATGGCCGCGGCGCGTTTGGTCGAAGAGCTGGCCAAGCGCGCGCTCGGCCGATACGCGGTGGCCGTGATCGGGGAAGAGCCGCGCCTTGCCTATAATCGCGTGTTGCTGTCGGCGCTGCTGGCGCGCGAGGTCGGCTTCGCCGAGATCGAGCTCAAGCCGGCGCAGTGGTGGCGCGACCGCGGCGTGACCTTGCGTTATGGCATGCGCGCGAGCGCGGTCGACCCGGTCGAGCGCGAGCTCAGGCTGTCGAGCGGCACCAGGCTTAGCTTCTCCAAGCTCGTCTTTGCGACCGGCTCGCAGCCGGTCAAGCTCGACGTCGCGGGAATGGATCTGCCGGGAGTCTTCACCTTTCGCGACATCGACGACGTCAAGGCCATCGCTCAGACCGCAGGTAAGCGCGTCGTCGTCATCGGCGGCGGGCTCCTCGGGCTCGAAGCGGCGCATGGCCTCGCCAAAGCGGGCGCGCGGGTCACGGTGCTGCATCTCATGGACAGGCTGATGGAGCGCCAGCTCGATGTGCCGGCAGGGCGGATGCTCAAGCGCGCGGTCGAAGGGAGGGGCATTGCCGTGCGCCTTAACGCCGAGGCCGCGCGCATCATGGGTGACCGCCGCGTCGAGGCGATTGAATTGCGCGACGGCGGGGCGATCGCGGCCGACGCGGTGGTGGTGGCGGTCGGCATCAGGCCAAATACAGAGCTGGCGCGGGCCGCGGGCCTCAAGGTCAATCGCGGCATCGCCGTCGACGACCATCTGGAGACAAGCCTCCAGGGCATCCACGCGGTCGGCGAGTGTGCCGAGCATCGTGGGCTCTGCTATGGACTGGTGGAGCCCGCCTATGAGCAAGCGCAGGTGCTGGCTCGGCGGCTTGCCGGGGAAAGCGCGACCTATCGCGGCAGCGTGCCCGCCGCCAATCTGAAAGTGGCCGGCGTCCATGTATTTTCGGCCGGTGATTTCCTCGCCGCCACGGCCGGCGCCGAGGAGATCGTGCTGAGCGACCCCGGTTTCGGCGTCTACAAGAAGCTCGTCATCGCCAACGGTCGTCTCATCGGCGCGGTGCTGTTCGGCGATATCGCCGACGGCCCCTGGTACCTCGAGCTCATCCGTTCGGGATCATCGATCGAGCGGTTGCGAGACGACCTCGTGTTCGGCCGAACGCTTGCAACTCGCGCTGCGGCATAGAGAGCCATTCCGTGATTGCCATGCATGAGGGCGTCGCGGGCTCGCCGGGGCTAAATCCCTTGAGAAAGGCGCGAGCGTCCGCGGTTTGCCCGCGCCGCGTCGCGGTCACATCGAGACGCTGCAGCGCACCACCATGAACGCGCCCTCGCCCGAACTCCCGGCCGTGCGCACCACCTGTCCCTATTGTGGCGTGGGTTGTGGCCTGCTGGCGCGGCCCGACGGATATGGCGGCGCCGCGATCACTGGCGATCCCGCCCATCCAGCGAATTTCGGCCGCATCTGCTCGAAGGGCTCGGCACTCGGCGAGACGCTCGGGCTCACCGAACGTCTGCTTCATCCCATGCTGCGGCAGCGGGACGGGAGCCTCGCGCGGGTCGACTGGCCGGATGCGCTCGACCGCGTTGCCACCGGCTTCGAGAGCATCCGCGAGCGGCACGGGCCCGATGCGCTCGCCTTCTATCTCTCCGGCCAACTCCTGACCGAGGACTATTACGTCGCCAACAAGCTGATGAAAGGTTTCATCGGCTCGTCGAACGTAGACACGAATTCGCGTCTGTGCATGGCCTCCTCGGTTGCCGGCCACATCCGCGCCTTTGGCGCCGATACCGTCCCGGGCACCTACGAGGACCTCGATCACGCCGATCTTCTCGTCCTGGTCGGGTCGAACACCGCTTGGTGTCATCCGGTGCTGTTCCAGCGCATGGTCGAGAACAAGCGCGTGCGCGGCGCCAAGATCGTTGTCATCGATCCCCGCCGCACCGCAACCGCGGAGGATGCCGATCTCCATCTTGCGATTGCTCCGGGAATGGACGTGGCGCTGTTCTGCGGCTTGCTGGTCTATCTCGCCGATCTCTGTGCGCTCGATTATCGCCACATCGATGCGCATACGAAAGGCTTCGAAAACACGTTGGCGCAAGCGCGCGCCATCGCGCCCGATCTTGCGTCAACGGCGAGAGTCACCCGCCTGCCGCGCGCCGATGTGGGGCGCTTCTTCGATCTCTTTCGTGCCACGCCTAACACGGTCACCTGCTTTTCACAGGGCGTGAACCAGTCGGCGCAGGGCACCGATAAGGTCAACGCCATCATCAACTGCCATTTGGCGAGCGGCCGCATCGGCCGGCGCGGCCAAGGACCATTTTCATTGACCGGGCAGCCCAATGCCATGGGCGGACGCGAAGTCGGCGGCCTCGCCAATCAGCTCGCGGCCCATATGAGGTTTACGCCGGGAGACATCGAGCGCGTGCGCCGATTCTGGAATGCGCCGGGCATGGCAGTGCGCGAAGGCGCCAAGGCAGTGCAGATGTTCGAAGCCATCGCCCGCGGCAGGATCAAAGCGTTATGGGTGATGGCGACCAATCCCGCGGTCTCGCTGCCGCGCGCACGCCACGTGCGCGAGGCGCTCAAGACGCTCGATCTGTTCGTGGTGTCAGAAAACGTGCGCTGCAACGACACCGTAGGCGCCGGCGCGCATGTTCTCCTTCCCGCGGCCGCCTGGGGCGAGAAGGACGGCACCGTCACGAATTCCGAGCGGCGCATCTCGCGCCAGCGGCGATTTCTGCCCGCGGCGGGCGAGGCCATGCCCGACTGGTGGATCGTGACGCAAGTTGCCCGGCGGATGGGATTCGCCGAGCAATTTCCCTACAGCTGCGCGGCGGAGATTTTTCGCGAGCATGCCGCACTGTCGGCTTTCGAGAACGACGGCCGGCGCGACTTCGACATCGGAACGCTCGCGACTATCAGCGACGAGAGTTTCGACGCGCTCGACCCCGTGCAATGGCCGCTGCGCGCCGGCAAAACGCCCCAGGAGAAGGATCGGCGATTCTTCATGGATGGAGGTTTCTATACGACCGACCATAGGGCGCGCTTCATCGCGCCCGAACCCCCGGCAGCAAGGGTACCGACCAGCAGGCAATTTCCGTTTCGTCTTAATACCGGCCGGGTGCGCGACCAATGGCACACCATGACGCGCTCTGGGCTGAGCGCGCGGCTCGGCACGCATACGCCGGAGCCGTTCGTCGAAGTGCATCCCGCCGACGCCAAGGCGCTCGATCTCGCGGACGGGGACTTTGCCAAAGTCGCCACCCGCTGGGGCTCGTGCGTGCTCAAGGTCGCCGTCAACGAGTGGCAACGGCGCGGCTGTCTGTTCGCGCCCATTCACTGGAGCGATGCGACCGCCTCGACCGCGCGCGTCGGCGATCTGGTAATGCCCGAGACCGATCGCTATTCCGGCCAGCCCGACGCCAAGGCGACGCCGGCATCCATCGCGCCAGTTCGATTCGCCTTCCGCGGATTCGCCCTGACCCGCCGGCCCATCTCGCCGCCGCCCGACACGTGGTGGGCGCGTGTGGCCCTCGCCAGGGCATCGGGACTGCTGTTGGCAACGAACGAAGGACCCGAAGTTTGGCGCGGTCACGCGCCGCAAATGCTCGGCACGGAACTCGCGGAATATATCGATCAGGAGCGGGGCATTTACCGTGCCGCGTCCTTCGCCGCAGGCGAACTCACCGGCTGTCTGTTCATCGGCGCCGCCGAGACCGCGCCGCAATGGGATGCGGTCAAGACGCTGTTTGCGGTGGAAACGCTCACCGATGAAGCGCGGCGCGTGCTGCTGTCGGGACGTTCGGCCGACGGGTTTATCAGTGGGGGACAGATCGTCTGCGCCTGTTTCAGCGTCGGCATGGCCACCATCCGCGCGGCGATCCAGGCGGGCGCGGCGAGCGCGCAAGCAATCGGCGAAGCGTTGCGCGCCGGCACCAATTGTGGCTCGTGCCTGCCGGAACTCAAGCGGCTCCTCGCCGACACCGGCCTGGCGGCGAATTCCGGCGCGACCGCACTACAGCCGCCGGCGCGTGTCTCTAATGACCGGGCGCATGTGCCGACGGCGACGCCATAATCTCGCTGCGTCGCGCGCGGGCGCGGTTATGTAAGCCTGGTGACCCAACCGCATCCTTCTTGACTATCGAGAGCGCCGTGAAAGCATACGCTCCTGCCGGCAGCGTTCGGCGGGCCGATGCACGAGCCTGGCGTGGCGAAGGCGGCGCGCACCCCAGTGGGGAGCCAACTCGAATCCTGCGGCGTCGATGGAGGACAAGGTGCTGGAGCTTTACCACAACATCAATTCGGTCTGTGCGCAGAAGGTGCGCATAGCGCTGAAGGAGAAGGGCCAGGACGCGCGGGAGCATTTGCTTACGCTACGCGGCGATCAGAACGAGCCTGACTACCTCAAGCTCAATCCAAACGGCGTCGTGCCCACGCTCGTGCATGACGGGGTGCCGATCGGGGAATCCTCGCTCGTTCTCTACTACATCGACGAGATTTTTCCCGACCCGCCGCTGATGCCGAAAGCGGCGCTTCCGCGATTTCACGTGCGCATGTACAACAAGCTGGTCGACGAATACGTCCACAACTCCTGCACTATTCTCACCTTCGCCACCGCCTTCCGGCCCAATTTCCTCAAACTGCCGCGCGAAGCGTGGCTCGCCGAAATCGACAAGGCGCCGCTCAAGCGGCGCGCCGAGTATAAGCGCAGCGTGATCGAGCACGGGCTCGAGTCCGAATTTGTCCGGGACGCGCTGGCACAGCATCAAAAACTGCTGTCGTGGATGGCCGATTCGCTCGCGGGCGGGCCTTATCTCGCAGGCGACAGCTTCTCCAATGCCGAGTGTGCGGTGATCCCCTACATCCTGCGCCTCGAGCTTCTCAGGCTCGATCGCCTATGGGCAGACAATCCCGCCATCACCGACTGGTGGGCGCGCATGCGCGCGCGTCCGTCGGTCAAGGCAGCGATCTTCGACCGCATGACCGAAAAGGACTGGGCGCCGTTCAAGACTCTCGCGCCAGATCCGTGGCCCAAGGTGCAGGCGCTGCTGCAAGTGGCGTGAAATCGCAGCCACTGAGCCGCACCGCCGACGCGCTACTGCTTGCGGCTATTGCGCCCTGCCCCGCTTGCGAAGGCCGCGCAAGCGCAAGCGCGTCCATCTCGGAGTGTCATCGCCGAATTCCCCCGCCAGCCAAAGTATGAAGCCTCCCACCGCCAAAACCGCAATTTCCCCGAACAACAGAAGCAAGAGCACCACCCATGTGGACTGATGCATTTCAAGCCGCCCCCTGTTTGCGACCCCCATTTTTGTTGTGGTTGAGCGACATGAGAGCAGAAAATGCGTCCTGCACTGTGACGCGATTCAAAAATACTCGACGCGTGACAAAAATCTCACGGATTCCGCATTAGCGCACCGCTGCGGCAATCTGCACTGCCGAGGGATACCGTTACCAGCGTGATTCTCTCGTCCGCGGAAGTGCGCCGCTAGAGGATCGTTTCGCGTAGGGCGACGCCGCGCACGGTGCGAATATCGAATACCGACGTGGTTGAGTCTCAGCCGCAAAAGGCTCATCTTCAGCCCCTCCGAGACAGGATGAACCGGCATGACCGTCGCACGCTTCCCGCAGCTCGCCCATTGGGGCGCCTTCACGGCACTGGTCGAGAACGGACGTGTCATCGGCTGCGAGCCGTTCGCGCGCGATCCCGCGCCTTCGGATATGCTCGAGGCCATTCCGGCCATGGTGCACTCGCCGCTGCGCATCGCGCGGCCCGCCATCCGCAACGGCTGGCGCGAAGGAAAGGAACGCACCGGGGCCGACAGCTTCCATGAGGTGTCCTGGGACGAGGCGCTCGCCACCGTCGCCGGCGAGCTCGCCCGCGTGCGCGAGACATTCGGCAACACCGCAATCTTCGGCGGATCCTACGGCTGGTCGTCGGCGGGCCATGTGCATGGTGCGCGCAGTCTGCTGCGGCGATTCTTGTTCCTCGGCGGCGGCTGCGTCGATCAGGTCGCAAATTACAGCTTCGGCGCGGCGCAATATCTCTTGCCGCGCGTGATCGGCACGTTCCAGCCGATCGCCCAGGCCACGGAGTGGCCATCGGTCATCACGCACACACGGCTGATCCTGGCTTTCGGCGGGGTCGCCAACAAGAACGCTCAGGTGACCTTTGGCGGCGGCGGCGCACACACCGTGGACATGTGGCTGCGGCGCACGAAAGAGGCTGGCATTGAAGTTGTGTCAATCAGCCCGCTTAAGTCGGATGCGCCCGACTTTGTCGGCGCCGAATGGGTCCCCATCCGTCCCAATACCGATACCGCGCTGATGCTGGCGATGGCGCACACGCTCCTCACTGAGAAGCGCTATGACATGGCATTTGTCTCGCGTTACTGTACCGGCTTTGACCGCTTCCGCCGCTACCTGCTGGGACTCGATGACGGCGTGGAGAAAGACGCGGCCTGGGCCGCGGCGATCACCGCAGTTCCTGCCGAGACCATCCTCGCCCTTGCGCATCGCGCGGCAGCGGCCCGCACCTTGATCAGCTGCGCGTGGTCGCTGCAGCGCGCGCACCACGGCGAGCAGCCTTATTGGGCGGCGATCGTGCTGGCAGCGATGCTGGGCGGCATCGGGCTCCCCGGCGGCGGCTTCGCCTTCGGCTACGGCTCGATGAACGGCATCGGCGAGCCGCGTATCGCTGGTGTGGCGGGACCCGATGTACCGCTGCCGCTCAATCCCGCGCGTACCGTGATCCCGGTCGCGCGCATCGCCGACATGCTGCTCAACCCGGACACGGGCTACGACTTCAACGGCCGGCAGTACACTTTCCCCGACGTTCGCCTGGTCTACTGGGCCGGCGGCAATCCCTTCCACCACCATCAGGATCTCAACCGGCTGCAGCGCGCCTGGCAGAAGCCGCAAACCGTGATCGTGCACGAGACCTGGTGGACCGCGACCGCGCGGCACGCCGACATCGTGCTCCCTGCCACCACTTCCCTCGAGCGCAACGACGTCGGCGGCTCGTCCCGCGACCCGTTCATTCTGGCCATGCATCGCGCCATCGATCCGGTGGCAGACGCGAAGAATGATTTCGACATTTTCCGCGCGCTGGCGCAGCGCCTGGGCTATGAGCGCGCCTTCACCGAAGACCGCGACGAGATGGGCTGGTGTCAATGGGTCTATGACCGGGTGCGCGCGAGCGCCACCGCCAAGGGCGTGGCGCTTCCGGGGTTTCAGCAATTCTGGGCCGAGGGCTTCGTCGAGCTGCCGCCGCCCGAGCGCGACTATGTCCTGTTCGAAGATTTCCGGCGCGATCCGGAGCGCCATCCGCTCAAGACTCCCTCCGGGCGAATCGAAATCATGTCCGAGGCGGTCGCCGGCTTCGGTTATCCGGACTGCCCGCCGCATCCCGCCTGGATCCCGCCGGCGGAGTGGCTCGGAAGTGCCGCCGCACAACGTTTTCCGCTCCACCTGGTCACGCATCAGCCCGCCAGCCGCCTGCACGCGCAGATGGATCCGGGACCGGTGTCGCGCCGACGCAAGATTGCCGGGCGCGAGCCGGTGCGCATCAACCCGCAGGACGCGGTGCGGCGAGGCATTCGCGACGGCGATGTCGTGCGGCTGTTCAACGCCCGCGGCGCTTGCCTCGCCGGTGCGCTCCTCGATGCCGATGTGATGCCGGGAGTGGCGGTGATGGCGACCGGCGCCTGGCTCGATCCGGCGGACGCGGCAGGCGAGCCGGAGCGGCATGGCAATCCCAACGTGCTGACCCTCGACGTGGGCACCTCGGCCTTGGGCCAAGGCACGAGCGCCCTCACCACGCTCATCGAGATCGAGCGCTGGGAGCAGCCGGCGCCGGCAGTGCGTGCGTTCACGCCACCGACGCTGGTCGCCGCGAGCTGAGGACATGCGTTTGCGACTGCGCGGTGCGGTCCCCCTCGCCGGCCAACCGCGGCGCCGAAAACGCTGTAGGCGTCCGCGCGACGGTACCATATAAGGAGATCGAACCGGCTCCGCATCGCTTGGCAACCCGGCCATACGGAACCGATCGACCGAGTGCACGGCCGCGATTTGGGGCATGGTGATGGCTATGTCGAAGAAGGTGTTGACGGGCTCGTTCGTCGCGCTGATCACGCCCTTCAACAAGGACGGCTCGGTCGACTTCGGCGCGTTCCGCAGCTTGCTGAAATTCCAGGAAGAGCACGGCACGTCCGCGGTGTTGATCATGGGCTCGACCGGCGAGACCTCGATGCTCGCGCCCGAGGAGAAGAAAGAGATCATCGTCGAGACCGCGAAGATGAAGACGCCGCGCATGCCCGTCTTCTTCGGCTGCACCGGCAACAATACCGAGACGACCATCGCCAACGTGCGTTTCGCGGCGGCGAACGGGGTCGACGGCGCCATCCTGGCGGCGCCGGCTTACATCTGCGCGCCGGAAAGCGACATCGAACGGTTCTTTCTGGACGTGGCTGACGCCACGGAACTGCCGCTCGGCATCTACAACAATCCGCCGCGGGTGAAGAGCGACCTGCATTGGGAGCATCTCCTTCGCATCTTCGAGCATCCAAACTACGTCGTGCACAAGGAATCGACCGCCCGCGTCGGCCAAGTGGCGCAGGTACTCGCGGCCAAACCCAAAGTATCGGTGATGTGCTGCGACAGCCCCAATCTCGGCCTGGTGGTTCCGACGATGTCGCTCGGCGGCCACGGCACCGCAAACATGACCGGCAACGTCGCGCCCGCCGAGCTCGCGACCATCTCGACGCCCTGGACGAGCTACGTCGAAGCGGAAGATTTCAAGACCACGTATCTCAAGCTGCTGCCGCTGCTGCACTTCACCTATTCGGCGATCAACCCGGTGGCGGTGAAGTCGCTGATGAAGGCGCTCGGGCTGCCGGCGGGCGACCTGCGCAAGCCGCTGACCAGCCTCGACGGCGAGGCGCTCGCCAAGGGCATCCGTATCGTGCAGGAGCTCGGTCTCGACAAGCGGTACGGCTACAAGATCGGTCCGATCTCCGCCGTCGCAGCATGACGGAGCGGCTCATCGCCGGGCAAGGCGCGCTGAAGACCGCGTAGACGCGCTCATGCGGCAGTCGATCTCCTTGTGCAAAATCTTCCAAGCAAGATAGACCCTCGGTCAGCCTGAGGACGACGACGCGGGATGTGACGGTGGATCTGGGGATTCGCGGACGAAAGGCGCTTCTGAGCGGCGCGAGCCGTGGCTTGGGGCGCGCCTGCGCGTTCGCGCTCGCGCAGGAGGGCGTGGACGTGACCATTGTCGCGCGCCGACGCGACGCGCTGGAAAAAACCGGCGCGGAGATCGCGGCGGCGACCGGCGTCAAGGTCAACACGGTTGCCGCCGATATCACCGGCGGCGCGGGACGCGCGGCTGCGCTTGCCGCCTGTCCGCAACCCGATATCCTGCTCAACAACGCCGACGGCCCCCTGCCTGGCGACTTCCGCGATTGGTCGCGGGACGATTGGATCGCCGCCCTGGACGCGATGATGCTTTCCCCCATCGAAATGATGCGTCTCACCGTGGACGGCATGGTGGCGCGCCGCTTCGGCCGTATCATCAACATTGTCTCGCGCAGCGTGAAGATGCCGCAACTGGAGCTCGGCCTTTCCAACGGCGCGCGCTCCGGGCTCGTGGGCTTCGTCGCCGGATTGGCGCGACAGACGGTCGCCCACAACGTCACCATCAACAATCTCTTGCCGGGAATCTTCGATAGCGGTGCACAGCGGGCGCACGTCGGCGCATTGGTGGAGGCGAGCGGCAAAACATTTGAGGAGCTCTGGCGCGCCCGCGCCGAGGCCAATCCCGCTAGACGCTACGGTCGGCCGGACGAGCTCGGTGCTTACTGCGCATTTCTCTGCTCGCAACACGCCAGTTTTATCACCGGCCAAAATCTGCTGATCGATGGCGGAAGTTATCCGGGGACGCACTGAACCGCGGCTCAAAGGGATCGTCCCATGCGACTCGTACGAACTCTGCTTGCTCGTCATTGCGAGGCGGAATTGATGCGGATCATCATAATGACATCCGCGCTTGCGCTGGCGCTCGCCGCGCCCATGGGCGCCGCACGCGCGGAGAATTATCCATCCCGCACCGTCACCGTGGTGGTGCCGTTTCCGGCCGGCGGATCGGTCGACGGCGTCGCGCGCATCCTGGTGCAGAAGCTCAACGAGACGGCAGGCCAGCACTTCATCGTCGAGAATCGCGCAGGCGGCGCGTCGGGAATCGTCGGCGCCAATGCCGTCGCCAAGGCAGCGCCCGACGGCTACACCTTGCTGCTCTCGGCGTCGGTGCACGTGATCAATCCGTTCCTCTACAAGAACGTTCCCTATGACGTGGTGCGCGACTTCACGCCCGTGGCGCTCTTGGCCGAGGGACCGCTGATCGTCAGCACCACTCCGAGCGTCGGGGCGGACAGTCTCAAGGATTTCTTCGCGCTGGTACGCAAAGATCCGCAGAAATACACCTTCGGCGCGACGACCATCGGCGCTGCCAGCCACCTCGCCATCGAGCTGCTCAAGCTCGACGCTGGCCTCGATACCTTGGTGGTCGCGTACAAGGGGACGGCGCCGGCGCTCACCGACCTCATGAGCGGACAGATTCAGCTCCTCGCCGACCCCATGCTCTCCTCGCTGCCGCTGGCGCAGGGCGGCAAGATCAAGGCGCTCGGCATCACCAGCCTCAAGCGCGCCGCGGCGGCACCGGACATTCCGACCGTGGAGGAGTCCGGCATGACGGGATTCGCCTTCGTGTCGTGGTACGGATTGTGGGGCCCGAAGAACCTAGCGCCCGATGTGTCCAACAGGCTGCAGGCGGATGTTGCCAAGGTGCTGGCGCTGCCGGACGTCAAGGCGCGCATGAACGGACTGGGCTTCGAGCCGATGGAGTTGGGCGGGGAGCAGTTCGCCGGCTATGTGCGCGACGAGATGGCGAAATATGAAAAGATCATCAAGGACGCCAAGATCAGCGTGGAGTGATGGCGAGCACGAGGTAAGGCGTGAGCGACAGCAAATCTATCGGCCGCTCCGTCAAGCGGCTGGAAGATCGCCCGCTGCTCATGGGCAAAGGCCGCTTCGTCGCCGATCTGGCGTTTCCTGGCATGCTGGAGGCTGCGTTTGTCCGCAGCCCGCACGCCCACGCCGCAATCCGCGGTATCGACACGCACGCTGCGCGCCGCTGCGCCGGCGTGCATGCGGTATTGACGCTCGCCGAGCTTGCGCCGCATCTCGCGCAGGAGCGGTTGCCGCTGCAGTTTCGCACCGCCAATCTCCCTCCCGACATCACGCCATTCGTGCTTGCCAAGGACGAAGTGGCCTTCGTCGGAGAAGCCGTGGCGGTGGTGATCGCGCAAACGCGTTACATCGCTGAAGACGCCGTGCCCTTGGTCGCAGTCGACTACGAGCCGCTGCCCGCGGTGTCCGATTGCCGCCAGGCGCTTGCGCCACACGCACCCCGCGCTCACCGTGGACGAGACAACAATCTTCTAATCGAGTTCAGACAGTCCTATGGCGACGTCGCGGCCGCATTCGCGCACGCGCCTCACCGCGTCAGCGTCAACCTCAAGCAGCACCGCGGCGGGGCGCACTCGATCGAAGGGCGCGGCGCGGTCGCGGTCTACGACGCCAACGAGGACCGGCTTACGCTATGGTCATCGACGCAGCTTGCTCACGAGGTGCGCGCCTTCCTCATGACAATGTTGCGCTTGGACGAGAATCAGCTGCGCGTGGTGGCTCCCGATGTCGGCGGAGGCTTCGGCGCCAAATTCGTGATGTATCCGGAAGAGGCGACGCTCGCCGCGTCGTGCCTTCTGTTGCGCCGGCCGATCAGATGGATCGAGGACCGGCGCGAGCATTTTCTTGCCGCTGTCCAGGAGCGCGAGCAATATTGGGATCTCGAGGTCGCCTGCGACGATGACGGCCGCCTCCTCGGCGTGCGCGGACAGATGATTCACGACGAAGGCGCCTACACGCCGCAGGGCATCAATCTCCCCTACAACGCGTCGACCGCGCTGCCCGGCCCCTACATCCTGCCTGCCTTCGAGATCGACGTGCGCGTCGCCGAGACCAACAAGGTCGCCACCATGCCGGTGCGCGGCGCGGGTTATCCGGAAGGCGCCTTCGCGATGGAACGCCTGCTCGACCGCATCGCAGACGAGCTTCACCTCGACCGCGCCGATGTGCGCCGCCGTAATCTCGTGCCGCCGGAAAAAATGCCCTATGTCTCTCCGCTCAAGACGCGCTCCGGCGCGCCCATCACTCTCGACAGCGGCGACTTTCCCGGCTGCCAGCGCGCCGCACTCGAGGCGATCGATTATGCCAGGTTTGCCGAGCGCCAACGGCGCGCGCGGGAGAACGGCCGCTACCTCGGTATCGGCATCGGCAACGGCGTCAAGGGCACGGGCCGCGGTCCATTCGAATCCGGCATCGTGCGGATCGGCCGCTCCGGCCGCGTCTCCGTCTTGACCGGCGCGATGCCCATGGGTCAAGGGATCAAGACGGCGCTTGCCCAAATCTGCGCCGAGCAGTTCGGGATCGCGCCGCACGATATCAGCGTGATTGCCGGCGACACCGCCGTCATTCCCCATGGCCAGGGTGGCTTCGCCAGCCGTCAGACCGTGACCGCGGGCTCCGCCGTGCACCTCGCGGCAGTCAAGGTCCGCGAGAAGGCGCTCGCGGTCGCGGCTCACCTGTTGGAGGCGAGCGTGAGCGACCTTGCGGTGCGCGACGGCCGGATCGAGATCGCCGGCGCGCCCGGCAGCGGGCTTTCGCTGCGCGAGGTGGCCGAAGCGGTATCCGGCGTGCCCGGGTATTCCATGCCCGGCCAATTCGAGCCGGGACTCGAAAACATGCAGAGCTTCCTGCCGAGCGCCCTCACCTATGGCGGAGGATGCCATGCCGTCGAGGTCGAGGTGGACATCGAGACATGCGACGTGCGCATCCTGCGCTACATCG
>Ga0307471_100000454_pt1 | contig 20943 bp, 16 predicted proteins | sample atmos_gasesAM3C__2_FD_204566 | JGI IMG/M metagenome (GOLD analysis project Ga0307471, IMG submission 204566) | Hardwood forest soil microbial communities from Morgan-Monroe State Forest, Indiana, United States - atmos_gasesAM3C_515 | ecosystem: Environmental > Terrestrial > Soil > Temperate...
GAGGACAATTCCGATTGGTGGTCCGAGACACAAAGTCCCACAGAAAACGAACAGCTCAAGCCTGAAAATCGCGAACTGCCGACGGCAAACTTAGAATTCTCGGGAGCGATTTAGGCCAGGACCTGTGGCCGCGCGGCGGCGAAGATCGGAAAAGCGACAACCACAGGGCGGCGACGCCTCGGCCGGTCGGGAGCAGACTTGCTACGTCGCGCTTGATCCTGGACACAAAGTGCACCTCATTCTTGGAAGGCAGGAAGTCGGCGGTGCCTTTTTTTGTTTGAAGGTGGTCCGGACTGGAAAGGCGCTGATCGCTGCGTCGTTTCACGCAATCTCCAGAGATCTGGCCACCGCATCGGATCTTCGACTGGGGGTGACGGCGGCACAAGTCATCGCAATCCTTGGGAAGCCGACTAAGCGACACAAGATGACTTCATTTGCTCCTTCTTGGTCACCAAGGCAACCGGTCCAAAAGACCTCTAAGAAGCAAGAGCTCGTAATCCTGGCATGAGTGAGAAGGACTTCCTGGCAAACTTCGGTCACGACGACCTCGGAACCGGGGTGGCTAGGTTTGTGGACTCCAAGCTTAGCTACCTGGATGTCTCTAAAGTCGAGTCCATCTGAATCCCGAATGCGGTCGTCGCCCTATCGTGCTCGTGCGATGATAGTCCCGCCATGACCACCAAGCCGCTCCGCTTAGACGTCAACGAACAGATCGAATGCGCGCACACGCTGGCTTCGCGCTTCTACACCGATCCCGCCATCCTCCAGGTTGAGAAAACCAAGATCTTCGACAAGACCTGGCAGCTCGTTGGCACCCTCGATCAGCCGTGCGGCGAAGTGCATGGCGCAAAACGGACGATCGCCGATCCCGAGAGCTACTTCACCGCGGAAGTCGCCGGCGAGCCGATCATAGTCGTTCGCGATAAGCAGGGCACTCTGCGCGCGTTCAGCAATGTCTGCCGCCACCGAGCCGGCCCCATTGCTCTCGGCAGCGGCTGCAAAAATGTTCTGCGCTGCCAGTACCACGGCTGGACATACACGCTCGACGGGCGCCTGATCGGCACGCCCGACGTCGAAGGCGTCGAATTCTTCGATCGCAGCACCATGGGCATGTTCCCGGTGCGTCTCGAAACCTGGGAAAAATTCATCTTCGTCAATTTCGATCCCAAAGCTGAGCCGCTCTCCGCCTACCTTGGCGATATCCCCCAGCAAGCGCGCGGGTTTCAGTTCGACGGCTTGCACGTGGTCGAGCGCCGCGACTACTTCATCGACTGCAATTGGAAGGTCTACGTCGACAACTATCTCGAGGGCTACCACATCCCCATCGCGCACCCGGGCTTGATGCGCGAGATCGACTATTCGCAATATCGCACCGACACATTCCGCTACCACTCCCAGCAATTCGCCCCCATCCGCGCCATGAAGTCCGACGACACCGCCGATCGCGCTTACGCTCCCGGCACCGGTCTGCAGGAAGCCCTCTACTTCTGGATTTTCCCCAACCTCATGCTGAACATTTATCCAGACAACATCTCGACGAACCTGATCGTGCCGCTGTCGCACGAAAAGACGCTTACGATCTTCGAGTGGTTCTTCCACGATCCGGGATCAGCCAAAGTTCAGGAACGCGTCAAAAAAGCGGTGGCGTTTAGCGACGAGGTTCAGCAGGAAGACATCGGCCTCTGCGAAAACGTCCAAAAGGGCTTGCGCTCCTCCACCTATGATCGAGGCCGCTACTCGGTCAAGCGCGAAAACGGCGTCCATCATTTTCACATGCTGCTGAGCGAGTTCCTCGAACTAGCGTAGTGCCTACTTCGCGGATTTCGCCTTGACTTGGTCCGCTTCCGATTGCGGCTTCGTTACCGCAAGTTGCGCGTAAATCGTCGCGCGATCTTCATACAATTCTGCTCGATTCGGGTTCTTCGCGATCAACTCGTCATACGCTCCAAGCGCATCGAACCAAAGCCGGTGATCGACAAAAACTCGCGCGCGAGCCAGTGCAGAATCGTACGCGCCGCCCGCTGGAATCGCCGCGATTTCCTTGTCGATGGCGGCTTTTTCCGCGGCGGTGACCACTACAAATTCCAGAGGATCGCTGGCCAGCGTGTTCGGCAAAACCTGCACCCGCCAGTAGTACGTTTCGCCGGGCTGAAATTTTGCCTTCGACGCATCTAGCAACAAGTGCGCGTCCTTTGTCTGACGCTTCTCGAGTTGCGCTTCATCCTCGTCGGTGATGATCAGCACGTAGCCTTCGTTGTGCCCGGTAAACGTCCACGAAAAGAGAGGACTCGCACCATAAAATTTTGCGCGCTTGGGAGCGAGCAAAGTGGCCGAAGGAACCGCGCTAGCGCGGCTGCCGCCGAGCATCGTCGCAACTTTCTTGTCGGATTTCCCATCGGACACGTCGAAGCCCGACAAATCCGCGTCGAGCTTTTTCTTCGGCTTCGAGGCTGCCGCTTCGGACTTCGGCTGTTGCTGTTGCGGGCCGCTCCACGACGACAGCGTCAGACCAAGCAGGCAGGAACCTAGCAGGACACGCTTCATTTGGGCACCTCGACGGAGTTGGGTAACTTAACGCTGTACAGCGGGACCGCGGTCGTGAAACCGCGGACGGGATACTCTCCTAAGGATACGACGGAAAACTGATCGCGGATGTGTTCGCAGGTTGCCGGACTGAACACGATGGGAACTTTGCAGTCTTTGGTAAGCGCCTCGAGCCGCGAAGCCAGGTTCACGGTTTCTCCGATAACGGAATATTCCAACCGATCCGGCGAGCCGACGTTGCCAGCGGTGACCTGGCCCGTGTGGATGCCGATTCCAATCTTCAGCGGCGGGTCGCCGGCATTTTTTTTGGCGTTCCATTCATCGACGCGATCGAGCATTTCGACGGCGCAGCGCACCGCGCGGCACGCGTCTTCTTTCGCGCCTTCGCTCAGCGGAGCGCCGAAAACCACCATGATGCCGTCGCCGATAAATTTGTTCAGGAAGCCGCGATTTTTCTTTACGACTTCGCCCATCACGGTCAGGTAGCGGTTCAGCCAGGCGAGCACTTCGTTCGAAGGAACTCCAGCAGTGGTGGCGGTGAAGCTGCGGATGTCCGAGAACAGGATCGTCGCGATGCGCTCTTCGCCCGCCAGGACGATCGCACCGCGATTCTTCCAGATTTCGGCGGCGACGTCTGCAGAGACGTAGCGCTCGAACAGGCCCATGAGTTGATGGCGCTCCGCCTCCATCGCCATTTTCTGCCGGCGTTCTTCGACGGAGCGATAGCCAAGGCCCGCAGGCAGCGCGGCGAGTAGACACAACTCTATGGAAGCCGGCGGCGCCCACAGATGGCGGTAGGAAAACAATGCGAGCGCGGCGAGAAAGACGACGGCCACGAGCACCGCGCAAGTGGTGAGAGCGATCCACCAGCGGCTTTGCATGGAGAGAAAAATCACGACGAACGCCAGAGTCAAGCCGATCACGACGCGCGGAAGAATGTGAAGCGTGCTGAGCGCGTTGCCGTGGAGCAGGGAAGCGACGGCGGCGGCGTGAATCTCCGCGCCGGAGAGGATTTTGCGGCCATTGATGTCGATGCCGGCGCGCGAGGCGGGCGTGGTGAACAGATCCTTCCCCATTTCGCTGGACTGGCCGACGATCACGACCTTGTCCGCAAAGATCGAGGCGTCAAAGTCGCTGGCGAGGAGAAGTCCCGCGGAAACAACGGTTGTGGGCGCTGAAGGATGAAAGTGAATCCACGCGGAATCGGGATCCATAGTCGCCAGCGGGAGTTTGTGTTTGCCAAAGAGTAGAAATCCCTCGCCGCCGGGCCGAAGGTGCTGATCCGACGAGAGATCGGCCAGCGCAACCGGAAGCGAGAGCGCTTTGTACTTCTCGGTGGTGACGCGCAGGAACATGCGGCGAACGGCACCGTCTTCGTCGAGTGGAAGGTCGCCGAAGGCCATGCCCGCCGCGGCCTTCTTGAAAATATCGAGCGGATCCGTTTGTTCATGCGTGGCGAATCCGTATTCGCTGACGAGCACCACGTTGCCTGCGTCGTCGATCACCTTCGCGAGCTGCGCGTCGTCGGCTTCGGCGCGCGCGATATCGAGAATAACGTCGACGCCGATCACGCTGGGCTGGCCCTGCGCGATTTTGCCGATGACCTCGGCGAGAAGTCGGCGTGGAAGAGGGAAAGCGTTGTGGCGGCGGACAAAGTCCTCGTCAAAGTCGACGTTGACGACTTCGGCGGCCGGAGGTTCCTCGTGCTGTAGACCTACGAGCAGATCGTAGGCACGCAGATCGAGCGTCTCCAGAAGCTCGCCACGGTCGAGCGAGAAGAGGATGAGCGTAAGGAGGATCGCGAGAAAAGAGATGACGGCAAGGTGGGAAGAGAAAAACGTTCGTGGAGAGTCGCTCATCGTGCCGGACGCGTTTCTACGGTACTACTCGGAGGCAAACGCGCGGAGCGTAGCGAACAGGTCGGTGGGCGTGGATGTAAACAGGCGAGCGCTGGCAGATTGACGAAGGCCGACACCGGAAAGAGGGAGTCGCTCGGCAAGACCCGGCAGCGCCATGGGGGACTGGTTGCTCGCGGTTGCTTTGTCCACGTTGTCGTGCACGAATGAAAAAAGTTCGCCGGCGGTCACCGTTCCGTCTTTGTTGAAGTCAGCTTCGCCCTTGAGCCCTTTCAGCAGAAAGAACGTGAAGACGCCGTGGCCGCCGCCCCATTTGTCCGATTCGTAGGAAAGCTGGCTGATGTCGCTAGCGGTGATGACCGCGCGGTCGGAATCGTTGGCCGCTTTGGCGACGTATTGATTGACCAGATTGTTCGACTTCTTGCCGCGGCGCTCACCACTGAAACCGTAGCTGTGGCAGGTGTCGGCAAAGGTGATCACGCGCTTGGCCTTGAGCACACGAGTGAAGACGTCTTGCAGCTGCCACATTGGAAATGCCGTGCCACCCATATCGTCGAGCTTGGTGTCGTAAGTCAGCAGATACAGATTGCGGGGATCGTTGGGATCGGGAGCGCCGTGGCCTGCGACGTATAGAACGACCTCGTCCTGCGGCTGAGCCTTGGTCAGAAAGGTGAAGAGCGCGCTGCGAACGTTCTGTGCGGTGGCGTCTTCGTTCAGCAGCATCTTGATGTGATCTTTCAGGAAAGAGCCACCGTCGGGTGAAAGCAGAAAGTCGTGGAAGTCTTTGGCATCGCGATCGGCGAACTGGAGGCTGGTGATGCCGCCGGCGGTGTCGGCGTAGCGGGCGATGCCGACGATCACGGCGTACTTGTCGGCGGACGGCACTTTGTCAGGTTTGATGGAAATGCGCTTGCTGTCCGAAGGCACGACGTCCTGGGTCTGGATGAGGAAGGACGCGTAGTGAATACGCTGCATGGAGTCGGTGAAGGAGACTTCGAAGGAATTGCGGCCCTTGTGGAGGTGGAAGCCTTCGCGGTGATTGAGGTCGAGCTTGCAGAGAACGCCGTCGGCCATAGCAGAAGTCGTCATGATCATGTTGGAGGCGTCGGTGTTGAGCTTGGTGAAGATGCTGCCGGGATTGACCTGATTGGGGCGCTTGCCGACGTGAACGACGAGCTGGTCGATGTCGGCGTTGGGGATCACGACAGCGCCTTCGGGCTCGACCTGGAGTTGAAGCTGCGGGATTTCGAGCGTGATGGGTTCGGCAGTTGCGTCGGCAGCGTTGCTGGGCAGGAGCACAGCAGCAGAGGCGATCAGGACCACCACCAGGATGAAAAAGTGAAATGAATCGCGCATTCAGGTCACCCACAGAGCGTGGATTGTTGGGATTGATGATATGGCAGCGAACACCCGGACGCAAAGGTCGGCTTCGGCAACGGTGTCATGGTGCACGCAGAGCAACGCCGTTGACAAAAGTTCTGAGGCCGGATTACTACGGTGGTAGCCTTTTCTCGAACGGTTTGTGCCTGAAGTGCCCAAGTCCATCGAACGAAGTCCACTCCGAAGTACAGAACTGTTTGCAGAAAACATAGGAGGAACCATGACTCGCCCCTCAGTCTTGGCACGGTTGGTCGCACTGCTGTGCGCGCTGACGTGCGCGGTGCCGCCGCTGCGAGCGCAGCAGACGGCAACCGAGTACAGCGATAAGGACAAGCAGAAGCTGGCGCAAATCGCGCAGCGTCCCGAGGTGATTCGTCACATCCAGGAAGTATGGGACTCGCGACGCCGACAGGACATGGAATTCGCGTTCAACGTAAACCAGTCGTCGCGGATTGGCGAGCTCTCGCTGTCGGAATTGGCGACGTTCCGGCAGAATTTCGGCGAGCTGTACAACAACCCGGTTTTGATGCGCTATGTGAATTCGATCGGACAGAAGATCGTGCCGCAGGGATCTCCGAACGTGTATTCGTTCCGGCTGCTGCTGGATCCGGTTCCGCGAGCCGAAGCGCTGACGACGGGCACGATCTACATTTCGACGGGTCTGGTCTCGATGCTGGACAGCGAGGCGCAACTCGCGTACGTGCTCGGGCATGAAATCGCGCACGTCGAGCGGCGGCACACCTACAACACAATCCGCAACGAAATTCTGGAAGAGGAGTTGGACCGCGAAAAGCAGGCGGACGTCGGCAAGAAGCGCGCGATCTTTGGCGCGGTGTCGGCAATCGGTGGCGCGGCGGCCGGCGGCGCAATCGGCGGCTACTCCGGCGCTTTGATCGGCGCGGGAATCGGCGCTGCGGGCGGCATCGCGGGCGCGTTTTTGTTCCGCAACAAGTTCCAGCCGACAGAGTGGTCAACTGTATATGAGGACGAGGCCGACGAAGCCGGCCTGAAGTACATGCTGGAACAGAACTACGATGCACGCGAGATTCCGCGGATGTACGCGCGGCTCGACAACCTGGTGGGACGCGACAGCCGCGTCGGACTGGGATTCATCGGAAAGCCGGAGCGCACGCGGGAGCGCTCCGCGACCATCACCAAGCTGATCACGACGAGCTACAAGGCTTCGCTGGAAGAAAAGATGAAGAAGGGTTTGACCAGCTCCGGCCCCGAGTTTCAGTTGCTGATGTCGGCGCTGAAGCGCGACAACGGCGTCATCGCTCTGGACTACGACTTGTACGACGAGGCCCGCGCGGACCTGGACGATGCGGTGAAGTTGCGCACCAACGACCCGCGGGCACACTACTACTTGGGACAGGTCATGGTAGCGACCGGCCGCACGCCCGAAGACAAGCAAGCGGCCATGCAGGAGTTCCTGCAGGCCGTGCAGTACGACGCGGAGCGTGGAGCGTACGCTGAGCCCCACCTCGAACAGGCGCTGTTTCATTTGTCACAGAACGACCCGAGCTTGCAGGAGCAGGCGCGGAAGGAACTCAAATCGTACGTTGCTCTATACCAGCGGCAGCACGCGGGATCCCTGCCGCCAAACATGTACATCATCTACGACTACTTTCTGCTGACGGGAGACAAAACCTGGTACATTCCGCCCGCGGGAGTGGTGAGCACGAAGAACGTGGAGTCGCTCAATGTTACGCAGGGCGCGACACACGTTTCCACCGCGAACGAAGTACTGGCAAAGGCTACCGGCGGAGCGGTGGATCGAAGCGAAGCCGCGCCGGCCGCGGCGGAAAGGCCTGCTGCGAAGCCACCGGTGAAGAAGGCGTCGACGACGGCGCCCGCTGCGCCTCACTGAGTTTGGTATTTGCTTGAAGCTTGGGAAGTCCGCACCCTTCTGAAGTCGGAAGGGTGCGGCTCCCAGTCGAAGTTTTGTGTTCAGGAGATGACATGAGATTTGTGCGGACACTTCTTGCCGGATTGCTGCTGGTGATTTGCTGCGCGCGGGCGGACGCCCAGGACAAGAAAGTACTCGGAATCATGCCGGTGTTCGACACTTCGGGCGACCCGTTCGGACAGCAGTTTGCGCAGAATTTGACGGCCATGATCTACGACAAGCTCGTGGGTGGCCCGGTTGACATTGTGTTGCTGAATCCAGGGGGACTTTACAATCCGCTGCTGCCCGACACGCAAGAGTATGTGCAATCGGCGGGAGTTTCGTCCTTGCTTGTGGCGATACTGAAGCCTACCGACAAACCCCAAAAGGGCGACTACATCTTGCATCTGGAAGCGAAGATTCAAGATCTGAACGGGAAAGATTTGAACACAGCGAACTACAGCGGAAAAATCAGCCACAACGACGCGCTGCTGGATGCAGCGAAAATTGGCGTGGAGTATGGGAGCAGCACGTCGTATACCGCGCGGCGCAGTCACGATTTGATTTCGGCGATGATGATGACGAATGGTAGCCGGCCGTTCGCGAAGCAGCCGCTGGGAAAAGTCGCGCTGAGCGTGGCGGCTTCGGTGCAGTCACAGGTGCTGGCGCAGATGGGCACGGGTGGCGCGCCGGGTCCCCTTGCAAGTGGAGCATGCACGATCGCTGTGCAGGTCCGTTATGTGGCGAAGAAGGCCACCTCGCGCGCGTACGACGTCATCGTGAACGGACTGAACAATTCCTTGTGGACGAAAGACGGAGTGACGACGTTGGAAAACTTCAAGGCAGGTCCCATGTTTTTACAGATCAGCGTGGCGGACGCGCCGTACCGCATGACCGTGCAAGATTTGTACCAGGCAAATACGGTTTTGGATTGCGCGAAGCCGGAGCGGCAGTTGTCGCTGGACTTGGGTCCAGTTGGAGATGGGTTGTTGCATTGGAAGTGAGCGGCTTGTGAGATGTGGAGTGGTTGCTTAGAGTTGGGATACTCCGCACCCTTCTAAACCCAGTACGGTGCGGCACGCGGTCAACGATGCGAATGTTTCCGGACGCACGCATGGTGCGTCAGATTTTTTTGCCTTGGCGCTGGGCGGCGAATTGCCCCTTCACGTCGCGCGCGGAAACGCGACCAGCCCAGATCCACGCGTAGCGACTGAGCAAAGATCCTGCGAGAAAGCAGATCGCAGCGGTGTAGCGGCCTGCCGGAATTGATCCCCAGAAAACTCGAATTATCAGCGCGGCAAGTCCTTCGAGCAGGCCTGCGAGACGGAACGCTACGCCCGATTTTCCGTGATGAAGCGGCGCGTCGAGTTCCGGTTTGCGGATTTCGAAGAAGATCTCGAGGGTCGTTTCGATGCCCGCCGCTGTCAACCCAAAAATGTGCGTGGCGGGAATAAGGAAGCCGAGAAGCTCGAGGATTGCGGCGGAGCCTCCGAGACCTGAAGTGAGAAAGTGCAGCGGGAGGATTTTACGGTTGGTGTTCCACACCGGAATCGCGGTCGCGCCAATGAGCACGCCGGTATAGCTGGCCAGGAGGAGACCGGTGATGGTCGCAGAGCCTTCGCCGATCCAGCGAACGGCGTAAAGGAGCGGATGCCTGTAGCCGTGCAGGATAAGTTCATGCCCGGCGAGCGCGAGAAAGGCGCAGCCGGAGAATGCCATCAGAATCCACGCACCGAGCGACATCGGCGACTGTCGCTTGAAGACGCGCAGCATGTTGAGGAAGCGCGTCGGACGGCCAAGGTCGGCAATCAGCAGAGCCGGACAAATCGCGGCGCCGATCAGAGCGATCCAGAGAAGGGCACGGATGAGCGCAACATCGTCTTGAAAAAGCTGCGCGGCGAAAGCTATACACGCAGACACGCCGGAGATTCCACCCAGAAAAAAGTAGAGAGGAACCTCCCAGGTCCAGACGGGAGGTTTGAGCGCGGGCAGGTTGTAGTAGGAATCGCGGCCCTGTATTTGCGGATGGATGGATTTCGTTCCCGGAGCGTTCACAGCTGCTGCCGCGGCGGCTCGCTTGATTTCTTCCAGGCGGGCCTCGGTGGCTTTCGGTTTTGCCGCGGATGGGCTCATGGCCTCGCAAGAACAAGCGTCATGTCAGTGCAAAGACTTCGCACAGGATTACCAGGAGCACCGCGGCGGAGACGAGTGCCGAAGTCCACGCGTCTTTTTGATAGATCGTAGGAATTTGCGGAGCAGGCGGAAGATTGTAGTTTTCCGGCTCGCCGAGAATGATGAACGACGCATGGATACCGCCGATGCTGGTTTCCTGCGGATCGTAAAGGCGCGCGTCGGTATAGCCGCGCTGCTGCAGTTCAGCGACGCGGTTTCTTCCGCGGGCCTGGAGTTCTTCGAGCGCGCCGAATTGGATCGACTGTGTCGGGCAGGCGGTCGCACAAGCCGGCATCAGACCAACTTTTTGGCGGTCATAACAGAACGTGCATTTGAAAGCGCGGCCGTCGTCGGGGCGCTTGTCGATGACGCCGAACGGACACGAGACGATACAGTAGCCGCAGCCGTTGCAGACGTCGTGTTGTACGAAAACGCCGCCGAACTCGGTCCGCACGATCGCCCCCGTCGGGCATCCCTCCAGGCAGCCCGAGTTCGCGCAGTGTTTGCAGACATCGGAAAGAAAAACCCAGCGGAACGGATCGTTGGTGTCGGCAACCTGCGGACCCGCGGCCTGCGGCTGCTCGAGAAACAACACGTGTCGCCACGTGGAATGGCCGAGATTTTGCGTGTTGTCGTACGACAGGCCGGACCAGACAAATCCGTCGGCGGGAACTTCGTTCCACTCCTTGCACGCGACTTCGCAGGCTTTGCATCCGATGCAAATCGTGGCGTCGGTCAGAAAGCCGGTCTTTTGACTCATGCAGATGCCTTCCCGGTGGGGAACAACGCATCCAGCCGCGGTACATTCGCGGCGCGTCTTCCGCGAAAGACATCGCAGAGCAAGCCCTTCGTTTCCATGATCCGCACGTTTGGTTCTTCCGAGATCGCAACCAAGTCGTTACCGCTATCGCCTTTGACCAAGCCTGAGTAGCCCCAATGGTAAGGCAGGCCGACCTGCTGCACCGAATTGCCGCCGATCGTCAGAGGTTGCATACGAGGAGTGACCATTGCGTGGGCTTCGACCGCGCCGCGCGCGGTGACGATCGTCACCCATTCGCCGTTCTGGATCGAGAGCTGCTCTGCGAGCTCGACTGAAATCTCACAGAATGGATCGGGTTGAAGTTCTGCGAGATGCGAAAGAGTCCGCGACATCCCGCCTGCAGTGTGATGCTCCGTTAGGCGATAGGTAGTGAGCACGTAGGGAAAGCGTTCGTCTGGCGAAGTCGCGTATTCGTTTCCGGCGCGGGTGCGCCGATCAGCCAGGGGATTCGTCTGCCGCTTCGGGTAGATCGGATTGCGAACTGGGGACTCTAGCGGTTCATAATGTGCTGGCAGCGGACCGTCATTCAGACCGACGGGAACCCAGATCCAGCCGAGGCCGTCGGCGTGGAGAATGAAAGGCTTGTCGCCGGCCAGAGCGGCGTCGCCTTCCGCGCCGTCCGCCGGCTGATAGTCGGGCGGCTTGGTCGCAACAAAATCCGGGACGTCGTTTCCGGTCCACTTCTTGGACTCCGCAGCCCACCAGACTAGCTTCTTGCGTTCGCTCCACGGTCGGCCGTCAGGGCGCGCGGAGGCCCGGTTGTAGATCACGCGGCGGTCGGACGGCCAGGCCCATCCCCAGCCGTGGCCGTAGAAATCGTTCGAGGCGCGATCGTTGGCGCGATTTCGGCCAGGCTCCGGAAAGACGCCGGAGTAGATCCACGCGCCGCACATGGTGGATCCATCGGCTTTGAGCGCTGTGAATCCGGGAAGCAGCTTTCGATCGCCAATCGTGTAGCCATTGATCTCCCGCAAGACTTCTTCGGAGACCGGCTCATTGTGGTTGCCTTCGACGTGATAGTCCATCGTGAGCGCCAGCAATCCGGCGTTTCGCGGTCGCGGATCTTTCCGGGCGTTTTCTTTGAGCAACACACTCAGATGATAGATAAACCAGTTTTCGCTGCGCGCGTCGCCCGGAGGATCAACCGCCTTCTCGCGCCACTGGAGCAGGCGCTGGGTGTTGGTGAAGGTCCCGTCTTTTTCTGCGTGGCCTGCCGCGGGCATCAGAAAGATTTCGGTGGGGATTTCTTCGGTACGTAGTTCGCCGCGCTGTACTTCGGGCGATTCGTACCAGAAGGACGCCGTCTCCGTTTCCACCATCTCGCGCACGACGAGCCATTTCAGTTTCGCGAGCGCGCGCCGCTCCATCCCGGAATTGGGACCCGCGACCGCGGGATTCTGGCCCATCACGAACAAGCCTTCCATTTTTCCGTCGAGCATCTCCAGCCAGTAGCCCTGGTGCGAGTGATCGCCGGTGATGCGCGGCAGCCAGTTGAAGCCGAAATCGTTCTCCGGCTGGGCCGCATCGCCGTAGTACGCCTTCAGCAGGCTGACGATGTATTTGTCGAAGTTGTTCCACCACCCGCTTCGTGGACGGTACTTGGCGATATAACTCGCGAGATTTTTCGACTCTTCGCCGAACTTTGGCATGTTCAGATAGCCCGGGAGAATGTCGTAGAGCGTAGGAATATCGGTTGAGCCCTGAATCGACGCGTGACCCCGCAAGGCCATGATCCCGCCGCCGGGACGCCCCATATTGCCAAGGAGCAACTGCAAAATGGCCGCGCAGCGAATCATTTGGACGCCGGACGAGTGCTGCGTCCACCCTAGCGCATAGCAGATCGCGCCGGTCTTGTCCGGGCCAGAAGCCGAGCAATACGTTTTGGCAGCGTGAAGGAAGGCGTCCTTGGAAACACCGCAGTACTGCTCCACTAGTTCCGGCGTGTAGCGCGCGAAATGCTTTTTCAGGAGCTGGAAAACGCTACGCGGGTGCTGCAGCGTTTGATCTTTCTTGTAACGGTTCAGATCAGGCGCCACACTAGCGCCCTGTTGTCCGTGCCCGCCTTGCGCTCCCGGATGGTCATCCCGCGCCTCGGCGCCTTCGTACATCCACGTTTTCGGGTCGTAGCTCTTCTGGTCTTCCTTCCAGCCCGAAAATATTCCTTCCAGATCTTCGGTGTCCTTGAACTCTCCGGGAATGATCACCGGCGCATTCGTGTAGTGCACCAGGTATTCCCGGAAATACAGCTCGTTTTCGATGGCGTAGCGAATCAGCGCACCGAGAAAAATAATGTCGGAGCCGGCGCGCAACCGCAGCCAGATATTGGAGACCGCCGAAGTCCGACTGAACCGCGGATCCACGTGGATCACCGGCGTGCCGCGTTCCTTCGCCTCGATGACCCACTGAAAGGCGACGGGGTGGTTTTCGGCCATGTTCGAGCCCATGATCAGGATGGCGTCGGAGTTCAGCAGATCTTTTGGCGCTGTGGTGGCCCCACCGCGTCCGTACGTTGTGCCCAGACCGGGCACCGTCGAGCTATGTCATATCCTGGCCTGATTGCTGATGCACACCATCCCGAGGCCGGCCGCAAACAGCTTCTTGATCAGGTAGTTTTCCTCGTTGTCGAGAGTGGCGCCGCCCAAGTGAGCGATGGCCTTGGTCTGCATCAGGCTCTGGCCGTCCTGGGACTCGACGAAAGTACGCTCGCGGCTTTCCCAGACACGGTCGGCGATCATCTGCATGGCTTTGGCGAGGTCCAGATCTTCCCATGTGGTGGAGAACGGCCGTCGATATTTCACTTTGGTGAGGCGCTTGGAGTGGGTGAGCAGCTCGTAGCTGGCGGAGCCCTTGGGACAAAGGCGGCCGCGGGAGACAGGAGATTCAGGATCTCCTTCGATGGAAATCAGCCTGCCATTTTTGTGAAAGACTTGTTGTCCACATCCGACCGCGCAGTACGGGCAAACGGAACGGGCCACGTTCGCGCCTTCGTTCTTAGGGCGAAGGTTATTCGTGCGATCACTCATGGCCTCCGGACCGGTGCCGTCGCCTCCATGCAGGAGTTGACGGATAAGGGGCCAGCGAAGCGCGAGGTCTTTGATCACTTAGGGCTCCCAAGCAAAATCCGGACAACATCCGAAAGGCGCTCTTCGTTTGGATGCCACGCGGCGAGAGCAGGTTCCAAAATCGCACAAATTCAAAACAGTGTCGCTGGCTTCCTCATCATTTTCGTTGGGGAGCTTCGCGCGGCGGCGGGCGCAGGGCTCCTTGGAACAGCTTCATCGAGTTGAGGAATCACCCCGAAATAGGAGATGCAAGAGCCCAGCGCGAAACAGAAAGCGGAGGGGAACATTGCCTTTCTAGGGCCCGCGCCTTCGAGCCACTTGCCGAACGCAGCGGCCGAAAGGCCAAGCATCACGATTGCAAGAGAGAAGATCCATGCGATTTGCTTCTGCTTCCAGTCGTTGGGAGCTGACTTGTTTACTCCAAGAAGCTGCGTCAGCGGAATCTTGAACACGCTGAATGCGTAGACCTGGCCGATGCGGAGCTGGATAGCGGTGCTGCGGGGGGAACGAGCCATCGGCTGAATCCAGGACTTGCGATGGACTTTTCACGATCGAGAAAAGACAAGACTGCCATGTCGAAGGTTACCCCAATGTCTGATCGGACAGGAGTTTTGATGACCGGGCAAACGCGCGGTGAGAAGAAAAGCGAAGGCCGGCAAGGATTCATGCACCATACACAGACAGGAAGCAATATCCGCCGATGATCGAACAGCGCGGCGACACGATTGGTGAAAATTTCTGAGTTCGCCGATCCAGTCGAGTTCAGATGTCCACAAAAGGCAAAACTTCTTCCAGCGGTAAAGCTCTTCCCTTATAATCCGGGCCACTGCCCACCTAAATGAGCCCGACGCCAGGAGACGCTTACTCCGTTGCCGTGGTCACGGTAGAAGCTGCCGAGTTCGCCGAGATGCGGCGCGGGCTGATGCCGAGGTTTCGCGCCACCTTGGCCGACACCGAATCAAATATCAAGGAAGCCGTCGAGGATCCCGGTCTGCAAGCGATGGTGCTCGACCTAGACAGCATCGGCGACAACGCCGGTGACGGGATCGACGTCCTTCAAGAGATTCGGGCCACCCGCGACGACATTGTCATCGTCGCTATCACGAAGTCGCGCGAGCGCAACCTGCCCTTGCACGCCAGTCAGGCGGGAGCCGACGAGTTTGTCTTGTCACCCGTGAATTACAACGAATTGCAAGGCGTATTGGCGCGCGCCGTCGAAAAACGAGCACATGAGATAGCGGGTCGTCGAGTCGTTCAACAAGCGGAGAGCCGGTCGGCGTTTCGGTCACTGATCGGAGCCAGCGCGGCGATGCAGAAGCTGTATCAGACGATTCAGGCCGTGGCTGACAGCAATACCACCGTGGTGCTGCGCGGAGAGAGCGGCACCGGGAAGGAGCTGATCGCCAAGGCGATCGTACAGTCGAGTGACCGAGTCGAGCAGCCTTACGTTTGCCTGAACTGCGCGGCCTTGCCCGAATCCTTAATCGAATCGGAGCTATTCGGGTATGAGCGCGGCGCATTTACCGGAGCCGATGCCGCCCGTGCCGGGCATATTGAGTCCGCTCAGGGCGGTACGCTGTTTCTGGACGAGATCACGACGCTGAACCCGGCACTGCAGAGCAAGCTATTGCGGGTGCTCCAAGAGCGGACGGTGCAGCGGGTCGGGGGACGCTCGTCGAGAAAGATCGACTTCCGCTTGATCTGCGCGACCAACGACGATCTGGAAGACCTCGTAAAAAAAGGCCGCTTCCGGGAAGATCTCTATTACCGGATCAACGTTGTACCGATCGCGGTGCCCCCGCTGCGCGAAAGGGATGGTGACGTACCATTACTTGCCGACCACTTTCTGCGGATTTTTTGCGCAGCGTCCAAGAAACCGTTGAAGAGCTTGCAGCCCGACGTCCTGGAGACGCTCGAGGACTATCCCTGGCCAGGGAACGTTCGAGAGCTGGAAAATCTGATCCAGCGGCTGGTGGTGATGGTGAGTGGACCGAACATTACCGTCGAGCACCTACCTCAACACTTGTTGCAGCACAGCGCTACCGGACAGGAAGCCATTCTGATCCCTGAGGATGGAGTGGACTTCGACGCGGAGATGGGGCGAATCGAGGTGGCCTATTTGTCCGCGGCGCTGCGACGGACCGGAGGGAAGAAAAGCGCTGCAGCGGAGCTATTACGGGTGGACGGACAGCGGATGAAGTATCTATGCCGGAAGTGGAAGCTTTGAAGGGTTAAAATTTAGCCCTAGCGAGGCTAATTATTAACCTAGAGGGTTAAATTTTAACCCGTTGAGCGCGTCGCTTGCCTGCCTGGCTCGGTAACTTGTTGATTTCACGCAGCTCGACTGTGAAATCCGCACGCGAAACGAATTGGCACGAGCGTTGCATAGCGTATGGCGTCTGTAAGAAACACAAAATTTCAGACGCGAGGGGAACACACAATGTCGATTCAGAAAAAGTCGTTGATCAGCGCTTTGAAGACGGCCAAGAAGGCTAACGTGGCCAGCACCGGCGATGTTGATGTGAAGGGCTCGAAGGTTGCTTCCATTAAGCTCCACACCAAGACTCACCTGAAGGCCTCCCCGCGACCGCAGTTCAAGGTTGCGCTCAAGGTAGCGGCGAAGGCTACGACCAAGGCTTCTCCCCGGCCGGTTCGCTAAGTTCACGCCACGATCGATCTTCAGAGGCGGGCTTTTGGCCCGCCTCTTTTTCATTTCACCAGACTTTTCGGCCCAGCATGATCTTCAGGTTCTCCCACGCGAGCCCACCCAGACTCTCCCGCCTGCCGTAGATCCGTGCGACCCCGATCATTCCTGGTCGCAGGCGGCCTTCCGGATTGGCAACCCGCAGTTCCACAAGATAAAAACGCGGAGGGTGCAGGCCCTTGAATCGGGATTGGTCCGTGAGGGTCGGGTCGGAGTCCATCGACACCGGAGATATCGAAACCGCTTCGGAGTTCCAAAGCTGCCCCACGCCTTCCACTTGAAGCTTCGCCCGCGCACGCTCACGGACCTTATACATGTCGTACTCGGATACGTAGATGCGGGCACTCAGTTCGCCCAAATCGGCCACTTCCAGCAGCTCGGAGCCCTCGGTCAGGTAAGAGCCGATGCGACCTCGTGGGCGTGGCGTCAGAATCACACCGGATATTGGACTCGTGATTTGCAATTCCGCGGCTTTCAAACGGAGTTGATCCGACTGCGCGGCCAGGCGATCGCGATCTTTCAGCGCGGCTCCGTAGTTCTGATACTCAAGGCTGGCGGTTCGCGCGCGGCCGGCGGCCACAACATATTGAGCGCGGGCCTCGGCCAGCTGCGATTGAAGTGGAACATTGCGGAGCTTGGCCAGTGTCTCACCGGCGGTGACGGACGCACCTTCATCGACGGCAACGTTTTCCAACACGCCGGGAACCGCGGTTCGAATCACAGCATGACGGACCGGTTGCAACTGAAACAGCCCGGAAGTGGATTGATGGACGACGGGCACCAGCAGGAGCACAGCCACGGTGGCCGCTGCCACATAGGCACCACGCGACCGCAGCCACACGCGAACGCGGTCCTTCTTGTCCAGGTACACAAGCTTCATAAAGTTCACCAAAATGCGAATCCGGGATTTGAAAACCAAAAATGCTACGCCATACTCCGGGATGAACGCCCAGTCGGGGCTGAAATGCCGCGACACATTTCCAGCAAAGCGCGCGACGATGGTAAGGACCAGATAGCTGTAGGCGCCGGATACCAGGGAGTACACCGCAAACCAGACGCGCCGCTGCTTCGGAACGAAGGGGACCTCCACCGGCAGGCGCCAAACATGACGCTTCACCCACGCTGACAGGTATGCAGTGGAATCTTCCTTGAGGTCGGCGATGTCAATGATCTCGCACAGCATGTGATAGCCATCGAGTTTGATCAGCGGATTCCAGTTCACAACCAGGGAGACGATGCCGGTGAGCATCATCAGGAAGTAGGCGCCCTCGTGAGTCAGTGTGGTTGGATCCGTCAGCCACCAAATCGGAGTGACGATGGAACACAGCATCAGCTCGACCCAAATTCCCGCGAGAGAAATCACCAAGCGCTCGGAGCGATTGCCCATGACCGCACCTTCGGTGGTGTCGGTGTAGAAGGCGGGCGTTAGAAAGATCAGCGCGAAGCCCATGGCAGGCACACGCGCGCCGACGCGTTTGCAGGCATGTGCGTGTGCGTATTCATGTGCGGCGACGACGAACATCCCGAGCGTGTAGAGAACAACGATGTCGGCAAACGTCTTTTCCGAAAAGTTGTAGAAGGCCAGCGTGTCGCGGCCGATTTCGGACCAGTGGCTAACGGTGATGCCGAATGTGAACAGAAAGGCCCACAGCGTCACGATCGTGAACCAGCGCGTATAGATGAATCGTGTTTTGTTGTAGATCCACGTGAGACCGCGATCGGGGTTGAACGCCGGAAAAATGATTACCGACAGATCGGCGAAGCGATTCTTGGCTTTGAGATTTTTGCGGCGTTCTTCCTTGGTTTGCAGCAAGTAGAGGACGTTCTTCTCTTGCGGCGTCTGATACCAAAACTTAGAGGCTTCCAATGCAGCGGCGAACTCCGTGACCGTTTGTTCATCGTAGAGCTGGCCGGTCTGTTCGGAGTAAAGCTGGGCGATTTGTGCGGCGGAGCGGGTGCCATCGAAGAGTTGCGCGAGCGCCCACTGATTGGGCGGCATCGTGTACATCAGGCCCGAACTCGGAACGTATGCCCGAATCATCGGTTCGCCGTCTTCGATGTGCTCGCGGAAGGTCGCACCGGGATCGATACGCGGCTGACGCTGAGAGACCGCACGCGCCGGAATGTCCGGCAGTGCGACGTCCAAGGCTCGAGTGAGATTCATCGCAGACTGGCGAGGCGAATGGCGACGGTCATTCCCGGGCGGAGCTCTCCATTCGCGCCGACAAGTTCAGCGAGCGCTTCGATGGTGGCGCTGGAGGGATCGACGACCGGGCTGATCGCGACAACCTTAGCAATGCGCTTTTCGTTTGGAAGGTCGGGGGAAAACAGCGGCAGCTCCTCGCCTCGCTTCAAGTGGCCGACATATTTTTCCGGCAAGGTGAAGCGAATGCGGAGTGGACCCTCGGCGGTAACCCAGAACAGCCGGTCTCCTTTTGCCACGGACTGGCCTTCACGCGCGTAGCGGCGTGCCACAACGCCGCTGAAGGGCGCCATGATGCGTGTTTTCTCCAGTTCCAGCTCCAGAGAGCGCTCTTCCTGTTTTGCCGTATTCAACTGCTCCTTCACGCGGAGGATGTCCCACTTGTCCGACTCGACCTTATATTGGGCGTGCTGCAGTTGCTCTTCGGCGATGAGCTTTTCGTTCCAGAGGCGCTGCGCACGGACGTAGTCTGCTTTCAGTACCTCCATCTCCGACTCCCAATTTCGTAGATCCGCTTCGATGCTGCGGGTTTTTGCGCGCGCGGCCTCGAGATTCGAAACCAACTGGCGGTCATCCAACTGTGCGAGGAGCGTCCCGGCAGAGACACGCGTCCCCGCCTCAGCGGAAATTCTGGCGACGATTCCGTCGCGCTGTGCGGTGACGTCCACCTGGTGTTCGACAATCAACGGCCCCGTGATGGTTAGCGTATCGTCGACGGGAATGTCGCCGGAGCGAACGGGCTGAACGGATGCTTTAGGAGCAGCCGGTTGTGGGGCGGCCGCCGAGACTTCAGACCGCTGGTCGCCGCAGCCCAGTAGCAACGTTGCAGCAACTCCCAAAAGAAAAGGCGGTGATGAACGCTTCATCGATTTGCCCTCACCAGCCAAACCAGTTCCAGATTCGCGAGTAAATCCAAAGCGCCGGCCGACGGAACAGCACGTAGCCGGAAGTGCGCCAGCCCGCGGACACCTTGGCGCGGCCTTCCATACCGGTGCGAATCGCGGCGTCGGGATTCGCGACGGCAACGCGCGCGAAAAAGTAGTGTTCGCCGTTCTGCGCTTCGCCTTTCGGACTGATCACCATCAACGTTCCGTGGAAGGTCCGTGTCGGGTAGCTGTTCAACTTGACCGCTGCGCTTTGGCCCACGCGAAGCAAACCAACGTCAGCGGCATCGATCGCGACGTCAACAACGGCGCTGGATGCGTCGATTACCTCCGCGAACGTATCGCCGAATTGCATCCGACGTCCCGCGAATGTATCGACGTGCGGCGTGGCTACCACGCCATCGATAGGCGATCGCAATTGCGCGCGGTCCAGCATCTCCTGCGCGTGCGAAACTTCTGATTTCCAGTAGTCCGCTTGCACGCGCTGGATTCCCGCTTCGGCGCCATCATTCGCGGCCAGTGAATGATCCATCTGCAACAGAGCTGCCTGATATTTCGCCTGGCTCGCAGCAACCGCAGTGCGACGATCCCACGCGTCCATCTCTGCCAACACCTGGCCGCGCTGCACACTTTCGCCTTCGCGAACGAAGACCTTGGCGACCACACCTTCGAATTCCGGCTGCACCAGCGCGCGATGCCCGGGTGCGACAACGGCGTCGCCGTCCAACCGCAGTGGGAGCGGCAAAAGCACGAGGAAAATCACGGCGACCGCGGCGGCGATGGTGATCATCGTGCGCCGCGTCTTTTCCATCGCCATGAACTTTCGCTTGCGCTCGAGCACTGGCTCCAGCACCGAGATGAACGGCACTTCCTTGTACATCTGCGCATTGCGCAAGGCCACCGTGGCCTGGCTCGCCAGAACGTCGAGCATCTCGATGTGGGCCTGCGTCAGAAAATCGGGATCGGTGCTCTCCAGGCTGAGGATGCCGACCCTGCCCGTGTCATCGTTCAACGGCAGCGCGTAGAAGCCGCGCATTCCGGTCTCGGCGAAATATTTCTCGAACTTCGCGCGGGTTTCCTCGCGGTCCGATTCCACCTCACCGCCGTGCTGGCGCACGTTGACGATCTCTTCGGCAAGGGCGGCCCACTGAAGGATGGCGTTCAGCGGCGCGATATCCGGGGCATCGGTATTCACCTGGCTCATGCCGGTGACGGCGCTAAGCTTGAAGCGCCCGCGCTGCTCCAAGGCGATGGCCGCGCGATCATAAGGAATCACCGCATGCGGAGCATCCACGATGGTGCGCAGCATGCGCTCGAGATTCAGTGTCGACGTAATCTCGCGGCTGACAGTCACCAGGGTTTCCAGAATCTCCACTTTGCGTTCCGCCAACAGCATGCTGGCGTTGTGCAGCGCGGTCGACGCCGTCTCG
>Ga0307471_100000455_pt1 | contig 20918 bp, 18 predicted proteins | sample atmos_gasesAM3C__2_FD_204566 | JGI IMG/M metagenome (GOLD analysis project Ga0307471, IMG submission 204566) | Hardwood forest soil microbial communities from Morgan-Monroe State Forest, Indiana, United States - atmos_gasesAM3C_515 | ecosystem: Environmental > Terrestrial > Soil > Temperate...
TGCGGGCTGGTCCGGTGCGGGCTGGTCGGGCGCAGGTTGGTCCGGTGCGGGCTGGTCCGGTGCGGGCTGGTCGGGCGCAGGTTGGTCCGGTGCGGCGTGGTCCGGGGCGGGATGGTCCGACTACACCTGGAGCTGACGAAACGGCTGCGGGCGGTCCGTCGGACGGACACCCCGGAGCCCATCGAAAACTCAGACGACACGAGGACCCGGCCAGCGGCCGGGTCCTCGCCGCGCCCACCGAGGACCGCGTTCAGGATCTGGGTCTACAACAGCGTCCTGGTCAGCGCCGCGGCGCTGATCTATCTCTACGTCGTCACCCGCCTTCCGCAGCAATGGGAGGCGGCGCACTTTCCGCTGCTGCTGCTGGCTCTGCTCTTCTGCATGACGGAGTCGTGGCGGGTGTACTTCCACTTCCGCCGCAGCGCGCACTCGTTCTCCCTCAGCGAGATCGCGCTCGTGGTGGGACTGTTCTTCACCACCGCGGACGAGCTGGTCATCGCGCGCGTCATCGGGGCTGCCGTCGGACTGGGACTGATCCGACGCCATTCTCCGATCAAGCTGGTGTTCAACCTGGCCCTGTTCGCACTCGAAGCCGAGCTCATGGCCATCCTCTTCTCCCACATCACGCTGGCGCAGGACGTCGACAGCCTTCGCGGATGGCTGCTCGTGCTGGTCATCACCGCCACGGCGTCGCTGCTCGGTTTCCTCCTGAGCGCGGTGGTGATCACCATCGCCGAGGGCCGGCTCACGCGCCGGCAGTGGCTGCACAACGGCGCCATCGTCATGGTCGGGGGCATGGCCGGCGCGTCGCTCGGGCTCGAGTGCGTATCAGCCCTCGCGAGGAACGCCAACGAGATCTGGCTGCTGGTGCTGCCGATCGCCGCGCTCTCGGCTGCGTACGCGCTGTACACGCGCGAGTACCAGAAGCGGCAGCAGATGCAGCACCTCTACGAGTCGAGCGACCTGCTGCAGCGGGGCACCGCCGAGCAGTCGGCCATACCCGAGCTGCTCGCGCAGCTGTGCCAGGTCTTTCGCGCCGAGACCGCAGGCGTGACGCTGCTGCCGGCCGCGACGGGCGGCGAAGCAGCGCTCACCACCGTGCTGTCGCAGGGCACGCTCAGCCAGCGTCAGGAACCGATCGACATCGAGCTGCTGGAGGAGTTCGCTCCACTCCTCGATGAGTCGCAGCGCGGATTCCTCGCCAACCGCGCCAAGGCCACCGGTGCGAACCAATCATGGCTCGAGCGCCACGGCGTCAACGACGTGGTGGCGACGACGCTGCGCGGCGACGACGTCATCCTCGGCGCCATCTTCGTCGGCAACCAGCTCGGCGACGTGACCACCTTCGGGGCGGACGACCTCGCGCTGCTCGAGACGTTCGCGGGACAGACGAGCGTCGCCATCCAGAACGCCCGGCTCGACCTTCGCCTCAAGCACCAGGCGTTCCACGACCCGCTCACCAACCTCGCCAACCGCGCGCTGTTCACCGACCGGCTCGAGCACGCGCTCACCCGCCGCGAGCACAACGGCGACGCGATCGCCGTCATCTTCCTCGACCTCGACGACTTCAAGATGATCAACGACACGCTCGGCCACGTCGCCGGCGACGATCTGCTCCGACTCGTCGCCGATCGCCTGCGCACGGTGTTGCGGCCGTCCGACACGGCAGCGCGTTTCGGCGGCGACGAGTTCGCCATCCTGCTCGAGGAGACCGCGGAGGCGTACGACACCATCGGCGTCGCCGAGCGCATCGTCAGCATTCTCAAGCCGCACTTCGTCGTCGCCTCGCGCGAGGTGGCGGTGCACGCCAGCGTCGGGTTGGCCACAACGGCGGCGCGCAACATCAGCGCGGAGGAGCTGCTCCGCCGCGCCGACGTGGCCATGTACCGCGCCAAGCTGCGCGGCAAAGGGACGTTCGAGATCTTCGAGCCTGGCATGCAGGAGGTGGTCAGCCGCCGCCTCGAAATTCGCACCGACCTCGAACGCGCGATCGAACGGCGCGAGCTCGTGCTGCACTATCAGCCGATCGTCGACGTCGCGACTCACACGCCCGTCGGCGTGGAGGCGTTGGTGCGCTGGCACCACCCGGAGTGGGGACTCGTGCCGCCGTCCGACTTCATCGGTGTGGCGGAGGAGACCGGCCTGATCAACGACGTCGGTCTCTTCATCCTGCAGGAAGCCTGCACGCAGAGCCAGGAATGGCACATGGCGTATCCCGACGAGTCATCGTTCTCGGTCAGCGTCAACGTGTCACCGCGGCAGCTCCGCCATCCCGACTTCGTCGACAACGTGTGGGGTGTGCTGACCCGCACCGGTCTGCATCCGTCGCGCCTGATCCTCGAGATCACCGAAAGTTTCATGGTCGAAGATCCCAAGAACGCGGCTGAACGCCTGCGTGAGCTCAAGGCCCTCGGGGTGCGCCTGTCACTCGACGACTTCGGCACCGGCTACTCGTCACTCGCCGTGCTCCAGGACCTGCCGCTCGACATCATCAAGATCGACAAGGCATTCGTCGACCACGTCGCCGAGGACCCGCGCCGTACGGCCGTCGCGCAAGCGATCATCCGCCTGGGCAAGACGCTCGGGCTCTCGCTCGTCGCCGAGGGTGTCGAGAACGTCGCGCAGGCCGAGCGGCTGCGCCTGCTCGGCTGCGAGCTGGCGCAGGGCTTCTACTTCTCGCGTCCGGTCGAGGCGGATCGGATCGCGCGGATGCTCGACACCGTCTCAGCCGCGCGCGGCATGCCCATCAACAGCAGCGCGATCTTCACCGACGCGCCCGAGCGCAGCGCATCGGTCGTGGTTCTTCCCATCGACGCCGCGGGTGGCTCACTCGCGCATCGCTCAGCGCAGGAACGGCGACACCTCGCCTGACGCTCAGGCGATGGGCGGCAGCAGCGCCACCGTCGCGCCGATGGGCCCGGACTCCTCGCCGTCCTCGTGGCCCCAGTACCGCGAGAACCGTCCGTCGAACCCGAGCACGCGGCCGCCGTGGGCGACCCGTGGAGTCTCGTGCCAGTGCGGCGTGTGCCCGTGCACCACGCGCCGTGCACCGAAACGCTCGAGGTAGCGGACAAGACGCTCCTCATCGTCAAAGCCGTGCCGGCCGATCGTGTAGCCGAGCGCGGTGCGCACGCCGCCGGGCGTCGACATCAGCCGGCCCATCTCGGCGTTGACCACGTCGACGTTTTCGCCCAGGTCCGCATACGCGTCGTCGTCGGTGTGCTGCACGAGCGTCCCGTCATCGAGCAGGAGCATGAAGGGCAGCGAGCGCAACCACGCCTCGAGGTCAGCATCGGCGGTTACCTCGCGCAGGTCTGCCCAGTCACCGCGACGGTGCAGCCAGATGTCCACGATCGATCGTCCATCGCGTGAACGCCATTCCACAGCGCCCGCGACGCCACGCTGCTGTTCGAGCACGACCAGCAGGAAGAGATCGTGGTTGCCGAGCACGCTCTGCGAGTTGCGCCGAACACGAGCAAGCCGGGCCGCCGCGGCGCCGCCACCCGCGCCGGGTCTGCCACCCTGAAAGAAGTCACCGAGGAAGATGGTGTCGACCTCGTCCTCGGGGTAGGGTTCGAGCGCTTCACGCAGCCGCTCGACGTCACCCTGGACGTCGCCGACGATCAGGATCGGTCGGGCCACGTCCTCAGGATACGGGGCGTGCGAAGCGCCGCTCGGTTGCGGCGACCTGCGCGGCGGCGCGGCTGAGTTGGCGCCCGATCGCGCTCGGGCCGGGACCCCCGTCGAGGTCGCGGCGGCGTACCGCCGTGTCGAGGTCGAAGAGCTCGGGGGTACCTGCATCGAAGGCCGGAGAGATCGCTCGCCATTCTGCAAGGCTGAGGTCGCGCAGCGTCCGCTGCTGGGACAGCGACTTGCGGACCGCCGTGGCCACGAGGCGATGCGCGTCGCGGAACGGGACGCCCCGCTGCACGAGGTGCTCGGCAACATCGGTGGCGAGCAGTGACGGATCCGACGCCGCCGCACGCATCGCCGCCACGTCGAAGGTGACACCCGCGATCACCTCGCTGAGCACATCGAGCGACGCCCTTGTGACGTCGACAGCGTCGAACACAGGGCGCTTGTCCTCCTGCAGATCGCGGTCGTAGGCCAGGGGAAGCCCTTTGAGGACGACCAGCAGCGTGGTCAGATCGCCGATCACTCGCGCAGCGCGGCCGCGGACCAGCTCGAAGACGTCCGGGTTCTTCTTCTGCGGCATGAGCGAAGAGCCCGTCGCGTGCGAGTCGGCGAGCTCGACGAAGCCGAACTCAGAGGTGGACCACAGCACCATGTCCTCGCTGATGCGCGAGCAGTGGACCATGAGCAGCGCGCACCCGAACACCAGCTCCACTGCGAAGTCGCGATCGCTCACGGAGTCGATGCTGTTGGCACCGACGCTGCCGAATCCGAGATCAGCAGCCACCGCCTGGCGGTCGAGCGGCAGAGTCGAGCCGGCGAGCGCGCCGCTTCCGAGCGGCAGGACATCGCAGCGGCTGTACGCGGACCCCAGGCGCTCGACGTCGCGGTGCAGCATCTCGACGTAGGCGAGCAACTGGTGCGCGAGCGTGATCACCTGCGCGCGCTGACCGTGCGTGTAGCCGGGCAAAAGAGTCGAGCGATGGTTGCGCGCCTGCTCGAGCAGGACCCGCTGCAGCGACGCCGCGGCAAGCGCGAGGTCACGGCACGCGCGTCGTGCGTAGAGGCGCAGATCCGTGGCCACCTGGTCGTTGCGGCTGCGCCCGCTGTGCAGCTTGCCGGCGATGTCTCCGGTCAACTCGAAGAGGCGTCGCTCCACTGCGGTGTGCACGTCCTCATCGCCCGCGGTGAATTCAAATGCTCCGCGCTCGAACTCGCCGCGGATCTCGAGAAGCCCCGACGAGATCGCGCGCATCTCCGCGGCGGTGAGGATGCCGGTTGCGCGCAGCATCCTGACGTGCGCCAGCGATCCGTCGACGTCGTCAACACCGAGCCGTGCGTCATCGGCGACGCTCGACGTGTATGCCTCCACGCGCGGCGAGGTCGGTTCCACCATGCGACCGGACCACACCTTGGCCGCAGCGGCGGGGCGCTTCGACCGCGGCGCCCGCCGCGTGCGTTCAGCCATCACCCCGTCGGTGTGTGCGGCGCGCGACAGCCAGCGGGGATGCGACCTCGAGCGCACCCTGTACCCGGCTCTGCGTGCGCAGCGGCAGCCCGAACAGCTCGATGAAGCCGCGCGCCGCCGCGTGATCGAATGCGTCGACGGTGCGATCGTAGGTGGCGAGCTCGTAGCGGTAGAGCGACCCCGGCGCCCGCCGGCCGGTGACCGTCGCGCTGCCCCGCAGCAGGTGCAGACGGACCTCACCGCTCACCGCATCCTGCGTCGACTGCACGAACGCGTCCAGCGCGGTGCGCAGCGCGCCGTACCACAGCCCGTCATACACCAGCCTCGCCCACTCGTCGGCCACAAGGCGCTTGAACCGCGCGACGTCGCGGCCCAGCGTCACGGCTTCCAGAGCTGCATGCGCGGTGTACAGCGCGATTGCGGCAGGCGCCTCGTAGATCTCTCGCGACTTGATGCCCACCAGACGGTTCTCGACGTGGTCGATCCTGCCGACTCCGTTGCGACCGGCGATGTCGTTGAGCCGCCCGACGAGGTCCTCCGGGGCGAGCCGATCGCCGCCGATCGCCGCGGGCACGCCGCGCTCGAAGCCGATGTCCACGATCTCGCCTCCTGGCGGAGCGGCGTCGCCGTCCACGGTCCAGGCGAATACGTCAGCCGGCGGTTCGGCCCAGGGGTCCTCGAGGACGCCGCACTCGACGCTCCGACCCCACAGATTCGCGTCCACCGAGTACGGAGACGCGGCGGTCACCGGAACATCGATGCCGTGCGCGGCGGCGTAGTCGATTTCCTGCGGGCGCCCCATGTCCCAGTCGCGCACGGGCGCGACCACCGTCAGCTCGGGGGCCAGCGCGCCGACCGCAACGTCGAAGCGCACCTGGTCGTTGCCCTTTCCCGTGCACCCGTGCGCGACGGCGCTCGCGCCCTCTTCGCGAGCCACGTCGACGAGCAGCTTCGCGATGAGCGGCCGTGCCAGCGCGGTGGCCAGCGGATAGACGCCCTCGTAGAGCGCACCCGCAGCCAGCGTCGGGAAGCAGAAGTGCTCGACGAACACGTTGCGCGCATCGGCCACGTGCGCGGCAACCGCTCCGGTACGCAGCGCACGCTCCGCGACGGCGTCCATGTCCTTTGACTCCCCGAGATCGGCGGTCAGCGTGATCACCTCGTAGCCATGGTCGCAGAGCCAGCGGATCGCCACCGAGGTGTCGAGCCCTCCGCTGTACGCGAGCACGCAGCGTTGCGGTGCGCTCACGACGCTCTGACGGCCATCGTCTTGAGTCGCATCAGCAGCCGCTGCGCGGCCGGGCGGGAACGCGCCACGATGAGCACGGTGTCGTCGCCGGCGAGCGTCCCCGCCACCTCCTCGAAGCGGGCGCCGTCGAGCGCCGCGGCCACCAGTGGCGCGCTTCCCGGCGCCGTGTGCACCACGCCGAGCAGGTCGACGAACTCGACCACCTGCACGTGCTCGCGCATCGCGCTGCGCAGGCACTCGTGCGCCGCGTCGACGTCGATCTCGGCGGCGGCGACCACGTAGCGCGCTCCCAGCCGATCGTGCACGCGCAGCAACCCAAGCTCGCGGATGTCACGACTGACGGTCGCCTGCGTCACGGCGAGACGGCGCCGGCGCAGTGCCCGGGCGAGATCCTCCTGGGTGCGTATGACGCTGGTGCGTACGAGGTCGAGAATGGCCCGCTGCCGTTCCGGCTTGGGCGCTGTGCCGTTGTGGCGCGCGGACCTGGTCACTGCAGGCGCTCGGTGCCGACGGCGTCGAACGCTCGCGCGAGCCGGCGCGCCGCCTCGTCGACCTCGTCGCGCGTGATCAACAGCGGCGGCACGAGGCGCAGCGTGCGCTCACCGACGGCGTTGACGATGAGCCCCTCGCGCAGCGCAGCGGCAGCCACGCGCGGCGCGGTCGGCTCGGACAGCGCGACGCCCAGCATCAGGCCGCGGCCGCGCACGCCGGCGACCGGGGCGCCGTGCTCAGACAGTGCGGAGATCGCCTCTCGCAGGTAATCGCCGACGTCGGCGGCGTTGCGCACCAGCTGCTCCCGCTCGATCGTGCGCAGCACGGCGGCCGCCGCTGCACACGCGAGCGGGTTGCCGCCGAAGGTGGAGCCGTGATCGCCGGGCTCGAACACATCGGCGCGCGGCGCAGCCAGGATTGCGCCGATGGGGATCCCGCCGCCGAGCCCTTTGGCGGTGGTCATGACATCAGGAGCAGCCGCATCGTGCTGATGCGCCCACCACGCTCCCGTGCGTCCCATGCCAGTCTGGATCTCGTCGAGGATCAGCAGCACGTCGCGTTCGTCGCACAATCGGCGGACGTCGCGCAGCACCCCGAGGTCGAGCGGATGCACGCCGCTCTCGCCCTCGATCGGCTCGAGCATGACGGCGCACGTCGAGTCGTCGATCGCGCTCGCGATCGCCGCGACGTCGTTGTACGGAACGTGCACGAAGCCGCGAGGCAGCGGCTCGAACGGATCGCGGTAGCGGTGATTCGCGGTGGCGGCGAGCGCCCCGAAGGTGCGGCCGTGGAACGCGCCCTGCGCGCAGACGATGACGTGCGCACCGCCGCGGTTGCCACGCCCCCACTTCCGCGCCAGCTTGATCGCGCCCTCGTTGGCCTCGCTGCCGCTGTTGCTGAAGAAGACGCGCGACGGGAATGCGGTGGCGGTGAGCAGCTCGGCAAGATCCAGCTGCGGCTCGGTGTAATAGAGGTTGCTAGTGTGGATCAGGCGCGCCGACTGCTCAGCGAGCGCATCGAGCACCGCCGGATGACCGTGACCAAGCACGTTCACGGCGATGCCGGCGACAAGGTCGAGCAGCTCGTTGCCGTCCGAGTCGGTCACCCATGCGCCGTGACCGCCAACGATCGCCAGCGGCTGATGTGTGTACGTGTTCATGAGCACGGACTGCGCGCGCCGGTCGAACGTGCTGAGCGAGGGCTGCATGACCTCCGTCATGCGCGGTCCGGGTCGACGAACATGGTCCCCACGCCACGTTCGGTGAGCAGCTCGAGCAGCAGCGAGTGTGGAACACGGCCGTCGATGATGTGTGCGGCCGAGACGCCCGCCAGCGCGCGCAGCGCCGCTCTGACCTTGGGGATCATGCCATCGGTGATCACGTTGGTCGCGATCAGGTCCTCGGCACGTGGCGCGTCGAGCTCGCTGATCAGCGTTCCCGTGGCGTCGCGAACGCCGTCGACGTCGGTGAGCAGGATCAGCTTGGTGGCGCGCAGCGCCACCGCCACCTCGGCGGCGACCGTGTCCGCGTTGACGTTGTACGCCTTGCCGTCGTATCCCAATCCGATCGAGGCGATCACCGGGATGCGGCTCTGATCGAGGATGGCTTCGATGGGCTCGGCGTTGACCTGCGCGACGTCTCCCACGTAACCGAGCTCCTCACCGGACTCGGCCGCACGCGGTCGTACCAGGAGTGTCGGCCCGTCCTCGCCGCTCAAGCCGATGGCGCTGCCGCCCAGGCCGTTGATGCGCGCGACCATCTCGGGACCGACCTTGCCGGTGAGGACCATCTTGGCGATCTCCATCGTCGACGCGTCCGTCACGCGCAATCCGTTGACGAACCGCGGCTCGATGCCCACACGCTCCTGCCACGCGGATATCTCGGGTCCGCCGCCGTGGACCAGCACCGGACGCATGCCGACAAAGCGCAGCATCACCACGTCCTGCAGAACCGGCTCCATGTCGGTGGCCGCGCTCGCGGCGCCGCCCAGCTTGATCACGATCACGTGCCCGCTGAACCGCTTGATGTAGGGCAGGGCCTCGATCAGGATCTCGGCTCGGTGGATGCGCTCTTCGATCGTCTCTGCTGTCATCTCAGGTCGTGTACTCGGCGTTGATTCGGACGTACTCCGGGCTGAGATCACATCCCCACGCGTGAGCACTCGCGTCTCCGGCGCCGAGGTCGATCTCGATGTCGATGCGGGGCCGCGAGAACGCTGCGCGCAGCGATCCCTCATCAACCGGCGCCGGCATCCCGCGGTCGAAGACGGTGAGTCCCGCGACGGCGACGCGGCAGCGGTCGAGCATGAACGCCGCGCCGCTGCGACCCACCGCCGCGACGATGCGTCCCCAATTGGGATCGCCGCCATGCACCGCGGCCTTGACCAGCGGGCTCTGCGCCACGGTGAGTGCGGCCGCGCGCGCCTCGTCGGCGCCGCCGGCTCCGGCCACCTGGACGCGGAAGTGGCGGGTTGCGCCCTCGGCGTCGGCGACGAGCTGCTCGGCGAGCGATTCGCAGACTCCGTAGAGGCAGTCCTCGAGTGCTGATAGCGATCGCGAGTCGGATCCAAGCGGCGTGCCACCGCCGGCGCCGTTGGCGAGCAGGATGAGCGCATCGTTGGTCGACGTATCACCGTCGACTGTGACGCAGTTGAGCGTGCTCCCCGCGACGCGTGCGAGCAGCGGTTGCAGCGCCGCAGGTTGGACAGGCGCGTCAGTGGTGATGAACGCGAGGAGCGTCGCCATGTCGGGGTGCATCATGCCCGCGCCTTTGGCCATGGCGCCCACGGCGTACCTGGTGCCGTCGTGCCAGAACTCGGCGCTCACCGTCTTCGGGCGCGTGTCGGTGGTCATGATCGCGTGCGCGGCGAGGTCGCCCGCCTGCTCCGACAACGTGGCCGACGCCTGCCGGATGCCGGGCACGACGCGCTCCATCGGCATCGGCCTGCCGATGACACCCGTGCTGCACACCAGCACCTCGCTGGGGTCGAGGTCGAGCGCGTCCGCGGCCGTCGAGCACATCACCAGCGCGTCGCGGAACCCCTGCGGACCCGTGCATGCGTTCGCGTTCCCGGCGTTCACGACCAGCCCGCCGATGCGTGTTCCGCGACGCAGGGTGAGCTGCGAGATGACAACCGGCGCCGCCTTGACGCTGTTGCGCGTGAAGAGCCCGGCGGCCGCCGCCGGGACGTCGGAGCGGACCACCGCCACGTCAAGGCGCGACCCCGCGCCGTCGCCACGGATGTCCGACGCGGCGACACCCGCACGAAACCCGCGTGGCGTGCAAACACCCACGCGGCCGGCATCGACCGTCTCGGCGATCAGGGCCACAGCGGTGTCCGGCCGAGCCCGGCCGCCTCGTGCAGCCCAAAGCGAACGTTCAACGCTTGCACACCCTGTCCGGCGGCGCCCTTGACGAGATTGTCGATGGCGACGGTCACCACGAGCACGTCATCCTGGCGCCCGACGTGGATGGCGGCGTTGTTCGTCCCGGTCACCGTCTTCGTCGGTGCCGGGGAGTCGACGATGCGTACGAACACATTCTCAGCGGCAAAGTTGCGATACGCCTCGTGGATTTCCGTGTCGCGCACGCCGGCTCGCGGATGCAGGTACGCTGTGACGAGGATTCCCCGCGTCATCGGCACCAGATGCGGAACAAAGGTGAGCCGCACGTCACCTCCGGCGATCGATTCAAGTTCCTGGACCATTTCCGGCTTGTGCCGATGGCCGTCGACTCCGTACGCTCGCACCGACTCGTTCACCTCGGCGTACTGGGAGCCGAGCGAGGGAGACCGTCCGGTACCGCTGACGCCGCTCTTGGCGTCGACCACGATGTCTGTCTCGACGAGTCGCGCGCGGAGCGCAGGCGCGCACGCGAGCAGCGTCGCGGTGGGATAGCAGCCGGGGACTGCCACCAAATCTGCGTTTCGAAGCTCCCCACGGTGCAGCTCGGTGAGCCCGTACACCGCCTCCTCGCAGAGATCGGGAGCGGGGTGCTGCACGTGGTACCACCGCTCGTATGCAGTTGGATCGTGCAGGCGGAAGTCGGCGCTCATGTCGATCACGACAGCGCCGGCGGAGAGCCAGCCGCGTGCATGCGACGCGGCGACGGTGTGCGGCAGCGCCGCCACGACCACGTCGGCCGAGTCCGCGTCCAGGGTGTCCTCGATGCGCAACGCCACGTCACTGCCGGGCACGGCGTCGCAGTGGCGCTCGCCGGCGTGGCTGCGGCCAAGGACTCGCACCAGTGCTACGCCGGGGTGATGAGCGAGCAACGCGGCGCACTGCATACCGATGTAGCCGGTCGACCCGGCCACGGCGACGCGGACGGGCGCACCATCACCCACCGCGGAAGTATACCGGCGCTTTGCATACTTATGCAAGCGCGGCGACCACGTCAACCGCTGAAGCCGCGCGCTCCGATGTGCCGGTGCCGGGCGCGCTCGATGTTGACGGCGGCGCCGATCAGCGCAAGGTGTGTGAACGCCTGCGGGTAGTTGCCCAGCAGCTCACCGGTGCGCAGGTCCACCTCTTCTGAGAAGAGCCCCAGGTTCGAGCCGAAGTTGAGCAGCCGCTGGAAGCGGCGCTGCGCGCTTTCGAGCTCACCCAGGTGCGCCAGCGAGTCGACGAGCCAGAAGGAGCACATGAAGAACGCACCCTCCCCGCCCGACAGCCCGTCGTCGGTCTCCTCTGGCAGGTAGCGGCGAACCAGCACGCCCATGGCCAGGCGGTTCTCGATGGCGCGCACGGTGCTGATGAGCCGGGGATCGTGGTCCTCCAGAAAGCGGATCTGGCTGATGCGCAGCACGGAGGCGTCGAGCACCTCGCCGCCCAGGTATTGCGTGAACGCGGCGCTGCGCCGCGAGAACCCCTCGGTCGTGATCCGCCGGTGTATCGCCAGGCGCACGCTCTTCCACTTCGCCTCGTCATGGGGCAGGTGGAAGCGTTCGGCGATTCTCAGACCGCGGTCCACTGCGACCCAGCACATCAGCTTGCTGTACGTGAAGTGCCTGCGCCCGCCGCGTACCTCCCAGATGGACTCGTCGGGCTCCTGCCAGCGCGCGATGGCCAGGTCGACGATGGCAGTCAGCTCCTGCCACAGCTCCTTGCCGATCTCGCCACCGAAGCGCGCATACAGGTATGCGCTGTCGAGCACCTCGCCGTACACGTCGAGCTGCAGCTGATTGACCGCGGCGTTCCCGACCCTGACCGGACTCGACCCGCGATATCCCTCGAGGTGATCGAGCTCGCGCTCGTCGATGTGCGCGTGGCCGCTGAGGTCGAACAGGTTGGGAATGTCCCGACCCTGACGCCCAAGGTGACGCTTGGTGAGCCATCCGAAAAACGCGTGCGCCTCGTCCTGGAAGCCGAGCTGGAACAGCGCGAAGAGCGTGAATGACGCGTCGCGCAGCCAGGTGAACCGGTAGTCCCAATTGCGGTCAGCGCCGATCCGCTCCGGAAGGCTGGTCGTGGGCGCGGCGATGATGGCGCCCGTCGGCGCGTACGTCATCAACTTGAGCGCCAGCGCCGACCGCGACACCGCCTCCTGGAAGGGGCCGTCGTAGCGGCTGCGCCTCACCCAGCGGCGCCAGTACTCCTCGGTCCCACGCGCGTACTCCCTCGCCTTTTCCGGGGTCCACGTGTGATGCGAGCAGCGCATGGTGCGGCCCGCACGCAACGCGAACGCCACAGCTTCCCCGGCGATGAGCGTGAATGTCGAGTTGGCACCATCGAACGTGCCGGTCGACACCAGGCAGAGTCGCAACTGCTCCACGTCGGCGTGGACGTGGTGCTCGCCACCGTCATATTCGGGCACCTGCATCGCGTAGTCGGGGCGGGGGTCGAAGGTCTGTCGCAGGCGCATGCGTCCCGCCAGGCATTCGACGATGCGAATGATACGTGGCTCGTCGTGCGCCCTCTCCTGCCCCTCGATGTGATGCTCGTCGACGGGCATGAAGTCGGTCAGCAGGACGACCCCCGTGCCGGTCGAGAACGTGGTGTCGAGGAGGTTGGCGCGGTCGCGGTAGCGGCGCTGCACGCGATACGGCGTGTCGGGCGCGATCTGCCAGTACCCGCCCTTCGTGGCGTCGAGGATGCGGCTGAACACCGACTCGTCGTCGAACCGCTGCAGGCACAGCCAGTCGATGCTGCCGTCGATGCCGACCAGCGCCGCGCTGCGGCAGTCCCCGATCAGCCCGTAGCCGGATATCGAGAGATAGCCGCTTCGGCCGCGCACATGTGGATCCCTCACCCGTCGACGTCCTGGAAGAAACAGGAGCGAGCGCCGGTGTGACACGCGGGACCGGCCGCGTCCACCATGAGCAGCACCGCGTCGCCGTCGCAGTCGAGGGTGATGGAGCGGACCGTCATCCTGTTGCCGCTGGTCTCGCCCTTCTCCCACAACCGCCCGCGGGAGCGGCTGTAGAAGGTGGCGCGCCCGGTGTTCCGCGTCGCCTGCCACGCCTCCTCGTTCATGTGCGCAACCATCAGCACCTCATGGGATCTGGCGTCCTGCACCACGGCGGTCACCAGCCCGTCCGCCCCGAAATGCGGCTCAGCCCGGTCGGTCACAGCCTCACGTCCACACCGTGGTCGCGCAGGTACGCCTTGGTGACGGGCACCGGGTGCGCGCTGAAGTGAAAGATGGACGCCGCCAGCGCCGCGTCCGCTCCCGCATCGGCCAGGACAGCGCGCAGGTGTTCCGGGTTGCCGGCGCCGCCGCTTGCGATCACCGGTGTCGCCACCGCATCCACGACCGAACGAGTCAGCTCGAGCTCATAACCGGCGCCGGTCCCGTCGCGGTCCATCGAGGTCAGCAGGATCTCACCCGCGCCGCGCTCGGTGGCCTCGACGGCCCAGCTCACGGCATCGCGAGCGGTGCGCTCACGGCCACCATGCGAGTACACCGCATACACGCCGTTCTCCCTGCGCGCGTCAACAGCGACGACCACGCACTGGACGCCGAACCGGTCCGCGGCATCGGAGATGAGCGACGGATCGTGCAGCGCTGCGGTGTTGAGCGACACCTTGTCGGCGCCGGCGCGGAGCAGCGCGTCGATGTCGGCCAGCGTCCGTACGCCGCCACCCACGGTGAGCGGGATGTACACGCTGTCCGCGGTGCGTCGCACCGCATCGAGCAGGGTGGGTCGCCCGTCGGCGGAGGCGGTGATGTCGAGGAAGACGAGCTCGTCTGCGGAGTCATCGTCGTAGCGCGCCGCGAGCTCCGCCGGATCACCGGCATCTCGGAGGTCGACGAACTGCACCCCCTTCACCACGCGACCCGAATCGACGTCGAGACACGGAATGACCCGCTTGGCGACGCTCACGATGACGCGGTGACGCGATCGATGAGGTGGCGCACGTCGACCCGCCCCTCGTAGATCGCGCGCCCGATGATCGCCCCGGCAGCGCCCGCCACCACGCAGGCTTCGACGTCCGCGAGCGATGAGACTCCGCCGCTCGCAAAGACGGGCCCGGCGTAGGCCGCGCTGCAGCGCGTGATCCCCTCGAGGTCCGGTCCTTGCAGGGTGCCGTCCCGCTGCGTGTCGGTATAGATCAGGCCGGCGGAGGGCCAGTGGCGCCAGCGCTCGAGGTGTGCGGCGGCCGGCCCCGCAGCCGTCACCCAGCCGTCGGCCCGGGCATCGCCGTCGCGCACGTCGAGCGCGAGCATCACCTGTCCCGGAAAGGTCGCGCAGATGCATGCCGCGATCTCGGGCTCCCTCAGCGCGACGCTGCCGAGCACGACGTATGCAGCTCCGGCAGCGATCCATCGCCTCGCGTCCTCCACGCTGCGCACGCCACCGCCCACCTGAGCGGCGCATCCCGTACCTGCGACGCGCCCGACGGCCGCGCGCACCGCGAGCGTGGTCGCGTCGTCGGCCGCGCCGCGGGCGGAGTCGAGATCGACGATGTGGACCCGCCGCGCTCCTTGGGCGACGAATGCGTCTGCCATCGCGCCGGGATCGTCCGAGTAGACCGTCGCGTTCGCGAACTGGCCACGGAGCAGGCGGACGCACCTTCCACCCAGCACGTCGACCGCCGGGATCACCTCGAACCGCATCAGGCGCCGGCACCGATCGACCGCGCCGTCGCGCAGCGCGCGGCGAAGTTTGCGTAGATCCTGAGCCCGGTCGCGCCACTCTTCTCGGGGTGGAACTGCGTCCCCATCACCGAGCCGGACTCGACGACGGCCGCGATCTCGGCGCCGCCGCGGTCGGTGACCGCGCTGACATCCTCGGACTTCGCGATCGGTGCGTACGAATGCACGAAGTAGACGTACGAACCGTCCGCGACACCGTCGAGCAGCGTCCCGCGGCGCACGATCCGCAACCGGTTCCATCCCATGTGCGGCACCTTGCCGCGCGACGAGTCGAGGCGTCGCACGGTGCCCCGCATCAACCCGAGGCCGTCGCGGTCGCCCTCTTCGCTTTGCTCGAACAGCAGCTGGTGTCCGAGACAGACGCCGAGGACCGGGCGGCCCGACCGCGCCACGGTGCGCACTGCATCGCCGAGACCCGTTTCATCGAGTCGCGCCGCCGCAGAGTCGAACGCTCCCACGCCAGGGAGGATCACGCCGTCACACGACTCGAGCTCGCCGGGAACACAGCTCAGCACCACCTCGGCTCCCGCCGCGTTCAACGCTCGCTCGACGCTCCGCATGTTCCCGACTCCGTAGTCGCAGACACCGACGCGGGAGGTCACAGCACGCCCTTCGTCGACGGGATGTCGGTGCCGATGCGCTCGAAGGCATCGCGCGTCGCGAGACCGAGCGCCTTGAACGCAGCCTCGGCGATGTGGTGTGGATTCTCACCGCGGATGCAGTCGACATGGACGCTCGCACCCACGGCCTGCGCGTATCCTTTGACGAACTCGGCGAGGACTGCGACGTCGAAGTCGTTGATTCGCCCCTGCAGCGCCGACATCTCATACGCGACGTACGGGCGCTTGCCATAGTCGACGACACATCGGACCAGCGCCTCGTCCAGCGGCGCGTACGCGTGACCGAAGCGGCGGATCCCGACGCGGTCGCCGAGCGCTTCGCTCACCGCTGCGCCCAGCACGAGACCGCAGTCCTCGACCAGATGATGTGCGTCCACCTCGACGTCGCCGCTGCCGCGCAGCTGCACATCCATGCCGCTGTACTTGGTGAACGACTCGAGCATGTGCACGAAGAACGGCAGGGGTGCCTCAACGCCGGCGGCGCCCCTGCCGTCGATGCGCACGCTCACGGCGAGGCGAGTCTCCTTGGTGATGCGCTCCGTCCGCGCCTCGCGTGCTGCGCTCACCGCGCGGCCTCGAGCGCGTCGAGCCGGGCGCGGATGGCCGCCTCGTGGCCGGCGAGGCCCTCCGCGCGCGCGAGCGTGCTCGCGGCCGGCGCCAGCTCCTCGAACGCGTCGCGGCTCAACTCGACGACACTCGGCCAGCGGACGAAGTCCATCACCGAAAGCGGTCCCCGATACCGTGCGGCGCCCTGGGTCGGCAGCGTGTGGTTCGGCCCGGCGATGTAGTCACCCATCGAGACCGGCGACAGCGCGCCACAGAAGACGGCGCCCGCGTTGCGTACCTGGTCCCGCATCGCCTCGGCGTCGCCGCCCTGCAGCGAGAGGTGCTCGGGAGCGAACGCTGCGGCAAGGTCGACGGCCTCGTCGAGAGTCGCGCACACGACCACCGCGGCATGACTCCCTGCGGCGGCCGCAATGATCGACGCACGAACCGCGCTGCCGGCGGCAGCGGCGAAGCGCTCGGCGATTGCGTCCGCAAGCGCCTCGCTGGTGGTCATGCACACCGCCCACGCCAGCGGGTCGTGCTCGAGCTGGGAGACCAGGTCGGCGGCGATCAACTGTGCGTCGGCGCCGTCCGAGGCGATGACCAGGATCTCGCTCGGTCCAGCCAACAGGTCGATGCCGACCGTGCCGAACACCTCGCGCTTGGCGAGGGTGACGAAGAGATTGCCGGGGCCGACCACTTTGTCGACGGCGGGTATCGACTCCGTCCCGAAGGCGAGCGCCGCGACAGCTTGCGCTCCGCCGATCGCGTGGACCTCACCGATGCCGAGCAGATGAGCGGCCGCGAGCACGAGCCGGTGCACGCGGCCGTCCGCGCCGGGCGGAGATGCCAGCGCGATCGATCCGACGCCGGCAAGCTGCGCCGGTATCACCGACATGAGCACGGTGCTCGGGTACGCGGCGCGCCCTCCGGGCACGTAGCAGCCCACGCGCTGCAGCGGCTCCGGCCGCAGCCAGGCCAGGTCATCGCCACGATTGGCATGATCGACCTGAGCAGCGTGCACGTGGCGCAGCCGGACTGCCGTCGCGGTCAGGGCGTCGCGCACGTCGACGGCTGTCTCCTCCCAGGCGCGAGCCAGCGCCGCGGCATCGACCTTCGCGTCGCCGTTGTCAACGCCGTCGATGCGGCGGGTCCAGTCGCGTACGGCGGCGTCGCCTCGCGCGCGCACGTCGGCAACGATCTCCCGAGTCGCGTCGACCACGGAGACGCTGCGCCCGAAGAGCGCGCGCAGCGCAGCGGCGGTCTCGTCGTCAGCCGTGGGCACCTCGAAACCGCGTCGAGCGGGCAGCTCCGCCCTCCATGCAGCGGCAGCGAGGCGTCGCAGCTCGATGCTCACATCGCGCCGGTGGGTACCACGCCGGAGCCGACCGCCCTGCGCAGCGCGCCTGCCAGCTCGTTGATGGCGGTGTCACGCGTCTTCAGCGCAGCCTGGTTCGCGATCAGTCGAGCGGTGGAGGTGCCGGCGTCGGCGACCACCACCAGATGATTGGCGCGCAGCGTCTGCCCGGTCGCGGTCAGGTCGCACACGGCATCCGCAAGCCCAGTCGCCGGGGCCAGCTCGACCGAGCCATGCAGCTTGATGAGCTCCGCCTCCACGCCGATCCGCTGCAGGAAGCGGCGCGTGGTGCGTGGATACTTCGTCGCGATGCGCAGCGACACCGGCCACTCACCCGCCGCGAGCGGTGAGTCCTCGAGGGCTGCGAGCACCAACCGGCAGGTGCCGAAGCCGAGGTCGACCAGCTCGTAGCACTCCCGCTCGGTCTCCCAGAGAATGTCCTTGCCGACGATGCCGCACTGACACGCGCCCAGCTCGACATATACCGGGACATCGGTGGGGCGGAGCATGACGTAGTCGTTGCCGCGATCCATCACGCGAAGCGACCTGGCGAACGACGACGGGTCGAGGCTGGCGATGCCCGCAGCCTCGAGCAGCGAGCACGCGTCGGCGAGCAGCGCGCCGTTGGGGAGTGCGATGCGCAGCCCGCTCACCGCGTCGCCTCGAGGATCGCCGCGACGGCCGCCTCGTAGCTGCCTTCCGCACTGGCTCCGTCGGCCCCCCAGCGTGCCCGTGTGCCGTCGACGTGCACGGATGCGCCGGCGCTGAACGCTTCGCTGGGCTCGAGGTCGCAGCTGGCGGCGATCCCAGCGTCACGCATGCGTCGAGCGCACTGCACCGCCTGGTGATGCGACCCTGGCGACCAGGTGATGCGCACGACGCTGCCTCCGCTGCCGGCGGGCTCGGCCGCGGCGACGCTGCCCAGACAGCGGTCCACGTGAAGGACGAAGCCCGCAGCCGGCGCGTCGAATCCGAAGCGCCCGAGCAACGAGTCGTAGCGTCCCCCGTTGCCCAGCGGAAAACCGGACTTCGCGCTGAAGACCTCGAAGATGACCCCCGTGTAGTAGTCCCAGTCGCGTACTGCGCCGAGGTCGAGGTGGATCCGCGTGCTGATGCCGTACCCCTCGAGGACGTCCCACAGCGTGGCGAGATCGGCGAGAGCGCGGCGTGGACGCTCGCCGCCAAGCCCGGCGGCCGCGGTGTCGAGAATCTCGCGCCCGCCGCGCAAGGTCGGGAATGCCAGCAGCAGGCGACGCTCGGCTTCGGCGATCTCAGTGCCCTGCAGCGCTGCCTCGACTGCGACGAGGTCGCGGTGCGTGAGCGCGTTCCGAACGCGTTCCTGCGTCTCGGGGGGAAGTCCCGCCGACTCGAGGAGGCCTGGGACGAAGTCCGCGTGCCCGACGTCGACGTGGGCCCCTTCGACGCCGCCGCGTTCCAGCGCGGCCGCGGCGAGCGCGATGCACTCGGCGTCGGCGGTCAGGCCACCGTGGCCGATCAGCTCGCAGCCTGCCTGCAATGACTCGCGGCGCCGGCCGCCCAGCAGCGGCGCGTTGCGAAGGACCGGGCCCGCGTAGCAAAGGCGCAGCGGGAAGGGAGCGCCCTGGAGCTGGCCGGCGACCGCTCGGGCGACGCTGACGGTGCGCTCGCCCACCAGCGCGAGCAGGGTTCCGTCGGAGTCGACGAAACGAAAGAGCTGCGCCTGCTGCGGGGCGCCGACGCCGACCGCGACGGTTTCGAGCGTCTCGACCAGGGGCGTGGCGACGAGGTCATAGCCCCACGCCTGGAATGCGTTCACAAAAGCGGCCGCCAGGTCCTGGCGTCGCGCCGCGGTCCCGCCCAGCCAGTCGCTGAAACCGCTGGCCCGGCCGCGGCCGGCCGTGGAGCCACTATTCACTCGGGGGACACCCCCGAGTCCCCTCGAAAAATTGTTGCGCCATTGTCGGAGTCTACCGGCGACCTTGAATTCAACCCGTGCGCGCAGCGTCGGGGGGTACGCGGGGGGTTTCCCCCCGCACGTCAGTACTCGTCCTCGGGACGGGTCTCTTCGTCGTCGCTGTCGGCCTGACCGGAGTCCGCCGCACCCTCCTCCTCGAGCGTTGTGAGGCCCATGCCCTCGAGGTCGTCGTCCCCGTCGCCGGCGGACTCGGCAAAGCGGTCGTCGTCGTCCTCGACCATCAGCGGCGTCGCGTCGATCTCGCGCGAGGACAGCAGGGTCTCCTTGGCGTAGGGTCGGAACTCCTCACGGCGCTGTGCGCGCGAGATCGGGAAGGAGGAGGTTCGCGCATTCTCCGGGGCCTGGAACACCTCGCGGACGATGATCTCGATCCGCTGGTCCTCGACACGCGCGACCGCCGCCGTGTAGCGATTCCCCGAGGCGATGAGCGGCAGCAGGCGGCGCGCGATCTTCGCCTCCACGGCGCCGAGCGCGACGCCGCGGCCGGTCTCGGCTCTGAGCTGCGTGCCGTCGGGGATCAACTCGACAACGTCGCCCGGAGCGACCGTCACGGCGACCCCCTCGCGCGGCGAGGTCAACACGGTGAGCGCGCTCTTGCCCGGCTCTTCCGTAAACACGTCGACGTCGATGGTCTGCGCGGCGCCCGGCACCGTCTCCTTCTTCTCGAGCATCATCGAGAGCTTGCGCACGTTCTTCTGGGCGATGAGGTTGAGCGGATTGAGACGCAGCGCCGCCGAGTACTCCGCCAGGGCTTCGTCGAGCCGCCCGAGCTCGGTGAGCGCCTTGCCCATACGGTTGTGGGTGTCCTCGTCGACACCGTGTCGCTCGACCAGCGCCTGGTTGGTGGCGAGCGCTTCAGCCCACTTGCTCTCGAGCGCGAGCTGGATCGCCTCTTCCACGTACATGGTGCGCGGCTTGACGCGTTCTTCTGCCAATGAAGTCCTCTTTCAGCAACTCAAACAGTGCGCGGCAGCACACCCGTTCAACGCTTGGGACGCGCGACGGGTTCGCTATCATAGCGGGCCAGTGCGGCGCGTCTGCTCGATTCACACCACATTCTTGGAGGTGCCGGCGACGTGACACGCATCATCTCCGTCGCCAATCAGAAAGGCGGCGTCGGCAAGACGACGACGGCGGTGAACCTCGCGGCGGCACTCGCCGAGGCAGGCGAGCGCGTGCTCGCCATCGACCTCGACCCGCAGGGACACCTCACGATCAACATGGGATGCCGCCGCCCGGACGAGCTCGAGGCCACCGTCTACAACCTGCTCACCGACCACCGCGTGCTCGCCGAGGACGTTCGCCTTCACTCCGAGTCGGTTGGGATCGACTTCCTCCCGGCGAACATCGAGCTGAGTGGCGCGGAGCTGCAGCTGGTCACCGAGTTCGGCCGTGAGTCGGTGTTGAAGGAGAAGCTCGAGCCGATCGAAAGCGAATACAGCTTCATCGTCATCGACTGCCCGCCCTCGCTGGGCCTGCTCTGCGTCAACGCGCTGGTCGCAT
>Ga0307471_100000456_pt1 | contig 20918 bp, 21 predicted proteins | sample atmos_gasesAM3C__2_FD_204566 | JGI IMG/M metagenome (GOLD analysis project Ga0307471, IMG submission 204566) | Hardwood forest soil microbial communities from Morgan-Monroe State Forest, Indiana, United States - atmos_gasesAM3C_515 | ecosystem: Environmental > Terrestrial > Soil > Temperate...
GTCCTGCAGAACGTGCTGCGGGTCGAGGCGCGGGTCGGCATAGTCGAGTCCGGTGACGAAGCCGAGCGAGACCAGGTTGTCTTTCGAGCCGTAGATCCACGCGCCGCCGTATTCCTTGGTGGTGAGCGGCCAGCCCATGGTGTAGATGACTTCGCCCGGCGCGACGCGGCCAGAGGGAACTTCCCAGAGTTCTTTCACGCCGACACCGTAGGTTTGCGGGTTGCGGTCTTTCGCAAGATCGAACTTGGCGATCAGTTCTTTGGTGAGGGAGCCACGCGTGCCTTCGGCGAGGATGGTGACGTTGGCTTTCAGGTCGTAGCCGGGCTCGAAGTTCGATTTCTGCTGGTTCTGCTTGTCGACACCTTTGTCGTCGGTGCGGACGCCGGTGACGTGGTCGCCTTCGTAGAGCAGCTGCGATCCGGCGAAGCCGGTGAAGATCGTGATGCCGGCTTCTTCGACCTTACCGCCCAACCACTTCACAAACTTGTTGATGGAGATGACGTAGTTGCCGTGGTCGCGCAGGGGAGGCGGCGTGATGGGAAACTTGAATTTGCTATTCCTGGTGAGGAAGTAGACGGCTTCTTTCGCGCACTGCGCGTCGATGGGAGCTTCTTTTTCGAAGCCGGGCAGGAGTTCGCGCATGGAGCGCGGGTCAAGCAGAGCTCCAGAAAGACAGTGCTGGCCGACTTCGCGGGCTTTCTCGAGGACGTAAATGTTTTCTTTGCTGCGCTGGGCTTCAGGATGCTTGGCGTTGTGCGCGTCGATCAGTTGCGAGAGACGGAGAGCACAGGCCATGCCCGCGGGGCCGCCGCCGACGATGACGACGTCGGCGTCCATCTGGGGACGGGAGACATTCTGTAAGGGAGTGCGGAAGGTCAGCATGACATTTAGGTTTTGAGTTTCAGCTTTCGAGACCTTCGGCGATATTTGACGCTACCGATACGGCGGCACGCCTCATTTGGGACGTCAGGCCGTAGATCTCATTTTTTTGGGAACGACTCAGTCGTCCGATAAATCTCTCCCGCAAGCGCTTTGGCTTTCTGCCAAACAATCAAGTCCTTGTAACTATGGCTCATGATTGAGCCCTTTCTTCACCCCACGCACTTGAAACCCGAAACTTGAAACTTGAAACCGTTTACGCCCCGGCCTTTGCCTTTTTAATTTCCTCGATGAGCGGCGGGACTATCTCGAAGAGATTGCCCACAACGGCGTAGTCCGCAATTTCGAAAATGGGGGCTTCGGAGTCTTTGTTGACCGCTACGATGGTGCGCGCGCCTTTCATGCCGACGATGTGCTGGATCGCGCCGGAGATGCCGAGCGCGAGGTAGAGTTTGGGCGCGACGGTCTGGCCGGAGGAGCCGATCTGGCGGTCCATGGGGAGCCAGCCGGAATCGCAGATCGGACGCGACGCCGCCAGCTCTCCACCCAGCGCTTCGGCCAGCTGCTTCGCGATCTCGATGTTTTTCTGCTCTTTGATCCCGCGACCGACGGCCACGATGATTTCGGCCTGGGTGAGATCGACGGCCTGCTTGGCTTCCTTGAAGACCTCCTGCGGCTTGTTACGGATGACGTTGTCGGCGATGTCGACGGAGACGGTCTCGACGGGAGCGGGGCCGGCTCCAGCCTCGACTTTGTCCCCGCGGAAGGAGCCGTTCTGGAAGGTAACGAACCAGGGGGCATCGCCGGCAAAGCTGACGTCGGCGACGAACTTGCCCTGGAACATCTGCCGGGTGAAGAGGAGCTTCTCGCCTTCTTTCTTGTAGCCGATGGCGTCGCTGATAACGGTGCGGGACATCGCGGTGGCCAGCTTCGGCACGAAGTCACGCACCTGGTAGGTGTGCGGCATCAGGACGAGCTTCGGCTGCTTGGTGGCGATGAACTGTTTCAGCGCAGCGACGAATGCGTCGGGCGTGTAAGGCTCGAGTTTCGCGTTTTCGATCGCGTAGACTCTCGCGGCTTTCTTGGATGCGATCTCACTGGCGAAGGCACCGACGCTTCCGCCGAGGACGGCGGCTTCGAGCGGCCATCCAGTTTCGGCAGCGATCGCTTGGCCGGCGGTGAGCGTCTCCCAGGAGACGCGGTTCAGTTTTCCTTCACGTTGCTCAGCGATGACTAGAATCATAAGGGCAGTTCTCTAGAGGCAGCTCCCGGTTGTCAGTTCCCAGTTCTCAGTATGCGGACAGGAGTGTCCATGCCACACGATTATTCTTCCGGCTTGCCGCGCATTACGTAGCCGCTCAACATCAGGGCCAAACCCATGACCGCCAAGACCAGAATGATGGTCAGGAAAGTGCCCTGGCGGCCAATCCGCGCCGCGGATGGGAAGAAGAATGCTACCAGCGCGTCGGCAACCCACACAGCCAATCCAATAAACATCAGGCTGGCGCCCGTCTCTTTCTTCGCTTGCTCCCGGTCCTCCTGTATTACGTTTGCCATAGCGACCTCCGCGGCGCTTCGCGCCTTGCGCGAAGTATGGCTCACCCACGAATTCGGTGCAGTGATCTCCGGCACATCGCACCGCACGCGGGCAGGAGTGCCCGCGCCACACGTTCAGAGCACACGCACTTCGTTGCGCAGTTTTTCGGCCAACTTCTTGGCGATCTCGCCGGGAGTGCCTTCCAGCACTTCGGTCTTCTTGGTTTTCTGCGGGACGCACAGCCGTTCGATCTTTTGCAGATTTTCGCTCAGCGACGACTGCACTTCCCCCAGCGTCACCTTGCGCAGGGGCTTGTTCTTGGCCTGCTTGATGCCGATCAACGTGGCGTAGCGGAGCTTGTTGATGCCCGATTGAATCGTCAGTACGGCAGGCAGCGGCATGTCGACGAACTGGAAATATCCGGCTTCGAGTTCGCGCTTCACGCGGATGCCGCCGTCCTGCTTTTCGATTTGCATGATGATGGTGGCGTGCGGCCAGCCCAGCAACTCGGCGAGGATGACACCGGTTTGCGCGTAGCCGTAGTCATCGGATTGCAGGCCGGTGAAGATGAGGTCGAACTGCTCGTCTTTGATGGCGGCGGCGAAGGCGCGGGCGGTGTTGAAAGCGTCGAGCCCAACGAACGCGTTGTCTTCGAGATGGATGGCGCGGTCGGCGCCCTTGGCCAAGGCTTCGCGCAGCACCTGGCTGGCGCGGGCCGGGCCGGAGGTGATCACGACGACTTCGCCCGAGTGTTTTTCTTTTTGCCGGAGGGCTTCTTCGAGCGCATAAGCATCGGGCTCGTTCACTTCGTAGGACAGGTCTTCGCGGATCCAGGTGCCCGCCTCGTTCAGCTTGAGGGGGGCATCTTTCTGCGGGACCTGCTTCATACAAACCAGGATTTTCACGGGGACTCCTGCGGTTCTGTCGCTCTGGAACCGGCCAGACGCGGCCGACCGCGTCTCTACCTGGACGGCGAACCAGGGAGCAAACGGACAAGTATAAATGACGTTGCGACTGGGTGGGAGGCCGATGGGTCAAAACACCCTGCGCTCATTCCCAAAGGCGGAGCAACTCAAGCCATCCACGCGTGCCAGGTGAGGAACTTAATCGAGCGTGACGACCGATTGCACGCTGGTGATCTCAAAGCGCTTACGGCACCGGAGATTCTTGCACATCAGAACGTCATCTTTGCGCACCATGTAAGACGAGGCTTTCGCGAAGCGGGCACGGTCGCGCTCGTCGGCGCGGGGCGGAAGACCCTTCTTCTTGGTGCGAACCAGCCAGTTGATTTCGTACTCCGCCGACTGGTGACAGTGCGGGCAGTTGAGGTTGGCGGGTTTCTTGTCGGGACGTTCGTCGAAAAATTCGCGCTCTTCCATAGAACCAGTCGTCAGTCGCTCGTCGCTCGTCGTTAGCTGGTGATCGTTCGGCTGGTGGCCAAACCATCTGCCTGACTGCAGCCATGGAATTATTGCACAAAGGCACCGGCGGCAGGGGGAGTGGCTGGATTTCGAGGTACACTCGGCGAGGGAAAGGACGGGGATGCCGGCGGATTCAAATCGCGGCGCCCATCAAAAAATCCTCGTTCCTGGCTTAGGCATGGCACGCAAGAAAAAAGTGAAGCGGTTTCGGGCGGTGACGGCGGTGAAGGAGCTGGCGCGGGAGCGCGTCGGGATGCCTCCGCCGACGCAGGTTGTGCCTGATCGGAAGAAGCGGAAGAAGGAGAAGCACAAGGCCACGCTGGAGAAACTACTGGGGGAAGCTTGAATGGCTCGGCACGCCGTGGAGGGCCGGGCTTTGTCTGCATGTAGCGCGAGGGTAAAGACCTGTTATCGATCGCGGCTTAGACGGTGCCACCTTCCGCTGGATTGTGACTAGGTGCAGCCGTTGGTCTGGGTGACGCTCACCGTCGCGGTCCCGACAGCAACCGTGCCGGAGGAAGGATTTCCAGGCTTGCTGTACAGCGCTGCCGTGATGATGACATTGGACCCGCAATTCGAAACCGATGACGTCGCTATGCCAGTGGCCGGATCGATGGAAATAACCTGCGGCGAACTGGAGCTCCACACCACCGAGTGAGTAAGGTCTTTCGATTCGGGAGGGTGGCTGTAGTTTCCGTAGGCGGAGAAATTCACGTTCAGCGGTCCGCCCGTAACCGAAGAATTTGGCGGCGAAACCGTAATACCGACCAGTTTCTGGCCCTCGGAACAGCCCGGAACCGCGAAAACTCCAACGAGAATGGCCGCCACAGCAAGGACCCGAGGTAAATTCATACGCTCTCCTGCGCACCAGAAACCGGTCGCCAACGATGAAATGGCTTGACCGTCACTTTAGTCAAAAGCAGCCTGAGAAAGCAATAAGAGTCGCGGAGAGAACTTCTAGCCGCAGGGTGCGGTAAGGGTGAATGAGGACCCGAAGAAAGCGAGAACAGGTCCTCACCCAGCGATGGTCTCGCGAACGAATTTTGCGAAGTTGCGGACATCTACTTCCGTGGTGTCGAATGAGCACATCCAGCGCACCACGGATTCTTCTTCGTTCCACACATAGAAGAAATACCGCTCCTGAAGTTTGGCGATGGCTTCGTGCGGGATCTTCACGAAGACGCCGTTGGCTTCCACCTTGTAAACAAGCTTCAGGTTGGGGATCTGGCGGACTTCCTTCTCCAGCAACTTCGCCATGCGGTTGGAGTGCTGCGCGTTGGCGAGCCACAGGTCGTTGGTCAGCAGGGCCCCGAGTTGTACCGACATGAAACGCATCTTCGAAGCCAGTTGCATGGCCTGCTTGCGCAGGAACAGAAAGTCGCCGCCGATACTGGGAGCAAAGAAGACGACGGCCTCGCCGCCCATGATTCCATTCTTCGTGCCGCCAAACGAGAGGACATCGACGCCGAGGTCGCGAGTGGCCTGGCGCAGAGTCTGACCGAGGCTGGCGGCGGCGTTGGCGATGCGGGCGCCGTCGAGATGCAGGTACATTTCGTGCTCGTGCGCGAACTGGGCGAGGGCCCGGATTTCCTCGGGCTGGTAGACGGTGCCCATCTCCGTCGATTCGGTGATGGAGATGACCTTGGGCTGGACGTGGTGCTCGTCACCGATCCCGTGATAGGCGCGCTGGACCATGTCGACGGTGAGTTTGCCGTCGCGGGTCTCGATGGGGATCAGCTTGCAGCCGGTGAATTTTTCCGGGGCGCCGCATTCATCGGTATAGATATGGGCCGAGGCGGCACAGATCACGGCGTGATAGGACTTGGTGAGCGCCTGCAGGCTGAGGCAGTTGGCTCCAGTGCCATTGAAGACTACGAAGACCTGCGCGTCGGCTCCAAAGTGGTCGCGGAATTTCCTGGCCATGGCCTGGGTGTACAGGTCAGCGCCATAGCCGACGACGTGGCCTTCGTTGGCGAGGGCGATGGCCTTGATGATTTCGGGATGAATGCCGGCGTTGTTGTCGCTGGCAAAACTGCGCAGGGGGTTCATGGCGTTTCCAATTTAGCAGACGGGATACGCCCGTGTGGCCGGGTGACGGCGGAACAGGGACTCCCAACCCGGGACTGTCTCCCCGGACTTCCACGTTGTAGGACACGGCGGGGATGTTGGGTTTGAGTCATAATGTGTCGGCAGTAACGTGGACGCGGGTTCCGTCCATTTGCAGGGTTGCAGTACCCAGTGACTGAGGGAGCGCCATTCTGTGGCAAGGCATCGCGACACACATGACTTTCTCCTGCGGCCAGCGGGCGTGCTGGTGCTGGTGGTGATGGGGCGCTCCATCGGGTGCGGCAAGGAATCGAACACGGCCGGTCCCCAAGGGCCCGGGGCTATGCCGGTGAAGGTCCTGGAAGCGCAAGCGATCGCGGTGCGCGACACGTCGGACTATGTCGCTACGCTGAAGTCACGTGATTCGGCGGTGATCATGCCCCAGGTCGAGGGGCAGATCGTGCAGATCTATAAGCATTCGGGGGACCGGGTGGCGGCGGGAACGCCGCTGATGCAAATCGATCCGCTCAAACAGCAGGCCACAGTGAAAAGCCAGGAAAACAGCCGGGCGGCTGCGGAAGCGAACTTGAAGTTTGCGCAGCAGCAGTTCGATCGCGCCAACGGGCTTTTCGCGGCGGGCGTGGTCAGCAAACAGGATCTGGACCAGACGAAATCCGCGCTGGATAGCGCGAAAGCGCAGTTGAGGCGCCGGACTCAACCGTCCGCGAGCAGCAGGTGCAACTGCGCTACTACACGGTGGCCGCACCGTGGAACGGGATCGTGGGCGATATCCCGGTGCACGTGGGCGATCGGGTAACGACGACCACCACGCTGACGACCGTGGACAAGCCGGGTGGCCTGGAAGTGCAATTTATCCGCGCGCGCCTCATCTGGGGAACCCAGAACGCGCCGGTGGTGCCGGTTCTAGCCGTGTCGCGCATCGGCGGACAATATTTCGCGTTCGTCGCGGAACCGGGCACGAAGTCGGGTTCTTACGTGGCGCACCAGAAGCCCCTGTCTGCGTGATCGTGACCAGTGGAGATCGATGGGTCGGCTGCGCCCGGATTCAGCTCCGGACAGGCGATCGCAGCGATGGAGGAGTTGAGTGCAAAGTTGCTGCCGCAGAGATATTCCTACCAGTGGACAGGATTGTCGCTGGAAGAGTTAGAATCCGGCGGCACAAGCGGTGATCCTGTTCGGACTGGGAACGCTGGTGGTGTACCTCACGCTCTCGGCCCAGTATGAAAGCTTCGTGTCGCCGTTCATTGTGCTCCTCGCGGTCCCGATGGCGTTGCTTGGGGCGCTGGCGGCGCAGTGGGGACGCGGTCTGCAGAACGACGTGTACTGCCAGATCGGACTGGTGATGCGGGTGGGGCTGGCCAGCAACAACGCCATCCTGATTGTGGAATTCGCCGAGCAACTACGCCATCGCGGCATGCCGCTCATCGAAGCCGCGGTGGAAGCGGCGCGCATCCGCCTGCGCCCCATCCTGATGACGTCGCTCGCTTTCATTCTGGGGGTCGTGCCCCTGGTGATCGCCACCGGAGCCGGAGAAAAAGGCCGGCATTCGGTCGGCACCACCGTCTTCGGCGGGATGATCATGTCCACGGTGTTGAATCTGTTCTTTATCCCGGTGCTGTATCTGATTATTGAGGGGTGGCGCCAGCGCGGGAAGAAGAAAGCACCGGCCGCCGAAGCCTAAGCCAACCTTTACTTCGCCAGCTTCTGGAGGGTTGCGCCCAGGATGCGGCCTGGACCGGATTCCTGGACGAAGGCGATCACGCGCAAGCTGGCGGGGTCCACGCCGGGGTCGAGTTTCACCGAGACATCTTGGGAGAAAGGTTGGCCGACTTCGGTTTTGCCGACCTTCGACAGGCTGCGCACAACTGCTACGTGCGCGAGGCGACGTCCAGCGTTTTCTCCTTTGGCGACTTGCGATTCGGCGCGATTGAGAGCCATGGCAAACAGTACATCCGCTTTGCGCGAGTGAGCCGGGAGAGGACCAACGTCCACGTGGGCATGGAACTGGTTGTTTTCCAGGGACACGCCCGAGATGGTCACGGTGATTTTTCCCGTGCGGATTGCTTTCGCGAAGACCTTACTAGCCTCCTCGGCACTGCTACCGACGAACTCATCGGACCCATCGACGATCATCTGCGGGGTGTACGGGCCATCCAGATGAAAATGGCTCGCATAGGCGCGCTGGCGTTCGCTGGAGGCGCGCGACGAGTAGGGATCGGTCCAGCCGATGTGATTCCAGTAATCGACGTGCTCGCTCAGGACGATGAGCTCTGCGCCGGGGTAGGGTTGCGTGTCGAATGTCTGCAGTAGAGCATCGGCCGGCGGACAGCTCGAGCAGCCCTCCGACGTGAAGAGTTCGACCAGCACGGGAGTAGCCGAGGGCATCTTCGCCGCAGGGGGTTGGTCCCCCGCAAACAGCTTGAGCACAAAGGCAACTCCCACGACCCCCAGGAGTGCAACGGCGATTCTGCTCACGTGACCACTTCCTTGTTCACCAGAGCTTCGACTGGGTGTACAGATGTTCGGGACGCGGGAAAAGTTACATGCGAGCAGTCAAAGGCTATTCTGCAGCGACGGGTTTCGGGGCGGCGGTGTGGGCCAGTCGCTCGGTTGGCGACGGAAGCGGGTCGTCCGCAGTGATCTTGTAGTCCTTGTATTCGATTGACAACTCGGCACGGCCACCAACGCGCATGGAACTCTGCGAGTGATTTTCGGCGGGCAGCCAGAAGTCGCCCACTTTCTTGTAGGCGTGCCGGATATCGGTCTTCTTGATCCAGAATGAAGGATTCTGCGCCGGGGCAGCTTCGATCCGGGTCACGGCGAAGTCGGAGGCGTCCACCCAGATCTTGCCGCGGTACAGAAACTTGTTCTTGGAACGGGGAGATACGGAGAGAACGTAGTTCGCGCCCTGGGGTGTCTCTTCGTAGCCCGCCATGGTGAACTCGTAGTTTTGCTCGTTGAGCTCGGTGCGGCTCTGCTGTTGAACGGCTTCCTTCTCGCTCTCGATCATTTTCTTCAGGACGTGGTCGATGAGGAGTTTGGATCCAGACTGCGACACGACGGTAAAGTCCTTGCTGGCAGGGGACTGGTAGGTTACGGCCACCACCATTTCGGCGTCATAGTTGTGCGGGAAGCCGCGATAGTGAAGGCTGTAAATGCGAGAGCTTTCAAAACGATGCAGGGCCTGGGCGCGCGTCCGGTTTCGCTCTTCCAGATTCCTGACTACTTCATTTGCGGCGAGCGGACCGTGAGCGGACGGACGGGTGTTCTGCTGGGCGCTTAGTGAGGCGTGCCCTAGAAGGGCAAACAAGACCGACGATGACATACCAATAGCCCTGACTCGACGGCTGATGTTTCGCATCTCTAATTTCCCCGGTCTCTCACGATGTGCTTAAGTTACAGGAAGCCGCGACTTGGAGACAGTATCAAAAGGGACATGTCGCGAAAACCTCCTCCCAGACTTGCCGCGTCGGCGCTCACTCCCGCAGGGCGTCTCGGGCGGATATTCTTGCCCGCAAGGCTGCCGTTTCTGCCATTTCTGAGTCCGCGTAGCCCGCGTAAACGGCCTCGAAGACGGTGTTCCACGATGCCGACAATGCCTGGGCTCAGACCGCATAGAAGGCGCCTTGCCTTCGGCAGCAGCTCTGGCCCTGGCGGGCGGAGCTCGCGAGAGCAGACGCAGCCAGGACGAACCCAGGAAAGCCCGTCCGCATTGACAACTCCGGCGAAACCCCCGGGTGACGCCAGGTGTCATATCAGGGGGAGCCTTGGCTGCGAATCGGGTGCCTTTCTCTCGTCGCGACTGACGAAAACTGTCAACCTCGTTGCCGTTTAACAGGAAGGTCTGCGTGACCCGCTGACTTCCGGCTTGGGGCACGCCTGCGTTATCTCGTTGACATAATTGGCCTTAAGAATAGATCCGCAGAATCCCCAGCGGGCGGGCCAATATGGCGCTCTAGCTGCGGGGATTTTACGTGGTTTTGGTTCAACACGAGGCAAGACAGATATGAGCCATAGCTCTCAATTTCTGAAGACCCCAAAGACTTCGGGATCGATGCCCGATATGTCGCCTCTCGAGCATCTTGTGGATCAGGACGTTACGCCGCGCCAGGTGTGCGGAGTCCTGGCCAAGATGTTCCAGGTACAACAGACAGAAGTTGCCATTCTGCGGTTGAACCGCGGGCTGTTGAACTTCATCTATCCCGATGAGCTGCGGACGGCCGGATCGATTCCGGTTTCGAGCACGTCGATAGCGGCGCACACGGCGATCAGCAAGAAGCCGGAGATCTTCAACAATTTCGCGCGGGTGAAGCACGCCAGCATTTTCGAATCGGTCAAACTGGGCACGTCGGAAGGCTTGGATACCAGCGAACCGCTACCGATCCAGAAGCTGATGTCGGCACCGGTGATTGATGAGAACTCTCGCGTGCTGGGAGTGATCCAGATTTCGCGTAAGGGCTCCGAGGCAACGTACGCCGGAGCGGATTTCAGCCGCGAAGACCTGCACGAACTGGAGATGGCAGCTGGAATTCTGGCCTCGTCGACAGTGATGCGGCAAAGCTAAGCAAAGCGAAGTCCGGCTGAGGTATGATCCGAGAAAGAGAACCAGGCCCGCCCGAAAGGGTGGGCTTGGTTCTGACGTCTGAAAATCCTTCCCTTTCCGGGCTTACGGGGGAATAATGCAGACGTCTAAAGCGAAGGCACCGATTCCCTTGGATCCGAATCTGCAAGTCACGATGTTCCACCCTCACGCCAACCTGGGCGATGAAGTGAACCACAACATTGTGCAATCGGAGATCGAGGGCGGAGTCTTCCTGGCCGACCTGCAGCCACAGACCGTTCTGAAGATTCACACCCAACATCACTGTTACACAGCAGTGTTTTTAGGTGACAACCAGGCGCTGATCTGGGGACATCCCGAGTTCTGCCCGCGGCCGGTGCCGGTGGCCATTGCGGGGTCGACCTGGGGCGGGACGATGCTGAAGGTGCGCTTTCTCGGCCGGGGCATGCGGCTGGAATTTCATCATCCCGCGTACCGGACGCCGATCATCACGTCGCCAATCCGGGAGATCAACGAGCGGCGACCGCGTCAGCCGCAAACCTCCAAACGATCTTTCGTGAGCCACTAGCCAGGGTGCGCCGAGTGCGTCAGGTTTGGCGCTTCGATCGTCCACGTTATATTCTCGGGGCGTGCAGCGCTCCACGGTGCGGTCTCCCACAGCGGGTCTGGTTCTTGGCCTGATCATCACGCTAGCCGCCGTGGTCGCGTATTCCTGGTACACCACCCAGCAGATCGCGGGCTTGCGGGCACTGCAGAACAACATTGCTGATCGCAACCGCAAAGACTCACTGCAGCTGCTGCGCATCCAGAACGATCTGAACTCGCTCGCGCTGGCCATGCGCGACATGCTGGACAACGATGAGCCCTACCCTCTGACGGCGTGGTCGGCTCAGTTCCAGCGCATCCGGTCTGACCTGGATACGGCGTTGCGCGTGGAGGAGGGTCTGGCCCCGATCCATCGCACGCCCGAGCAGAGACAGTACATGGCCCAGTCGCTGGCGCAGTTCTGGGACGCGGTCGATCGCACCTTCGCTATCGCACAGGACGGGAAGCCAGACGAAGCGCGCACGCAAATCCGGCTGACGCTGCAAGCGCGGCAAGCGGCGTTGAGCACGGCCGTAGCCCGGCTACTGGTGCAGAACAACGAGAGCGAGGAGCAGGCAGACCTGCAGATCCGGCAGATTTACGATCGCGTGCAGCGCCAGGTGTACGTGTTTCTCGGGGCGACGCTCGCGGCGATCCTTCTGACCAGTGTTTACCTGATCCATTCCAACCGGCAGCTGTTCGCGCAGTTGGCGACGCTCTCGGAACAGCGGAGCGATCTGGCGCAGAAACTGATTGCGACCCAGGAATCGACGCTGCGGCACATTTCGCGGGAGCTGCACGACGAGTTTGGGCAGATCCTGACCGCGGTGGGATCGATGCTGGGGCGGGCGGAAAAACATACGCCGGAAGATTCTCCAGTGCGCACGGAGCTCAAGGAAGTCCGAGGCATTGCGCAGACCACGCTGGACAACGTGCGCAGCCTGTCGCAAGCCTTGCACCCTGTGATGCTGGAGGAGTCGGGGCTGGAGACCACGGTGGACTGGTATCTGGCAACCGTGGAAAAGCAGACGGGCATTGGCATATCCTACGAGAAGTCCGGGAGTTCCTTTCCCATCAGCGGCAGCGCGAGCATTCACATCTACCGGGTGTTGCAAGAAGCGCTGAACAACGCGGCGCGACACTCGGGAGCCGAGAAAGCATGGGTGCGATTGCGGTTTCTTGCAGACCGTTTAGAGCTCGAGGTCGAAGACCACGGGAAGGGTTTTAGCCGAGACGCGGGGAGTCCGGGTATCGGGCTGGTCGCGATGCGAGAGCGCGCGGAGTTGCTGGGAGGCCGGATCGAATTCTCGCAGCCGGCGGGTGGCGGGACGTTGGTCCGTTTAACGGTTTCGAAGGAAAGAGTGGAGGCGCATGCCGAATAAGATTACCGTCCTGCTGGTCGACGACCACAGCCTGGTGCGGCGCGGGTTCCGCCGGATGCTCGAGGACGAAGCGGATATCACAGTGGTAGGCGAAGCGGGGAATGGGGACGAGGCGATTCAGTTGGCCCAGGAACTGAAGCCGAAGGTCATTGTAATGGATTGCGCCATGCCGGGGACCAGCGGCTTGATCGCGACTCGCCGCATTCTTGAAACGTCTCCGCAGCAGGCCATTCTGATGCTCAGCATGCATTCGGAAGACACGCTGGTGCGCCAGGCACTCGATGCGGGAGCGCGGGGCTACGTCCTGAAGAATGCGGTTGACCTGGAGTTGCCGGCTGCGATTCGAAAGGTCGCCGAGGGCAAGGTGGTGCTTGATCCCCAAGTGGCCAAGCGTTCCGCGCTGAAGGGAGAGCGCAATGGCGGCCTCACCACGCGCGAACTCGAGATCCTGCAGCTGATTGTTGACGGCAAGTCGAACAAGGAAATCGCCGACCAGCTTGGCCTCAGCGTGAACACGGTTGCCGTGCACCGGGCGAACATCATGGACGCGCTCGGTATTCATAAGACGGCGGAGCTGGTGGTGTATGCGATTCGTCACGGGCTGGTGAACGTCCCGTGAACCGAAGATCGTTCCTGCGGGGTATGGCGGGACTGGTATCGGCTGCCGGGCTCGGGGTGAATGATACCTGGGCCGTGCCCGCGCCTGCGGCTTCTCCCCTTGGCTTCAAACTCACCGACGTGACCGCCGACGCCGGGATTCAATTCCATCACAACAGCGGCGCGTTTGGAGGCAAACTGCTGCCCGAAACGCTGGGCTCCGGTTGCGCCTTCCTCGACTACGACGCGGACGGGTGGCAGGACATTCTGCTGATCAACGCCATGGATTGGGTGGGGCACAAAGGGCAGCGAAGCACGCTCAAACTCTATCGCAATAATGGCAACGGGACGTTCACCGACGTCACGCGAGCCGCGGGCTTAGACGTGGAGATGTACGGCATGGGGGTGGCGGTCGGGGATTACAACAACGACGGGTTTCCCGACATTCTGGTCACCTGCGTCGGGCAGAACCGTCTGTTCAAGAACACGGGCAAGGGAACGTTCCTGGATGTAACCCAGAAGAGTGGCCTGGGAGGGCGGCAGGCCATGAGCACTTCGGCGCTGTGGTTCGATTTCGACCGCGACGGGCTGCTCGATCTCTTTGTGTGCAACTACGTGAGGTGGTCGCCGGAGCACGACGTCTTTTGCAGTCTCGATGGCAAGCATAAGTCGTACTGCACGCCGGAAGCTTATCGCGGCGAGACCTGCTGGCTCTTTCACAACAAAGGTAACGGGATGTTCGAAGACATAACGGCGAAGAGCGGGGTGTTCGACAGCAGCTCGAAGTCGCTCGGGGTCGCGATGCTCGACTACGACCAGGACGGCTGGCCCGACCTGCTGGTGGCCAACGATACGCAGCCGAACAAGCTCTATCGCAACCTGCACAACGGCACCTTCAAAGATGTCGGCATGGAAGCCGGCCTCGCTCTAAGCACCGAGGGCAAGGCGCGGGCTGGCATGGGCGTGGACACCGGCGACTTCACGAACGGGGGAAGCGCTGGAATTGCGATCACGAACTTCGACAACGAAATGATCGGGCTGTACCGCGCGGACGGAAAAGGCGCGTACGAGGATGTAGCGACGACGGCGGGAATCGGCCTGGCGTCGAAAAACAGCCTGGGATTCGGCTGCTCTTTTTTCGATGTGGATCTGGACGGGTATCTCGACCTGGCGATTGCGAACGGACATATCGACGATACCGTTCGAAATATTCGAGGAAACGTTGGGTACGCGCAGCCGCCGCAACTGTTTCTGAATAACGGCAAGGGCGTTTTTCGGGATGTGGCGGCCGAAGCCGGCCCCCTGTTTGACCAGCCGAAAGTAGGTCGGGGACTCGCTTACGGAGACTTTGATCGCGATGGCGACTCGGATCTGCTCATCACCACCAACAACGGATCTGCTTTCCTGTACCGCAACGACGTGAGTTCCGGGAATCGCAGCATTCGCTTTCGCATGGTAGGCACCAAGTCGAACCGGGACGCGATCGGGGCCACGGTCCGGATCGAACATGGGGGCGCGAGCCAGTCACGGCTGGTAAAGAGCGGATCCAGTTATCTCTCGCAGTCAGAGCTGCCGGTGACATTTGGGATCGGCCAACGCGACCGGATCGAGCGAGTCGTCATTCAATGGCCCAGCGGCCAGACCGAGGAATACAAGGCTCTTTCTGCTGGGAAAGCGTACGAGTGCGTGGAGACGAAGGGGATCCGAGGCCTCGACCACTTCTAGTATTTTTTCAGTATTGTGCCGAAATCGCGTTCCGCTTAGAGTGCGTGCAATTCATAAGTCCTCCTTTGCGCCCCCACGCGCGCTCGAGGCACCCCTAGAGAAACCGGCAGACACTGCCGGGCAATAATTCGTCCCCGGCTAGTGACAAAGCTAGCCGGGGTTTTTTGAGTGAGGCAGGTAGAAGGTGGGGTCAAGTGGTTGGCAGTTCAACCTGGTTTGGGGGCATCTATGAGAATCAGTCGAACGGCTGCGGAAGTAGCGGTCCCGCTGTTGCTAGTGGCGTCTCTGTGGGCAGGCTCGGGAAAAGCAAAAACCGAGACTGTGCAAGGCTACGTCCTCGACTCCGCCTGCGCTTTTACCAAGGGGCTGGAGAAGCCGATCAGTCACGATTGCGCCGTCGCCTGTGCGACGGCCGGATCCCCGCTGGTGATTCTCACCGCCAACGGGACCATCTACTGGCCGATCGCCGATACCACACCGTCGAGCAGTCAAAACGACAAGCTGCTTCCCTTTGCCGGACAGAAAGTGACTGCCACTGGCAAGGTCTTCGAGCGCGGAGGCTCGCACGCATTCGTGATCGAGAAGATCGAGCCTCTGGCCGACGCCAAGTAGCTTCCAACTAAACATCGAATCAATTCGCCCGGGGAGAGTGGGGACTATGCGCTGCCTCAGATACTGGAAGTGTGTCCTGTTGACGATGTTGCTTACCTGGAACGTCGCGGCCCAGCAGATCACGGGCAGCATCCGAGGGACGGTCTCGGATCCCACTGGCGCGGTCGTGCAGGGCGCCACCGTAACCGCGAAGCAAGTTGAGACCGGCCTCGCACGCACGGCAACTTCCGACCGCAGCGGGAACTATTTGCTGGTGGAGCTGCCGGTGGGGCACTATTCATTGGAGGTGGCTGCCAAGGGCTTTCAGAAATACTTGCAGGAAGGAATTTCGTTGAATGTGAACGACACGGCTACGATCCCCGTGCGGCTGGTGGTGGGGGCGGAGACGGAGCAGATTCAGGTGATGTCGGACGCTCAACTTATTCAAAGCACCACCAGCACTCTGGGGATCACAGTGGAGGAGCGCGAACTGCTCGATCTTCCGCTTGACGGGCGCAACTTCTCGCAGTTGGGGCTGCTCCAGCCCGGGGTAGTCCCGCTTACCAAGGGACTGCAGGAGGCAGGCGGATCGCTGCGCAACGGGCAGGCCTACTCGGTCAACGGCCAGCGCCCGGAGTCGAATAACTTCCTGATCGACGGAGCCAACAACGTGAACTCGGTGGACGCGGGCTTCGTACTGAAGCCACCCATCGATGCGGTTTCGGAATTCCGCATTCTTACGCACAACGCCAGCGCGGAGTTCGGTCAGAATACCGGCTCGACAACGAATATCATCACGCGTTCGGGCACAAACTCATTTCACGGCGCGCTCTGGGAGTTCCTGCGTAACGACGCTATGGACGCAACCGACTTCTCGACCAGCACGGTACAACCGCTGAAGCAGAATCAGTTTGGCGGAACTTTCGGCGGGCCGATTGTGAAGGACCGGACGTTCTTCTTCGGGTACTACGAGGGGTTCCGCAACCGCCAGGGAGAGACGGTCAATCCCACCGTCCCCTCGTTGCTGCAGCGGCAAGGTAATTTCTCGGAGTTGTGCACGGTCCCCGGAGCAACGTTCGACTCCACCGGCATGTGCACCGATATTCAGCAAAATCCCCAGCATCAGTTGTACGGATTTCAGTTCATTGGCGGACACCCAGTTCCGGTTCCGGTTCCGTACAACCAGCTTCCTTTCTCCACAGACCCAATTTCAAAGAAAATCCTGGACTTTTATCCTCTGCCGAACCAGGGACTCAATACGTTCGTCACGACCGAGTCGCTGAGCGTCAACAACGACCAGTTCGGACTGCGGTTCGATCAGTATCTCTCGCCTTCGGACACGCTGAACCTGCGCTACATGTTCAGCGGGGGCCCGACCACCGATCCGCTGTCGCCTTCGGGCGCAAATGTGCCCGGTTTTCCCGTGGGAGAGGAAGATCGCGCACAAAATTTCGTCGTACAGGAGACGCATGCCTTTTCCCCTGCGGTGGTGGGCATCGGGCGATTCTCCTTCTTGCGGAACAAGTTTCTGTTTGGCGAACGCATCAATCACGAACCGCCGTCGAGCCTGGGTTTCCAGTACGAGCCGACGCTCGCGGCGGCCGCCGGACCGCCGTTCATTCAGGTGGGCGGGTATGCCTCCGTCGGCGATCCCATCACTGGGCCGCGCAATACGTACCAAAATACGTTTGATGTTTCCGGTTCGCTGAGCTGGATTCGCGGCCGTCATGAACTGAAGTTCGGCGGCGGTTTTCGCCGCGACCAGATCAATGCCCTCCAAGGCATTGCTTCTAATGGCTTCTTTGTCTTTTCAACTTTTCCTTTCACCGATGGATTCGCCAGTTTTCTGGCGGGACAACCGGTCGTCTTCCTGCAGGGCGGGGGCAATTTCGATCGACACATTCGCGGAAAGGCTCTGAACTTCTACGGGCAGGACACGTACAAAGTCACGTCTCGGCTGACGCTGAACCTGGGCCTGCGTTACGATCTGCCCTTCCCCTACTCCGAACTGCACAACCTGCAGAACCTTTTTGTTCCGGGCGCGCAATCGAAAGTCTTGCCGAGCGCTCCCCAGGGTCTGCTGTATCCCGGCGATCCCGGCGTGCCGGCGGGCTTGATTCCGACGCAGAAGACCGCGTTTGCGCCGAGGATTGGGTTGGCCTGGGACCCGACCGGCGAATCCAAGTGGCTGGTCAGCGCGGCGTACGGCATCTTCTATGAACCGTTCTACAACGGGCAAGGCGGGCCGCTGCAGGATCCGATCAGCGCGCCGCCGTATCTGGCGACGCCCCAGGCCGGCTTTCCGGTCAATTTCCCGAACCCGTTTCAGGGCAGCAATCCGTTTGACGGTTCGTTCTCCGAGCCGATGACGCTGCTGGTGGTGGCGCCCAAGCTCAAGCTGCCCTACGCGCAGGACTGGAACCTGAACCTGCAGAGATCGTTTGGAAACGACTTGCTGTTCCAGATCGGCTACGTAGGAACGAACGGAGTGCATCTGCCGCGGTTTATCGAGGGCAATCCGGCGATTTACTATCCGGGCCAGTCGAACGAGAACAACGTGCTGCAGCGCCGGATGCATTCAGGTTGCACGCTGGCGCAACCAAGTGGCTGTATCTTCGCGTCAGTCGGCGAGATCGCCGGGATCGCGAACTCCAACTACAACGCCCTTGAGACCAGCCTGCGCAAACGCTTCAGCCACGGGCTTGCGTTCCTGGCTTCGTATACGTATTCGAAGTCGATCGACGATGTCTCGTCGTTCAATATCACGGGATCGGCTTCGCAGCCGGTCGCCGGCGAAAACGACCTGGCGCAGAATCCGTTTGACTTGGCTTCCGAACGGGGACGGTCGATGTTCGACGCGCGGCACCGGCTGGTGCTCAGCTACCAGTGGAGCGTTCCCTTCTGGAGGCAAGCACACACCTGGTATCAGCAAGCGCTGGGCAACTGGCAATTCAACGGCATTGTGACGGCAATGAGTGGCACACCGTTCACGGTGTTCGACTCGACCGACACGTCCCTGCAAGGCAGCGCGCCCGAGATTACGGGCTTCTCGGCGAACCGGCCGAACCTGGCGGGCGACCCGAACTCCGGGCCGCGCACGCCGCAGGAATGGCTCAACAAGGCGGCGTTCCAACGCATCACGCCCGACCCGAACTCCCCGGTTCAGCAATTCGGCAACGAAGGCCGCAACGTGGTGCAGGGGCCTGGGTATGCAAACTGGGATTTCTCGGCGGTCAAGAACATTCGCGTGATGGAAGGAAAAGAACTGCAATTCCGGGGTGAGCTGTTCAACTTCCTCAATCATACAAACTTGCGGCTACCGAACAGCGACATCAGTTCGCCGACGTTTGGAGAGATTCATTCTGACCTGGGGCCGCGGGTGATCCAGGTAGCGCTCAAATTTCTGTTCTAGGGGCGGTGTGACATCGGGTTACGATCAATCGGTATGGAGCAAGACAAGAAGCCAGCGAGTTCCGGAAGCGGCGGCGATCGTCGGTCGACGAAGATCCGCGTTACCGAAGACCACGAGGCCACGGGAGAAACCGCGGCAGCGTACGACTTCTGGCGGGCGGGTTCTGGCCGAACGCAGGTGCCAGGCATCATCAAATGCTTTGGGGCGCGGCCCGACTTCCTGCGGCAGGTGATCGAGTTTTCCAACACGGTGCACTTTTCCGAAGGGCACCTGGCGCGGCGGCACAAGGAGATGATCGCCAGCCACGTCTCCTACCTCAACCGGTGCCCGTATTGACTGGACAGTCACGCTTACTTCCTGCGGGTTCAGGGAGCCAATGATCAATGCGTGGAGGCGATTCTCGAAGGCAAGCTGGATGAAGCTGGATTGACGGCGGCAGAGCGGACGCTACTCGACTACGTAGAGTTGGTCACCAAGGCCGCCTACCGCACGACGGCCGAGGATGTACAAAGGCTGCGCGACGTCGGATGGAGCGAAGATCAGATCGCCGAGGCGGTGTATGTCACGGCCATGTTTGCGTTCTTCAACCGGGTGGCGGATGCCTTCGGCGTGCCCTCGCAGGAGTATCTGAAGACGGGGAGGCTGACGCCGTAGGGGGAAGCCGTGCCCTTCCCATGACCATTTAAGATGGCCGCTGGATGGCAACCAGTAGTACGGCTCGCGCAGGCTTCGGACGTGAAGCTCCGCCGCACGCTACTTCCACTTCCCCTCACCTTCCACAATTGTGATGTAGCGATCAACGGGGAGATCGGTGAAGCGCTCCACCCGGCCACTCGGCTGCGGCCACTTCACTTCCACCCAATCGAATTTGGCTCGCTGGCCGATTCCAAGCACAAGGCGCGGGTCGTGGTAGGAGAGATAGCTGCCGCCACCGACTTTCATGCACCCGCGCTTCAAGTCGCCAGACTGCCAGGTTACGCGCGCGCCGATTGCGTCGGGATTGGCCTTTTTTCCTCTAAGACTTACTCCCAGCCAGTGATTCTTGCTGCCGATATCGTTTCGCAGCAGAACCGGCGCGGCATCGTTGTTCGAGATCAGGACATCGATCGCGCCGTCATTGTTGAAGTCGCCGACGGCCAGGCCGCGCGCGGCCATCGGTTTCGTAAAAACCGGACCGCTCGTCGAGCTCACATTTTGCAGCCCTTTGCCGGCATTCTGAAAAAGCAGGAGCGGCTCGCGGTAAGTCACGTTGTCGTAAATCTTGTCGATTAAGTCATCGGGATGGCCGTTCGCGATCAGCAGGTCCAGATTCCCGTCGTTGTCGTAGTCGAAGAACTTGAGGCCCCATCCGCTCATGAGCCTACTGGCGACGGCGACCCCTGAAGGTCCGGCGATGTCCTCAAACGTCTCGTCGTGCTTGTTCTGGTAAAAACCGTATAACTCGTGGTCCAGGTTGCTCACAAACAAGTCCATCCAGCCGTCCTGGTTGAAGTCGGCGGAGTCGACTCCCATGCCGGACCGTGCTTTCCCCTGCTCGCTGAAAGCAACTCCGGCAGTGAAGCCGACCTCCTCGAAGCGCCGCCCCTGGCGGTTTACAAACAGAAAGTTGGCTACGGTGTCATTGGCGACGAAGAGATCCATCCAGCCGTCGTTGTTGATGTCGGTAGCGACGACTCCCCAAGATTTGCCGGGGTTATCGGCGATGCCCATTTTCTGACTGACGTCATTGAAAGTACCGTCACCATTGTTGTGAAACAGCCAACTCGGCATGGCCACGTACACTCTGGGGTAGCAATATTCATTCATGCCGGCCAGCGCGGGAATGTTGGGAGCGCCGCAGCGATGGTGTTTTGTCTTGTCGAAATCGACGAAGCGAGAAACAAAGAGGTCGAGCCGCCCGTCATTGTCGTAATCGAACCAAACCGCGCTGGAGGCCCATCCCAGAGCCGCTATGCCCGCCTTCTGAGTCACATCGGTGAAGGTGCCATCACCGTTGTTACGGTACAAAATGCTGCGCCCGTACTGGGTCAGATACAGGTCGGGAAATCCGTCTCCGTTGTAGTCACCGATGGCAACCCCCATCCCGTAGCCTCCACCCGCGAGGCCCGCCTTCTCGGTCACGTCAGTAAACGTGCCGTCGCGATTATTGTGGTAGAGGGCA
>Ga0307471_100000457_pt1 | contig 20878 bp, 10 predicted proteins | sample atmos_gasesAM3C__2_FD_204566 | JGI IMG/M metagenome (GOLD analysis project Ga0307471, IMG submission 204566) | Hardwood forest soil microbial communities from Morgan-Monroe State Forest, Indiana, United States - atmos_gasesAM3C_515 | ecosystem: Environmental > Terrestrial > Soil > Temperate...
AGCGCTCTCTGAAGACTCTGGGTGCCCAGGACGCCCCCGCGTACTACATGGGCTATACGATCACCGACACGCAAAGAGTGGATGTATCTGGTTCGAATGGAGCGCTGCTCAATAGCGCCGAAGCCCGCAACCGCTGGCTGGAGGTTGCCATTCGAACGGGGAGCTACGGGCTGGACAGCACGCACAAGGTCGGGGAACGGCAAATGCAGAGTGGCGGCCCGGGCGTGTCCGTGCCGCTTGATGATGACGCGGAAGTGCTGCGCCGCGCGATCTGGCTGGAAACCGACAAGCAGTACCGCGCGGCCGAAGAAGCGCTGATCAAAATCAAGACGGGAAAAGAAGTAAAAGTGGAAACAGCGGAAGGACGCGCGCCGGATTTTTCGCGCGAAGAGCCGCACACGCATATTGGGCCGCAAGTTTCGATCGCCGTGGACCGCCAACCCTGGGAAGGAAAGGTTCGCGCTTACACCAAGGCCTTCCGCGAATCCACCGCCATCATCAATTCGATTGTAACTTTCGCGGCGCAAGCGCAAAACGTCTACCAGATAACCAGCGAAGGCACGCAACTGCAATTCGGGCAAATTCGTTACCGGCTGGAACTTTTTATTCAGGGCAAAGCGCCCGATGGGATGGACATTGACCGCTACTACAATTTCGATTGGGTGAATCCCGGAGACGCTCCGGACGACAAAGCGGTCTACGCGGCGGAAGCCACGATGCGCAAGGAGATGGAAGGGCTGGTGGCGGCGCCGATCAACGATCCTACAGTTGGACCCGCGCTGTTGACGGGACGCGCGGCGGCGGTGTTTTTCCACGAAGTTTTCGGTCATCGCGCGGAAGGCCATCGCCAAAAGGACGTGACCGAGGGGCAAACGTTTTCGAAAAAAGTGGGTGAGCAGATTCTGCCGGAATTTCTGAGCATCACCGACGACACCACGATGAAGAAACTCGGCACACAGGATTTGCTGGGCTACTACCAATTCGATGACGAAGGTGTTCCCGCGCAGCGGGTCACCCTGGTGGAACACGGGGTGCTGAAGAATTTCGAGATGTCGCGTTCGCCGCTGGAACGTTTCCCGCGTTCGAATGGACATGGGCGAAGGCAGCTCGGCGCAACACCTGTCTCGCGGCAGGGCAATTTGATTGTGCAGAGCAGCAAGACGGTAACGAACGCTCAACTTCGCGCGATGCTGATTGAAGAGATCAAAAAGCAGGGCAAGCCTTATGGATTGCTGATCGATGATATCGCCGGCGGCTTCACGTTCACGGGGCGCGGGCAGCCGCAGGCGTTTCAAGTGCTTCCTCTGGTGGTCTACAAAGTTTTTGCCGACGGGCGGCCTGACGAATTGGTGCGTGGCGTGGATATCGTGGGGACACCGCTGGCGGCTTTGACAAAGATTGTGGCCACGGGCGATACGCCGGAAGTTTTCAACGGGTATTGCGGCGCTGAATCCGGCTCCGTTCCCGTTTCGGCTGCTTCTCCCGCCATTCTGACGAAGGAATTGGAAGTGCAGAAAAAAGAAAGTTCGACAGACCGGCCGCCGATTCTTCCGCCGCCCGCTCACGATGTAATTAAAACCGGAGGCCAGCAGTGAGACGCGCGCTAAGGAGTGCAGGAGCAGCTTTTCTTTTGGTCACACTGAGCGTTGGATTAGCCGGGCGCGCTCAAGCGCAGCAGGCAGCCACGAGTGTTTCTCCGCGGGCTGACAACGACCACACGCTGCAAGCGATGCGCGACGAGATGGCTCGCTCCAAGACGCGGCTCGAATTGAAAATCCCCAACATCGACCAGCCGGTGCGGCCCTATTACGTCGAATACCGCTTGCTGGACCTGGAGGTGCGCGAGGTCGTGGCAGAGTTCGGCACGTTGCTCTCCAGCACGCACACCCGCAACCGCTTCATGGACGTGGAAGCGCGCGTGGGCAGCTACAAGCTGGACAGTTCGAATTTCGTCAGCGATGACGGCTTCCGCGGCTTCATCGGGCCGACTGGCTCGGTGGGCATCGACCGCGATTATGATTCGCTGCGGCAGGATCTGTGGATCGCCTCGGATCAGGCTTTCAAGGAAGCCGTCGAGACCTACTCGCGGAAGCAGGCCTACCTGAGCAGCCTGGCGCGTCAATCAGACATTGACGATCTCTCCAAAGCGGCGCCGGTGCAGCTGATCGAGCCGCTGGAAACGCCGGACTGGACAAATCGCAACTGGGAGCAGGAAGCGCGCGATACATCGGCGGCGCTACGGGCGTTTTCTGAGATTCATGAATCGCGCGTAACGTACTATCTGGTTTACGCCACGCAGTATTTGCTGACCAGCGAAGGCACAGAGATCCGGCAGAATCGACGGTTCGCCGCCATCGAAGCCGGCATGAGCGCGGTGGCCGACGATGGCGTGCCGCTGAATCATTTTTACGCGACTTATGTGGCACGACCGGCTGATTTGCCGTCCGTGGAGACCGTGCGCAAAGGGCTGAACGTTGCCGGCGCCGAATTGATGGCGCTGCGCGCCGCGCCGCCGGCGCAGGACTACACCGGTCCCGTCTTGTTCGAAGCGCGGGCAGCGGCGCCGCTTCTTGCCCAGGTGCTGGGACCCGCGTTGAATGGCTCGCGGCCACCGGTCTCGTTTACGCCGGTCATGGAACAGCTTTTGAGCGGGTTGGGCGGCAAGAGCGACTGGGTGGGGCGGCTTGGGTCGCGTGTCTTGCCGGCAAGTGTGACGCTGGTGGATGACCCGAGCGCCAAGGAATTCAGCGGGACGAGGCTTATCGGCGGATACAGCGTGGACAATGAAGGCGTGCGCGCGCAGAAAGTGACGCTGGTGGAGAACGGCAACCTCAAGAGCGAATTGATGTCTCGCCGTCCCGGACCGGACTTTGAAGATTCGAATGGGCACGGGCGCTCGGCGTTCCTGAACGATGCCAAGCCGACCATGACCAATTTGTTTCTTACGTCTACCGAAACACTTTCTCCGGCCGATATGAAGAAAAAGTTCCTGGATTCCTGCCGGGCTGAAAAATTGAATTTTTGCCTCGTGGTGCGCGAGATGGACAATCCCGCTTTGAGCCTGCTGCACCAGGAAGATTTTTCCGAACTGCTGGCCAGCTTCGCCGGCGGCGCGGGAACGGGCGATCGCCTGCCGCTGGTGGTTTACAAGGTTTATCCGGAGACCGGCCGGGAAGAGATGGTCCGGGGCTCGCGCATCATCGGATTGAATACTCGCGCTTTACGGAACGTGGCAGGCATTGGAAACGACAACTTCGTTTTCAATTACATGCAGAGCCAGATCGGTGGATTTGCAGGCACGGCATTGGGGGCGTTTGGCTCGGCGCAGAGTGGCTTGCCGGCTTCGGTGGTCGCGCCTTCGCTGTTCTTCGAGGAGTTGGAAGTGCGCGGCGCGCGCGGAGAGGCGAAACGGCGGCCGCTGTTACCTCCGCCGCCGATGAGCGCATCCAAGTAAGAGATCCTCTGGATTGGATCGTTCGTTATGAACGAAATCACACGGCGTGGTCTTATCTTTGGGACGGCCACCTTAGCAGCTGGCGGCTTGCTCGCCGGAGTCGAACGGCTCTGCCTCGCCGCTTTTGCGGATAATGAGGAACCGGAGGGCAAACCTGGTTCCGTGAAGATTGTGAAATTCGCGGATGACGGAACAAGCCTCGGCGCCATCACGCTGGCAAAAGTTCACAAGAGCAAAATCGAATGGAAGAAACAGCTCACGCCGCAGCAATACGACGTGACCCGGCGCGCAGCGACGGAATTCCCCTTTTCCGGGCCGCTCACGGAGCAACATGGCGCGGGGCTCTATCGTTGCATTGATTGCGCGAATGCGCTTTTTGATTCGAAGACCAAATTCGAATCGGGAACGGGCTGGCCGAGCTTCTGGGAACCCATCGCTAGGGAAAATGTGCGCGAGAAAAGGGATTTCAGCATCGGCGTGCTGCGAACCGAAGTGAAATGCGCGCTGTGCGATGCCCACCTGGGCCACGCGTTCACGGATGGACCCGAGCCTACTGGTCTCCGCTACTGCATGAACTCCGCAGCTTTACGTTTCATTCCAAGAGAGACTGTCGTCGGTTAGTAGTCGACCCGATTGCTTAGCAGTGTGGAGAAAACTGGAGCAGCAACTGCGCCGGAGGAATTCTCTTACTGCTTCACGTCCCCTAGGATTTCCTCCTGGTCATTGATCGTAATTCGGTCAATCTTGCCGGGAATGGTTGCTTCGGCCGTTTCGGTTGGGTGTGTCGCGGTGAGATTACCCATTTTGACGGTCTTGTCTCCAATGTGCGCGTAGAGGGGGATGACGTCCTTCCATGTATCGGGCACGCCAGTGCGCGTCAGCTCGGCCTTGAAATGAGTCTTGCCGTCAGCGGTGTAGTCCAGCGCGGCGTGGAAGTTATACTGCGCCTCGCCCATTCCATAAACGTATTCATTGAAGAACCAGTCCATTTTGTGGTTTCCATCGGCGTCCATGGAGCGTGACATGTGCTTCTCCACGATGGCTTTGAAATCTTCCGTGGAAGCAGCCTTATTGTCGAACGTCTTGCAATAATCCTGCATCATGTCCTTGAAGTTATGATCCGGATCCTGGTTTTGCCCGTCCCACAACTGCATCTGCAGCATGTGCAGCACGGACGCACCCTTGGAGTAAATCAAATCCTGATACGCACCTCCGTCGGATTGTGATGATCGAATCCGCCGCCCCATCCAGATGGGCCCGAGTGCTGAACGCGTGTGTCCCAGCTGGTCCTTCCTGCGAAGCTTCTCTTTTTCCTGACGCCACTGGCTGGAAGCCTCCTTCATGTTCTCCCGGTATCGCACATAGAGGATTCCCGAGAAGTCCGCAAAGCCCTCCGACAGCCACTGATCGTGATAGCTTTTCCATCCGACGCGCTGGCCCCACCATTGATGCGAACTCTCGTGCGCGCGAAAGAAATCAGTCAGCTCCGGCCCGTCTTTGAGACCAATTTGATGGCGTTGCGTGGAATCGAGAAAAGAAGCCGACCACAAATAGATCAGCCCCGGCCAGCCCTGGCCATGGCTGTAGCTCATGGGAATGCTGGCGACGGAAAGACTCTTATAAGGGTACGGGCCAAAATAAGAGGAGAACAAGCGCACCGTGTTGGCCATTTCCGTACCCATGGTCTTCGCCATGGCGGAAGGTGTGAGTGTGCCAACTGCACCCATATCTGGGCGTGACTCAAAGGCGCGCTGCAACATATTCATGATGTCGTCGCCCTCTCGATTCGCATAGACATCGACTGCGACGTCGCCGGCTTTGTCGCCAAAGGATTTGTAATCTCCATACGCGAATCCCGCCACGGCAATGGGAATGTCGCTCTTCCAGGCCGTGATGCGCGTGCCTCCATCAACGGTGTCGCTGGTCTTAACGCCTGTCGCTACCAGCACAGAATTCTTGGGGCTCCGGAAAATCATGTCGAAATCCGCGCGCGTGGCGAAACTGTTCGACAATTCGGGGTACCAGCCCGAGCTCTCACAAAAATAGTTTCCGTTCCCGGCCTTTCGGATGGCGCGCTTCCCGGCGTAATGAAACTCCAGCGTCTGTGACGCGCCCGGCGCCAGAGGTTGCGGCAGAATGACCGCCACATAATCCCCGTAAGACTGATAACGATCTTTCGTTTCCCGGGCCTGATAAAACGCCAGAACCGTTCCCTGCGCATCCTTGATCGTCTCGACGCGAAGATTGGAATCGAAGACAAAAACCAGCACGCTTTGTCCTGCCAATCGCGGCTCAATGGTCATTTTTGTCGTCGCGCTTAACTCGGCTCCCGACGATACGGTGGCATTGATGTTGTAGGAACGAATCGCGAAATCCTCTTTCGCCATCGGATCTTTCCAGGCTTCGGCGCTGCTCAGGTTATGCGCCGGAAATTGCAGCCACGTATCGTCGAGCTTTACCGGTCCTACGTCCGTCCACCTACTCACCCTGATCTCTTCCGGATCGAGGGCGTCGTAGTGAAATTCCACCCAGTCTTTCCCTGTGAGCTTCAAATCCGCGAGAAAGAAGGCAGTGCGGGCGCGGTCCGCGGATAGGATTCCTTGAAGAAGCCTGGGAAGAGCACCTTCGCCAAGGTCTTCGCGCGTCTTTTGGCGATTCGCATAGAGATCGCCGACGGCGGCCTCGGATGGTTGCCATTTCACTTGCTTGGCAACTTCATCGAGCAAGCCATCTGTAAAGCTAAAAGTACCCTCAGTGAAGGGCATGGCGATCTTGTCCTGCTTGATAAATAGACGGAGTTGTTGCGCTTCGATTGGATTCGGCGGATCAAGCTGGACCCGGCCGTTCCCGCGAAATACTGCGCCGAACACAACACCGTTAGCAGATTGCGTAAATTGAATCGTGCCGTCGAGCAGTGTGATATGGATACGGTCGCGGACGATTGTGACATTCTCTGTGTGCGCGGATTTGGCTGGATCCATGGAAGGCGCAGAAAGTGCATTCCAAACGCTCGCTGCGGACGAAGAGGGCACGGCTTGTGCGTGAATGCTGGACACAACGAATAGCGCAAGACAAAACATCAGGAAGGGCCGATGGATCATAAAGGCTCCCGGGTCTTAGCGAGAAGGTACATTGTCTTTGCTTAAGTAGCAAGCGCCCAGCAGACAATTCTTTCACGAAGTTGTTCTCCGCAAATTAGCGAAAAAGCAAAATAGATAACGTCGTGCAAAGCGTTCAGGAAAATCAGCGGGAATGCGATAGTCTAAGCTGGCGATGATCGCGACTTATCCAGCCGAGGAAGCCCGGGAGAAGAAGCGAGCGGCGCTCTTGAGCGTTGGCTCCGCGCTGCTGTTGGTCTCCCTGAAGACGTTTCTCGTCGTGAGAACGGGGAGCTTGGGCGTGCTTTCCGAGGCGCTGCACTCCAGCCTCGACCTCATCGCGGCGATCATCACGTTTCTCTCCGTGCGCATGTCCGACCAGCCCGCGGATGAGAAGCATCCCTACGGCCATGGCAAGTTTGAAAACTTCTCCGCGTTCGTCGAGACTGGCCTGCTGGCGCTTACCGCCCTGTACATTATTTATGAGGCATTGGCCCGTCTGTTTTTCAAGTCGGTCCACATTCAGCCGAGCTTCACAGCCATCCTGGTGCTCCTGGTCGCTTTGTCCATCGACCTGACGCGGGCGCGCGCGTTGGGCCGTGTGTCGAGAAAATATTCAAGCGATGCTCTCGAAGCCGACGCTTTGCATTTTTCAACCGACGTGTGGAGCACCATCGTCGTCATTTCCGGGATCGGGCTGGTGTGGGCCGGCGAGATCTGGAACCTGCCGTGGCTGGTCTACGCCGACGCCCTGGCAGGTCTTGCCGTAGCAGCCATCATTTTGTGGGTCGGCGCGCAACTCGGTAGGCGAACTCTGGATGCTTTGCTGGACGCCGCTCCGGAAGGGTTGCAACAGGAAATTGCGAAAGCCGTGGCACGCATGGAAGGCGTCCTGGACGTGGATCGCGTACGCGTGCGGCGCGCCGGAAATCGCCACTTCGTGGACGCCACGGTAAGCGTGGCACGCACGGCCAGCCTTGAGCAGGTGCACGCGCTAAGTGACGCCATCGAAAAACGCATCGGAGAGATCGTCCCCGCGGATGTGATGGTGCATGCGGAACCGCGCGCGCCGCAAGGTGAGCATCTCTTCGAAGCGATTCGTGCCGCGGCCCAGCGCAGGGGATTGGCCATCCACGATGTGCATGCGCTTCTGCAGGATGGCCAGCTTTTCATCGAGCTGCATCTGGAAGTGGATGAGAGTTTGAGTTTGCGCGAAGCGCATCGCCAGGCGTCCGAATTGGAAGAGGAAATCCTCAAGCTGCGGGACGGCTCGACGGAAGTGAACATTCACATCGAGCCACTGGGCCGGCGCATCGCCACGCCCGACGCGGGGATTGGCGAGATCAAGCAGCTCTCGCAGGACATCGAGGAATTCCTGAATCGCCTGCCTTCGGAATTCGATGAACTGGTGAATTGCCACGATGTGCGGGTGCGCCAGGTGGAGCACCACATTCTGGTGTCCTGCCACTGCACGATGAAGAGCGCGCTGCCGATCACGCAGGTACACGATGTGACGGCGGCGCTGGAGATTCGCGTCAAGGAAAAGTTTCCCCAGATTTACCGCGTAACGATTCACCCCGAGCCTGTCGAAGAGCGCTGAAGCATCATCCCGCGGCACCAGCAGTGTAGGCATCATACTTTCGCCCCGCCAGGGCCACGGCTCCCAGCGCAATCAGCGCGGGAAAACATTCCAGCACGTAGCGCGGCTCCGGCGTTTCCAGCGTGGTCAGGAATGCCGTCCGTAACGCGACGAACAAAACAAAGACCAGCACCGCCGAGCGTGAAGCGGGGCTCCAGCGCCACAGTTTCACGGCTCCCCAAACAGCAATAGCCAGATAAAAAATATTCAGGAGGAAAAATCCGACGGTGACGGACTGATCGACTTTGTCGTCTTCCCATGACTGCCGCAATGGAAACACCGTCCCCGACACCGGCAACAATTCGATCCTGGGCGCAAACCACAGGGTCACCGCGCGCAAAAGCGGCAGCCGCACATAGGTCCGGAAGGGATACCGGGCCGTTCTTTCGCGCGCCAATTGGGCAAATGCGGCGTCTTCCTCCTTCGTCAGCGTCAATTCGTCGTTATATCTCTCCAGAATCATGGTCACGCGCTGCTTCTCGTCCGCAGTGTCAAACGCGCGCGCGGGCAATTGCTCCGCATCAATCGCTTCTCCGTTCAGTTTCCACGGCGCCAGGTAACAATCTCTCATTCGAAAGAGCCAGGTCTTCTCCCAGGCTATGAATCCGCTAGGCACGAGTTCACCGGGCAGATTCGAATTCTTCGGCGCCAGAAACTGAACCTCGTGGAGAGTTACCGCGTTGCGCACCGCCCACGGCATGAGAGGAAGAACGCAGGCCAGCCCGCTGTAGGCTACGATTCGAATCCAGGCCGTGGTCCGTCCTCGGCGGACCAACGGAACCGCCGTCCCGATCCATGCCGCTAACAACAGGAGCGGCGTCTCCGGACGAAAGAGCGTGCCAATTCCTACTACAAACCCGAGCGGCGCGGCCCAATGCCGAAAATCATTCTTCGGTTCCCACGGCTGGCGTTTTGCCGGGGACAACAGGTCCTGTGCACTTCCGCAGAGGCCCACCAGTAACACCAAAGCGATGGCTGTCAGCGCGATGGCAAACGATTCCGTCAGGGCCACCGCCGTGTAATTTGCCGTGAAGGGACACAGCGCGGCCAGCCACATCGCCGTGATCAGCACCGGCTTTTGCCGCGCCTGCTTGTCGCCCAACAACAAAAGCAAACCCGCCAGCCAGGCGACAAACACGCAACTCGCCACATCCACCGCGGCTTGCCCTAGCATTACCCATAAATGAGCGGCTTCACCTGTCTTGCCGGTGAGCAAATACACCAGCGCCAGATACGCCGGATAACCTGGCATGCGCAAATCCACCGGCTGGATCGCGCCATTCACTTCCATCGCATACATTCCGTGCTTCAGCCAGTTCGTGGCCATCTGTTCATAAAGGACGGTGTCGCCGGAATTCGCGGGAAACTTCAGGATGAAGAACAGACGCAGACCTATACCGGCGGCGGATGCGGCAATCAGATGCCAGAAAATTCGCTTCATCTATGCCACGCATCTTACAATAGAGACGACGGAATCGAGCAGCCGGACTCAGCCCCGCCTGTTGTACTATTCCCTGCCGTACCGCCAGGTTGAAAGGATTCATGAAGGAACGCCGGCCCATTTTTTATGACGCGGAGCGTGTACGCTGGCGCCTCACGCGGCGTACTCTGGAAATTTCGGGAGCCCTGCTGACGCTGTTGCTGGCGTATTTCTTTGTCACCATCGCGGTGAGCGTGGAACTGCCCGCCGGGCTGCTGCCAGACACCAAACCGGGATATCGCCCGCTGAAAATAAAAAAGAAGGCCGGGCCGCAGCGCGAAGGCCGGCATCGGCGCGTCGCGAATATCGGCAGCGTGCCGGCCAGCTACGATCCCCTGCGCGCGGCGTTTTTTGTGAGCTGGGACCCGAACAGCCTCGCTTCGCTGAAAAAGCATTACAAAGACATCGACCTGCTGATTCCCGAACAATTGCATGCTGTGAGCGCCGACGGCGCAATGACCATCGTGGATTACGAGCGCGGACAGACACGAGTCAAAGCATCGCCGCCCGAAGGCGTTTCGATTCTCAAAGAGGACAAGCTGCACCAGTGGATGAGGTCGCTCACTCCCCCGATCGAGCTGCCGATCATGGGGTTGTTGAACAATTACGACGGAGTCGAATGGCGCGTCAAGGAAATGGCGCAAATGCTGGCGAACTCCGCAGCTCGGCAGAGTCTGGTGCGCCAAGTCGCCGAATTTGCCGTGGAATCGCACGAAGCCGGCATTGTTGTTGACTTTGAGGAAGTCCCCGAGGCCAGCCAGGCTCACTTCCAGCAGTTCGTCACCGAGCTCGCGCCTGCGCTCCACGCCGTCGGGCTGAAACTGATGATCGCCCTTCCTGCCCGCGACGACGCTTACGATTACGGATTCTTCGGTGAGCAGTGCGACGCCATCATGCTGATGAACTACGACGAGCACTGGCTTACTTCGCCGCCGGGCCCGATCGCTTCGCAGGATTGGTATGTCGAAAACATGCGCCAGGTGATGGAAGATGTTCCCGCGCAGAAGATTATCGCCACCGTGGGCAGCTACGCCTACGACTGGTCCGAAGCTCCGAAGAAAGTATTCGAGCCCGCGCAGTCGCTCAGCATTCAGGAAGCCCTGCTCCGCGCTTATGAATCCGAGACCCAGGTGGAGTTTGACCCTACTTCTCTCAACCCGCACTACTCTTACTACGACGAGCATGACCACGTGCACCAGGTCTGGATGCTGGATGCGGTAACTGTTTACAACGAATTGCGCGCCAGCGAACGCCTGGGCGTGCAAGGCACGGCGATGTGGCGGCTGGGCTCCGCGGACACTTCGATGTGGCCGATCTGGGATGCCACGCGCCCGGATGATACTGTGCGGCAAAAGCTGACGGACCTCCCGCCGGGGCCGGACCTGATCCTCGAGGGTGAGGGCGACGTCTGGCACTTTATTGATACTCCCAAGCACGGCCAGCGCAGCTTTACCTACGATGCTTCGACGGATCTTTTTACCGCCGAGAAATACGACTCTTATCCGCTTTCCTATCACATTGATCAAATCGGAACGGCGCAGAAGAAACTTGCGCTGACGTTTGATGACGGCCCGGATCCCCGATGGACGCCGAAAATCCTGGATGTCCTGAAGGAGAAAAAGGTTCCCGCCACCTTTTTTGTCATCGGAACGGACGCCAACCAGTGGCCAGAAATCCTGAAGCGTGAATACGCCGAAGGCCACGACATCGGCAATCACACTTATACCCATCCCAACTGGGACGACGTCTCCAACACCCAGATTCGCTGGGAACTCAATCTCACGGAGCGGCTGATCGAGAGCACGCTGGGTGTGAAATCGATTCTCTTCCGGCCGCCGTATGGCATCGACCACCAGCCCGAATACGCGGAAGAGGTCGCGCACCTGCCGGCGGCTCAGGACATGGGCTACCTCATCATTGGCCAGAAGATTGATCCGCACGACTGGAAACAGAGAAACGGAAAGCAGCTTCCCGCGCAGGAAATCGTCGAAAACGTGCTGCGTGACGCGGACACCGGCAACATCATTTTGTTCCACGATGGAGGAGGAGACCGCGAGCAGACGCTCCTGGCCCTTCCGCAAGTTATCGATGGGCTCCGCGAAAAGGGCTATCAGTTTGTGTCCGTGAACGATCTGATCGGCAAGACTCGCGCGCAGGTGATGCTGCCGCTATCGCCTGAGGAACAGTTTGAAGCGCGCGCCGACGGATTCATTTTCGGGATCTATCATTGGTTTCGCTTGAGCATCTCCACCATTTTCATTCTCGGAATCGTGCTGGTCAGCGGGCGCGCCCTGATTATCGGCATTTTGGCGCTGATTGAGAAGCTGCGGCCGGATCATGCGGTGATGCCGGATCCTCCGCCCAGCGTTACTGTCTTGATCCCGGCGCACAACGAAGAAAGCGTTATCGTGCAGACCATTACGTCGGTGCTTCTCTCCGACCTGCAGGATTTGCGCATCATCGTCGTGGATGACGGTTCCACGGACAAAACCGGCGAGCTCCTTGACGCAAACTTTTCGCGCGAACCGCGGGTGCACATCATTCACCAGGTAAATCGCGGAAAGGCAGCGGCTTTGCGCCTGGCTATTTCGCACGCCCAGACAGAGATTGTCGTCACCATTGACGCCGACACGGAAATTGAGTCGGACGCCATATCCAAGCTGGTGCGGCATTTCTCCGATCCGAAAATCGGCGGCGTGGCCGGCAACGTGAAAGTCGGAAACCGCTCGCGCTGGCTCACCCGCTGGCAGGCCCTCGAATACATCACCAGCCAGAACATGGAGAAGCGCGCCTTTGACCTCTTGAATTGCATCACCGTCGTGCCCGGCGCGCTCGGGGCCTGGCGCAAGGCAGCCATCGAAGGCGCCGGCGGCATCACCTCGGACACTGTCGCGGAAGACGCGGACCTGACCATCGCGATTCGCCGCCTGGGATGGCGCGTCTGCTACGACGAAGAAGCCATCGCCTGGACCGAGGCGCCGGAAAAAACCGGCCAGCTGATCCGCCAGCGCTTCCGCTGGACCTTCGGCACGTTGCAATCTTTCTGGAAGCACAGCGACACATTGTTCCGGCCGAAGTACGGCACACTGGGCTCGATTGCCTTGCCGAATATTTTTGTCTTCCAACTCGCGCTGCCCTTGATTTCTCCCGTCATTGACTTGCTGTTTCTCGGCTCCGTCGTGCTGTGGGCCGTGGAACGATCGCATTTCACCTGGCTGCCCACCATTCAGTCGTCTACCGATGATTTGCTGCGCTCGATCTTTTTCTTTATCGGCTTTTTGCTGATCGACGTTTTAACCTGCGTCATCGCGTTCGCGCTTGAGCGCAAGGAAGATTGGACGCTGCTTGTCCCGGTGCTGTTGCAACGCTTCTACTACCGGCAATTGATGTACGTGGTTTTGTTCCGGTCGGTCAAAGAAGCCGTCAGCGGGCGGCCGGTCGGTTGGCGCGGCGTCGAGAAGGACACTCCGCCTCCAGCTCCCAAAGCCTCGCCTAAACCCGCTCCGGCCGAAGTCAACTGAGTCTGCTCACTGCCAGGCAAGCAGAGCGTCTGAACTCTCAGGGGCTTTGCTTTTGTCTTCAAACGTTTCACGTCGCGTCTTCCTGAAAACTTCCGCCGCTGCGGGCGCCAGCCTCGTGCTTCCCTTCTATTTGCGTTCGCACACCGGTCCTTCTGCGAGAGCTGCCACTTCGCCTGGCACTTCCTTTGCTCCCAATGCGTGGCTGGAAATCGCGGCTGACGGCGAAGTCAAAATCTGGTGCGGCAAATCCGAGATGGGGCAAGGGGTTCGAACGTCGCTGCCGATGATCGTCGCGGAAGAACTTTGCTGCGATTGGAGACGAGTTCAGGTTTTGCAACCTGATCTCGATCCGAAATTTGGCGAACAACTTACGGGCGGCAGCGGGAGCGTTCGCGATTCCTACCAGAACCTGCGCAAAGCGGGTGCCGCCGCACGTGAGATGTTGATCGCTGCCGCCGCCGCTCAGTGGAATGTGCCCCGCTCCGAATGTCGCGCAGAATCCAGTTTCATCACGCACACGTCCACTCAGCGCAAGCTCGCCTACGAAAAGCTCATCGCGGCCGCTTCCAAGCTTCAGCCTCCCGCCGATCCGCCGTTGAAGAATCCTTCGGAGTTCACGCTCATCGGCAAGCCCACTCGCCGCTCGGACACAAAACTGAAAATCACGGGTACTGCCGATTTCGGCTTGGACACACGCGTTCCGGGAATGCTCTTTGCTTCGGTGGAGCGCAGCCCCGTCTACGGCGGCACGCCGCGCCGCTTCAACGCGGACGAAGTGAAAGCTGCTCCGCACGTCCGCACCGTCATCGAAGTCAAGTCCGCCCACCTCACGCATCAATTTGGCGATACGTCAGGTCCCGGCAGCCGCAATTACACCTGCGCGGGCGTCGCCGTGGTCGCGGATTCCACGTGGGCAGCGATGCAAGCGCGCAAACTTTTGAAGGTGGAATGGAATGAACCTCCCTCCGCATCGGAATCCACTGCCAGCCTCCGCGAAGAAATGCTTCGCCTTGCTTCCGAGCCAGCAGCGGTCATTCGCAGCGACGGCGACTTCGAGAAGTCGCACGCAGCCGCCGCTACGAAGATCGAAGCCGTCTATGAAGTGCCTTTCCTAGCTCACGCCACGATGGAACCCGTCAATTGCACGGCACACGTTCGCGGCGATTCGTGCGAACTCTGGGCGCCCACGCAAGTTCCTGGAGCGGCCGCGGATTCAGTAGCTAGCGCTCTCGGCATTCCGCGCGAGCGCGTCAAGGTGCACGTCACGTTTATCGGGGGAGGCTTTGGCCGCCGCCTCATCCAGGACTACGCCGTCGAAGCCGCTCTCGTTTCGCGCGATGCCGGCGCTCCCGTGCAAGTCGTGTGGTCTCGCGAAGACGACATCCGCCACGATTTCTACCGTCCCGCCGCGGTCCACGTCCTGCACGCCGGATTGGATGCACAAGGCCAATTGGTCTCCTGGCGCCACCGCGGCTCTTCTCCCTCCATCGACAACTTTTATAACGGCACGGGCATTTCACCCCAGTCCGCGGCCCAGGTTGAGTCCCTCGACTTTCCGGCTCTCTTTGTTCCAAATTTCCGGCTCGAATTCGCGGTCGCCGAATCCGTCATGCCCCTCGGTTACTGGCGCTCGGTCAGTGCTTCCGGCAACCAATTCGTGCTGTCGAGTTTTTTCGATGAAGCCGCGCACGCCGCCGGACGCGATCCGCTTGAATTCCTGCTCGCCGCCTTCGGCCCTGCGCGAAAGATTCCTGTGGGAGATGGGCAGCCGCTCGACGTCGGCCGCCGTCGCGCTGTCGTTGAACTCGTCGCCGAAAAATCGCATTGGCATGAGGCACTAACGGCTGCCCGAGGCCGCGGCATCGCCGTGGGGTTTGGCTGGGGAAGCTACGTGGCGCACGTCGCGGAGGTGACCTGCGACGCGAAGCAAGGCACTCTTCGCGTTGATCGCGTCGTCTGCGCCATCGATTGCGGCATTGCCGTGAATCCACTCGGCGTGAAAGCGCAAATGGAAAGCGCCATCAATTTCGGCCTGGCACAAACCTTGAAAAGCGCCATCACTGTTTCCGGCGGCAGAGTGGACCAGAGTAACTTCCACGATTACGAAGTTCTGCGCATGAACGACGCCCCGCCCGTCATCGAAGTCCACATCGCGCCCAGCGCCGAGCCGCCCGGCGGCTGCGGCGAACCCGGCGTTCCCCCCGTCGCCCCCGCCGTCGCCAACGCCATCTTTGCAGCCACCCGAATGCGCATCCGGCGGCTGCCCATTCGCGCTGCCGATTTGCGCTCGGCCTGATCGGCTTTCCGCGTATTTTCATCTATGCGCGGAGTGTTGTAGGATATCTGCCTGCAAGAGGGAGGACCCCATGGCCATCAGTTTCACCTTGAACGGCAAAGCCCAATCCGTTGACGTCAGCCCGGACATGCCTCTGCTCTGGGTGCTCCGTGACACGCTGAACATGACCGGCACGAAGTTCGGCTGTGGCATGGCGCTCTGCGGGGCCTGCACTGTGCATATCAACGGCGAAGCCACGCGTTCCTGCATCACCGCGATCTCCAGCGTCGCGGGCAAGAAAGTCACCACCATCGAAGGCCTCTCTGCCGACGGCAGCCACCCCGTGCAGCAGGCCTGGATGGAAGAAGACGTTCCGCAGTGCGGCTACTGCCAGTCCGGGCAGATCATGTCCGCCGTCGCGCTGCTAACAAAAAAGCCCAGTCCCACCGACGCCGACATTGACGACGCCATGAGCGGCAACATCTGCCGCTGCGGCACCTACCAGCGCATCCGCAAAGCCATTCACCGCGCCGCGTCCATCAAGGGCGGCAAAGCAAAATCCGCCGTCTGATTTTTCCCGAGCCAGTCCTCACATAATCGCTACCGAGGTGTCCCATGGCGAATGCTTCCGTTGTAAACCGTCGTGACTTTCTGAAGAAAAGTGCCGCGGGCGGAGCGGCGCTGGTGATTGGCTTTCATCTCACCGGCGGCGCGTTCGCTCAAGATGCTGCGCAACAGGAGAAAAAACCGCCCAATCCTTTCGACGCCTGGGTGCGCATCACTCCCGACAATCGCGCCACGCTCATTCTCGGCAAATCGGAAATGGGCCAAGGGATCATGACCGCGCTTCCCATGATCCTGGCGGAAGAACTATGCCTGGATTGGAAAAACGTGAAGATCGAGCAAGCGCCCACGAATCCCAAGATTTATGACCACGGTACGGGCGGAAGTGGCAGCGTCGCCGGTTCCTGGCTGCCTTTGCGCCGTGCGGGCGCCGCCGCGCGCGAAATGCTCGTCACCGCCGCGGCTCAGAAATGGGAAGTGAGCCCAGACACGTGCAAAGCAGAGAATGGACAGGTGGTTCACGGCCATCCCCAGCGCTATCTGTCGTACGGTGAACTGGTCGAAGCTGCCTCAAAGCTTCCGATTCCCAATCTCAACACTGTTCCGCTTAAGAACTCCGATGATTTCACCGTCGTCGGCCGCGACACGCGGCGCTTTGAAGGCCGCGATAAGGCTACCGGCGCCGCCAAATTCGGCATCGATTCTCGCGTTCCCGGCATGCTTTTTGCGGTCGTCGCGCGCTGCCCGGTCTTTGGCGGCAAGGTCGCTTCGTTTGACGCCACGAAAACGAAAGCTGTGCCCGGCGTTCGCGATGTCATTCAATTTGAAACCAGCGGACGCGGCGCTTCGACCACCGGTGGAATCGCCGTCCTTGCTGACAATTCCTGGGCCGCCATGCAGGGGCGCAAGGCGCTCGAAGTGAAATGGGAGGAAGGCCCGGCTGCGAACGAATCGACAGCGGAGCTTCACAAGCAGTTTCTCGCCAATGCCGCCAAGCCCGGAAAAGTCGTGCGCAACGACGGTGATGCGGACTCCGTTCTCGGGTCCAGCCCGAAAAAAATCGAAGCGGCTTACGAACTGCCCTTCGCTCCTCACGCCTGTATGGAGCCGATGAATTGCACCGTGCAAATCCGCCCCGACGGTGCGGAAGCCTGGGTGCCAACGCAGGCGCCGCAATGGGCGCAAGGTGTCATCGCGGAGGCCGCCAAGCTGCCAGCGGAAAAAGTGATCGTGCACACCACGCTGATGGGGGGCGGTTTCGGACGCCGCTATCAGGCGGATTTCGTCATGGAAGCGGCGCAAGTGGCCGCCAAGTCCGCGGGCAAACCGGTTATGGTTTTGTGGACTCGCGAAGACGATATGCAGCACGGTTTTTACCGCCCAGCGTCCTATCACAAGCTTCAGGGGGCGCTGGACGCGAATGGCAATCTTGCAGCTTGGAAACATTTTCAGACTTCGACCTCCATCGCCGCCAAGTGGAGCCCGAAGGGTGAGGATGATCCGGGCCTCGGTGAATTCGGTACCGGCGCCACGATTCCTTACGCCACGTCCAACATTCGTATCGAATACACACTCGCTCATTCCAGCGTGCCCCGTGCCTGGTGGCGCTCCGTCGAACACTCTAGCAGCGGCTTCGTCGTGGAAAGTTTTATTGATGAGCTTGCGGCTGCCGTCGGCCAGGATCCGCTGGCTTTTCGCGTGAAACTCATCGGGGTGGACCGCAAGATTCCTCAATTTGGAGAAGAACGAGCCGATTATCACCCGCTCGACACTGCGCGGCTCAAGGGTGTTTTGCAACTCGCCGCGGAGAAGGCAGGCTGGGGCAAGCCATTGCCACGAGGCCAGGGACGAGGCATCGCCACGTTTTATTCTTTTCAGTCGTACACCGCGGCTGTCGCGGAAGCCAGCGTGAAGGACGGCGCCATCAAAGTGCATCGTCTCGTTTATGCCGTGGATTGTGGCCGCCCCATCAATCCGGAGGGTGTGCGCGCGCAGGTCGAAAGCGCCGCGATCTATGGCCTCTCCGCCGCTTTGCATGACGCCATCACCATCAGCGGCGGCCGCGTCGAGCAGTCAAATTTTAACGACTACCAGATGCCGCGCATGAGCGAAACTCCGAAAACGGAAGTTCATGTGGTCATGAGCAAAGAAGAGCCGACCGGAATCGGCGAGCCCGGATTGCCGGTGGTTGTCCCGGCCGTGTGCAACGCGATTTTCGCCGCGACTGGGAAGAGAATTCGCCGGCTCCCGCTGCGCTCCGAGGATTTAGCCTAGCCCGATAGTCCGTCAGGCTGGAACGTTTTTGTTGTGCATCGTTAGGAGGGTCACAAGTGCCATCTTCAGGAGTGATACGGCGCCGAGAATTCTTGAAAAAAAGCGCGGCTGGAAGCACTGCGCTGGTTATCGGCTTCTACCTGCCGGGGAAGTTCGAAGCGCTGGCCGCCGCTCCGCCCCCTGAATCTGAGGCGCTGAACGCCTGGGTGCGCATCGCGCCCGATGACAGCGTGACGATTGTGATCGACAAATCCGAGATGGGGCAGGGCATCGTTACCGCGCTCGCCATGTTGCTCGCCGAGGAACTCGAATTCGACTGGAAAAAAGTGAGGACAGAATTTGCTCCCGCAGCACCGCAATATTTCAATCCCTTGTTTGGTCTGCAAGGAACCGGCGGAAGTTCCAGTGTCCGTGCGTCCTGGGGACCGCTGACAAAAGCCGGCGCTGCCGCGCGCGAAATGCTGATCGCGACCGCCGCAAAGAAATGGTACGTGGAACCATCCGCGTGTCACGCGGAAAACGGCGGGGTCGTGCACACCGCGACGAAGAAAAGACTTGGCTACGGGGCGTTGGCGGAAGAAGCTGCGAAACTTCCCGTGCCCGCAAGTCCTGCGCTGAAGGACCCTAAAGATTACAAACTTATCGGCAAGCCGACCAAGCGGCTCGACACTCCGGCGAAAGTGACTGGCAAAGCGGGCTTCGGCATTGATGTGCGATTGCCGCACATCCAGCACGCGGTCGTGGCGCGATGCCCGGTCTTCGGCGGGAAAGTGAAAAGCTTTGACGATTCGAAAGCGAAAGCAGTGCGCGGCGTGAAGCAGGTGGTGCAAATCTCCTCGGGCATCGCAGTGGTTGCGGACAATACCTGGTCGGCGATGCAGGGCCGCAACGCGCTGCAAATCGAATGGGACGAAGGTTCGAGCGCCGCGCTTTCAAGCGAATCGATTCGCAAGCTATATCTCGAACGTGTGGAGCAATCCGGCGCGATCGCGCGAAAAGACGGCGATGCCGACGCCGCTCTGGCCGGCGCCGCCAAGAAAATCGAAGCCGTCTACGAAGTCCCGTTTCTCGCGCACGCCACCATGGAGCCGATGAATTGCGCCGCGGATGTGCGTGCCGACGGCTGCGACGTTTACGCCCCCACGCAATTCCAAACGTTTGTACAAATGACTGGCGCGAAAATCTGCGGACTGAAGCCGGAACAAGTTCGCGTCCACACCACGTTTCTAGGCGGTGGATTCGGCCGCCGCGCGGAACAGGATTTCATTGCGGAAGCTGTCGAGATTTCGAAAGCCAGTGCCGCGCCCGTGCAGGTGACGTGGACGCGCGAAGATGACATGCAGCACGATTTTTACCGGCCGGCGGTTTATTCGAAGCTTGCCGCCGGACTGGATGCCGAAGGCTGGCCGGTGGCCTATAAGAGCCGCATCGTCAGCCCTTCGATCATGTCGCGCTTTTTTCCCGGCTCGGTGAAAAACGGCCTCGATGACAGTTCCGTCGAAGGCCAGGCTAACAGCAAATATGGAATTCCCAATTTTCTCGTCGAATATGTATTGACGGAAACGGGCGTGCCCGTGGGCTTCTGGCGCTCGGTGGGGAATTCGCAGAACGGATTTATCACGGAATGTTTCATCGAGGAGCTGGCCAAAGCGAGCGGAAAAGATTCGTTCGAATTCAGGCGCAAACTGCTCGCGAATGCTCCACGCCATCGCGGCGTGCTGGAACTGGCCGCCGCAAAAGCCGGCTGGGGCCAGCCGCTGCCGGCCGGGCGCACCCGCGGCATTGCGGTCGTCGAATCCTTCGGAAGCTACGTCGCGGAAGTCGCGGAAGTCAGCTTTGGCAAAAGCTCCGGCGGAGTGAAAGTCCATCGCGTGGTTTGCGCCGTGGACTGCGGCCGCTACGTCAATCCCGACACCATCGCAGCACAAATGGAAGGCGGAATCGCATACGGCCTCACCGCCGCGCTGAAGGGCCAGATCACCATTGATAAAGGCCGCGTCCAACAAAGCAATTTCCACGACTACGAAATGCTCCGCCTGAACGAAATGCCCAAAGTGGAAGTTCACATCGTGCCGAGCAATGATCCTCCGGGCGGCATCGGTGAACCCGGCACGCCGCCGATCGCGCCTGCGGTCTGCAACGCGATTTTCGCGGCGACGGGCAAGCCCATCCGCCGCCTGCCCATCCGCGCCGAAGATCTCGCCTAAATAGCACAGGCACTCTTGCCTGTGCTCAAACGAACTAAGAAAAATGTTGAAATCCATATTTCTCTTTTCTTACTTAGAACTGAAAACTGATTACTGAAAACCGGTTTTGTTGCAGAATAGCGCGTGCCTCTGACCCTTACTCTTCTCGCCGCGATTCCCCTGCTCATCTGGCTTTATCTTTTTCTCGCCCGGGGAAATTTTTGGCAGGTGCGCGACGACAAGATTGAGCCGAAGCCCTTGAACCACTGGCCCCGCGTGCTGGCCATGGTTCCGGCCCGCAACGAAGCCGAAACCATCGCCCGCACCGTTGCAAGCCTGGCGAAACAGGACTATCCCGGAGAGTTTTCCGTCATCGTAGTGGATGAT
>Ga0307471_100000458_pt1 | contig 20846 bp, 19 predicted proteins | sample atmos_gasesAM3C__2_FD_204566 | JGI IMG/M metagenome (GOLD analysis project Ga0307471, IMG submission 204566) | Hardwood forest soil microbial communities from Morgan-Monroe State Forest, Indiana, United States - atmos_gasesAM3C_515 | ecosystem: Environmental > Terrestrial > Soil > Temperate...
CGAATACTTGATGTTCATCTTGTCCGCGTACGCCTTGTGCGACCAAACGCTATCCACGCTGACGCCGAGCACTTCCGCATCCAGCGTTTCGAACGACTTCATTTCGTTCACAAAGCACGCATGTTCGTTCGTGCAAACAGGACTCCAATCCAGCGGGTACCACACCAGCACGACATTTTTCTTCCCGGCAAAGTCGGACAGCTTCACTTCCTTTTTGTCCTGATTCTGCAAGGTGAAATCAGGTGCCTTCTGGTCAACAGCGATGCTCATATCGCTTCCTCCAAAATATCTAAGCAACATGTCTAAGTTCGTCAAGCATCTTACCGAATCCTCTCGATCGTCCACAAATCGCGCGAAGATCTCAACGGCAACCTAGAATCTTCCGGGTGCTGTTTTGGACCACAGCGCAGTTGACGGCTTCCCTTCGCTTGAGTCCGGCAGTACACTTTCGGAAAGGAGCCATCTATGGCCGCCGAACCGCGCCGTGCCCCGATGATGTCCCTGCAGGAACTCGTGGAGAAGTACAAGTCGCTGGTCGGAGAATTCGGCAAAGCGACGCCGCTATCCGGCTTCTCGCTAACCCGGGCAGAAACCGAATCGCTGTTTTCGAGTTATGACGAGGACTACCACATCAGCCGCTTCTTCCACTTTTCGGAATCGGGAGGCAAGACCTTCGCCATCAACGGCATCCCGGCATCACACGTCTCTATCGATCCCGAAATCCAGACCATCCTCTGATTTTTAATCGATTTTCTGCCGCGAACGACTTACTGGAGGTGTGTTCCGATGCGTAGCACAAACGCGCCCGGACCGATTTTTGCTGCGGGTTCGCGGGCCGTTCCAACTTCAATCTGATAAATCCGCAGAGCGTCGCGCAACGCCTCAGCTCCCGGCGGCAGGCGGTGATCCTCGCTCACCACGATCGCCAGTCCATGGCTCTCTGCGCCAGCAACGGGCGTAGAACCCTTGTCTTCCACGTTCCAACCGCACGCCTTGAAGATCGCCAGAAAATTCTGCGCGTAGGCCGCCGCATCGCCAGCCGCCGGTGAAGTCTGAATCGCAACGCGTTGTTCAGGAAATGCCAAAAGCACCTGAATCAGCACGGCTTGCTGGTGTGTTGTCAGCTTCCGCGCTGAAGCTTGTGTCGCCATGGTTCAGCGCGCCACTCCGGTCGGCGCCAGGCGCCGCGACAAATTTTCGTGCTCCACATGCAACTCGCGGGGCAACCGGTCGGCGAATTTCTGAAAGAATTCTTTGATGTCGATCAACTCCTGCTCCCAGTCTTCGGGATCGACGCGCATCAGGTCGTCCACCACCGCCGGCGCGATGCTCATTCCGTCCAGCGTCAGCGCGCCGCGCGCCGGAACATAGCCGATCGGCGTTTCGTGCGCCGTGCCCCGGCCCTCGACGCGTTCCAGAATCCACTTCAGCACGCGGACATTTTCGCCGTATCCCGGCCACAGGAATTTACCATCGGGACTTTTGCGGAACCAGTTCACGTGGAAAATCTTCGGCGGGTGCGGGATCCGCTTACCCATCGCCAGCCAGTGCCCGAAATAGTCGGCCATGTTGTAGCCGCAGAACGGCACCATGGCCATCGGATCGCGTCGCACGATACCCACATTTCCGGTGGCCGCGGCGGTCGTCTCGCTGGCCATTGTCGCGCCCACAAAAACGCCATGCTGCCAGTTGAATGACTCATACACCAGAGGCGCCACGCGCGCTCTTCTCCCGCCAAAAATAAACGCCGAGATGGGCACGCCTTCCGCCGCTTCCCACCTCGGCGAAATGCTGGGCGACTGATGGGCGGGCACCGTGGAGCGCGCATTCGGATGCGCCGCCGTCCCCTTCGACGGATCCCAAGCCTCGTTCTTCCAGTTGATCAATCCCGCGGTTGGCGCGCCGTTGATTCCTTCCCACCACGGCTCGCGTTCCGGCGTCATCGCGACGTTCGTGAAAATCGTATTGTGCCGCAACGCGCCCATCACGTTGCGATTGGTCTTCATCCCCGTGCCGGGCGCGACGCCGAAAAATCCTGCTTCTGGATTGATTGCGTGCAGGTACCCGTCGTTGGCGATCTTCATCCACGCGATGTCATCGCCCACCGTCCACACTCGATAGCCCTGGTTTTCCAGCGTCGAAACCATCATCGCCAGATTCGTTTTCCCGCACGCGCTGGGAAAAGCCGCGCCCATATACGTGACTTTGCCGTCCGGCGCTTCCAGGCCGAGGATCAACATGTGTTCGGCCATCCAACCTTGTTCGCGCGCCATCACACTGGCGATGCGCAGCGCGAAGCACTTCTTGCCGAGCAACGCGTTGCCGCCGTAGCCGGAGCCAACGCTCCAGATCAATCTCTCTTCCGGAAAATGGGCGATGTAGCGTCGGGTGGGATCCAGATCGCCGGTGGAATGCAGGCCGGGCACGAAGTCCGATGACGAGCCGATACGGTCCATCGCGACCTTACCCATGCGCGCCATGATGCGCATGTTGGCGACGACATACGGGCTGTCGGTCACCTCGATTCCGGCCTTGCTGATCGGTGAATTCGCTGGGCCCATGATGTAGGGCACCGCGTACATCGTACGGCCGCGCATCGCGCCATCCAGCAACGCGCCTAACTTGTATTTCGCCGCGCCCGGATCCATCCAGTTGTTGGTCGGGCCAGCGTCGTCCTTGGTACGCGAGCAGATAAATGTCAGGTGCTCCGTGCGCGCCACATCGTTCGGACTGCTTCGATGCAAATAGCAATTGGGATAGGTTTTCTCGTTCAGCGTGACCGAATCGCTCTGTTCAAGCATTTCTCCGATGATGCGTTGATTTTCCGCTTCCGAGCCGTCGCACCACACGATGCGCTCGGGCTTGGTTAGCCGCGACGCTTCCTCAACCCATTTTTCTAACGGGGTCGCCACAAGACTCCTTCGTCGAGGCCGCGCCAGCCCACCAAAGGCTCCGCCTGGAGGTTGCTGACGAAATCAGTTCACTGCATGTTTCGGCGAGGTCGGAAACCAACCGCAAGGCCTACCCGGACCTTCCGTGGTACGCAATGAAATCGCGAAGTGCCGGCCGTGTTGCAAATGCGGTGAGAACCAAGTCCGGGCCGTGGCGCGTCATTGCTCCGACAATTCCAGTTTATGTTAGCCCTCGCCGAGGGTGCAAGTTAGACGCGCTATCGTCGTCAGACGGTTAATGTCTAGATAGCCCCAACTGCGCTTCACGCCACTGCAGATTTTCCTCGCGTGCTCGCCGCGAAACAAAGTTTTTACAATTCGTCGCGAATTACCGTGAATTCTCCTTCTGAGACGCAACAAATGAAATGCATTTCACTTCGCTGTAACAGAACAGAAATGCCCACATGCAGAATAGGAAGCTCCCCTACGGAGGGCTCCAATCACAGATGTCATACCCAAAAAAAAGTTCACCCGCGGTACGTGTGTTCGCAACACTTGCGCTGGCGACAGTTCTCGTTGCGCTGCGCGTCCCGATTTCGTTCGCTCAGTTTGAATCCGGCGCGGTGCTGGGCACCGTGCACGATCCCAGCGGCGCGACGGTCGCGGGTGCGGTGGTCACGCTCACGAATTTGAGCACCGGAATCGCCGTGCGCGCCACCAGCGATACCGCTGGCGACTATCAGTTCGTCAATCAGCGCCTCGGCTCCTACCGCATCCGCGTCGAAGTAACCGGCTTTGAAACCGCCGAGACCGATCCCTTCGACCTCGTCGTCAACGCTCGCCAGCGGGTTGACGTCACCCTGCGCGTTGGCAAGGCCGAGGAGTTGGTCAATGTCAGCGACGCGGTCTCCCTCATCGAAGCGGAGACGAGCTCCCGCGGACAGCTCATTAATCCCAAGCAGATCGTCGAGCTGCCGCTGAACGGACGCTCCTACGCCGACCTCACGCTCCTGACGCCAGGGGTCGCCAAATCTCCGCTCGAAAACGGCACCGACAGCAGCCGCGACGCTTCCTACCACGTCAACGGCGGCCGCAGCGAACTCAACAACTTCCTTCTCGATGGCGTCGACAACAACGCGTACGGCACCAGCAATCAGGGATTTTCCAACCAAGTGATTCAACCGAATCCAGATGCGCTCGCCGAATTCAAGGTCGAAACCAACAATTACAGCGCCGAATATGGCCGCGCCACCGGCGCCGTGATCAACGCCACCATCAAAAGCGGCACCAACCAGTTCCACGGCGAAGCCTGGGAATTCTTCCGCAACACCGTTCTCAACGCCACTGGCTTCTTCAAACCCGTCGGCGGCGGCACTCTGCCCTTCAATCAGAATCAATTCGGCGGCGCGCTCGGCGGTCCCATCCTGAAGCAGAAGATGTTCTTCTTCGCTGACTACGAGGGCTTCCGCCGAGTTTATCATCCGCTGCAGTTCGCTTCGCTCCCGACCGCGGCGATGGATCGCGGCGATTTCAGCGCCTTCGGCGTGCCCATCATGAATCCGTTGACCGGCACGGTCTACGCGAACGGCATCATTCCTCAAACCGCTTTCTCGGCGCTGGCCGCCGCGGTGCTTCCAACCCTGCCAACGCCCAACCTGCCCGGCGGCTCCAACAACTTCGCGTCTTCACCGGCCGACACCATCTCGAACGATAAGGGCGACTTCCGCTGGGACGTTTTCCTCAACTCGCGCTTGAATCTGTTCTCGCGCTACAGCCAGTTCGATACGCGCATCTTTAGCCCGCCCAACATTTCCGGCCCCGCCGGCGGCAATGCCAACGGCAACGTGACGGTACGCACCAAGCAGGCCGTCGTCGGCACGGTGTGGACGATCAGCCCTACATCCGTGCTCGAAGCTCGCCTGGGTGTTGACTACACGGAGGCAGGAAAAAATCCCTCCACGCTCGGTCAGACCAACGCCGGTTTCGTAATTCCCAATTTGCCCAACGACCCGTCGCTCGCCGGCGGCCTTTTCAGCGTGAACCTGAGCGGCTTCAGTCAGCTGGGCCGCCAGAGCAGCAATCCCCAATTTCAGGATCCATTCATCCTCGATCCCAAGATCAACTTCACCAAGATCATCCGGCGCCACAGCTTGAAGGTCGGATTCGAGTATCAACTCATCAACACCGCGGTCAGCGACTTCCATCCGCAGTTCGGCGTGGAAAATTTCACCGGATTCTTCAGCGATCCAGCCTCGGTCACCAATCCATCGGCGTTGAACTCCCTCACCAGTGCGCAAAAGCAGGCATATAGCTTTGCCGACTTCATTTTCGGCGCGCCGAATCACTACGAGCTCAACAACAACCCGGTCGCCCACTTGCGACAGCGCATGTACTTCGCCTACCTGCAGGACGACTTCAAGGTCAGCCCCAAACTCACGCTGAATCTCGGCGCGCGCTATGAATTTGCCACTCCGCAATGGGAGCGCGACAACTTGCTCTCCAACTTCGATCCAGCAACCGAAACGCTGATCTTCGCCAGCGGCGGCGACATCTATAACCGCGCTCTCGTGCATCCCGATCACAACAACTGGGCGCCGCGCATCGGCTTGGCCTACAAGATCACGCCGAAGACCGTCCTTCGCTCCGGCTACGGCATCAGCTACGTCCAGTTCAACCGCCTCGGCGGCGAAAACCTGCTCGCCTACAATGGACCTAACATCGTCGACGCCGCCATCGATCAGAAGCCTTCCGCTGGCATCTGCCTATCCGCCGCAACCGCGCCCGGCGCCTGCTTCCGTACCACCGACCAGGGCTTCCCCGACAATTTTGCGTCGCCCTCCGCCTTCGTCACCAAAAACACGCAGGTGCGCTACATCCCCGCGAATTTCGGCGCCGGCTACGTTCAGAGCTGGCACCTCACCGTGCAGCGCGAACTGACCAAGTCGTTGCTGCTCGACATCGGCTACGTTGGCAATCACGATGTCGGCCTCACGATTCTGGCCGACGCCAACCAGGCCGCTCCCAACTTGCCGGGACAAAACCTGTCGCTCGCCGCGCGCCGTCCCTTCCTCAACTTCAACACCATCGAGGAATCGTTCAACGGCGGTTTCGGCAGCTACAACGCGTTGCAGATCAAACTCGAAAACAAAGGCTCGCACGGCCTCTACTTCATCAACTCATTCACTTGGTCGAAGGCGCTCGACAACGCTCCCGGCCACCTCGAAAATTTCGACGGAGACAATTCCCGCATCAACATCTTGAATCCGCAGTCGGAAAAGGGCATTTCCAGCTACGATCAGCCTTTCAACGACACGCTGTCGGTGATCTACAATTTGCCTTTCGGCCGCGGCCGCCACTGGAACATCGATCACAAGGCGTTCGATCTCGCCGTCGGCGGCTGGTCGGTGGACTTCATCAACACGGTGACTTCGGGCCTTCCGCTCAACGTCACCTACTCGACCACCACGCAAGCGCAGGTCAGCCCGCTGCTTACTCCGCGTGGCAATCTCAGCGGTCAGGCGCTCTACCTCTCCACCGGCAACCCGACGCAGTATCTCAACGCCGCTGCGTTCAGCGTCCCCAATTTTTCTCAACCGTTCGGCAACGCGCCTCGCAACATCGCACGCACGCCCACCCTTAACCAGCTCGATCTCGGCCTGCACAAGAACTTTGGTCTCGGCGCCGAGTCGCGCTTCCTCCAGTTCCGTGCCGAAGCGTTCAACGTCTTCAACAAAACAAACTTCGCGCCGCCGAGCAATCTCACGTTCAACACCTCCGGCTTCGGCGTTTTCACCTCCACGTTCCCGTCCAGACAGCTACAATTGGCCCTGAAGCTGGCGTTCTGACGCTGGTGTTCTGAACCGAGAATGATTCGCTCACAACTTGCGGTTCTCTCTCTGCTGGCCGCCGTGACGCTATGCGTCGCGGCGGTCAGCGTTTCCAGTCCGACCTCGGATCACGCGCGCATGAACCAGATCCAGGTGCTGGGCAGCCACAACAGCTACAAGCAGGCCATCGATCCGTCGCTCCTCTCGCTGCTGAAAAAAAGCGGCGATCCTCACCTCGAGGGTCTCGAGTACTCCCACATCCCTATCGAAAAGCAGCTCGACCTCGGCTTGCGTGCGCTCGAAATCGATGTCGTCTACGATCCCGAGGGTGGACGCTACGCGCACCCGCGCGGTGTCGCGGCTGTCGCCGAAAATAATCTTCCGCCCGGACCGCCGTACGATCCCGACGGGCTGATGAACAAGCCCGGCCTAAAGGTCATGCACATTCCGGACATGGACTTCCGCAGCAACGTCTACACCTTCCAGCAGGAACTCGTCCTGCTGAGAAAGTGGTCCGACGCGCATCGGCATCACCTACCGATCCCCATCACCATGAACGCCAAGGATGATGGCTCGAAGCGCCCCGATTTCGTCTCGCTTCTGAAATTCGACAAAGCCGCCTTCGACGCCTGGGACGCCGAAATCATCGCCGGCTTGGGCCGCAACAAAGTGATCACTCCTGACGATGTTCGCGGAAAATATCCAACGCTGGAAGCGGCGGTTCTTGCGCACGCGTGGCCCACACTCGCCAGCGCCCGCGGCAAATTTTTTTTCATCCTCGATGAGACCGGCCTGAAGCTCGACACCTACGTCGAAGGCCACCCGTCACTCCACGGCCGCATCATGTTCACCAATTCCACCGAGGGCCATCCCGAAGCCGCGTTCCGCATCGTCAACGAGGCCAAGCGCGACACCGCCTATATCCAGTATCTGGTCCGCTCTGGGTACTATGTTCGAACGCGCGCCGACTCCGACACGGTCGAAGCCCGCAAGAACGACTATTCGAGCTGGCAAGCCGCCCTCATCAGCGGCGCCCAAGTCATCAGCACCGACTACTACCAACCCGACCCGGCGCTCGGCACCGGCTACCACGTCCAGCTCCCCGGCAACCAACCCGGGCGTTGGAACCCCCTCCTCCTCCCCGAAGACTGGCCCCTCCCAGCCTTGGAGTGACCGCAGAAGCAAGGAAATCTTGGGGGTGCCCATTTTGCGCCGTTTGCGCAAGGTGGAGCGCTTCGGTTGGCGCAAGCCCACGGTCCTCCTCTCGCCTTCGCCAGAACCCCTTTTCATCAGATCCCGTCCTGCCCCTGACTTTTTCGCGTTTTCGCCCCTGATTCGCCTTGCATCACCGTGCCTTCCCCCACTAACCTTTACACCCTGTGGAAAACTTGGACTACACCTCCAGAAGGAGCTAACCCGTGGCCACTTCAGTCTGGAAGGGTTACCTGACGTTTGGCTTGATTTCGATCCCGATTCGGCTGTTCTCCGCCGCGCGCAGTGAACGCATCGGTCTCAACCAGCTTCACAGCGTCTGCAAGACCCGCATTCGCATGCCGCTGTTCTGCCCACACTGCGAACGGCAGGTGGAACGCTCCGAAATCGTGAAGGGCTACGAGTACGAAAAGGATCAATACGTCCTGTTCAGCGAAGACGAGTTGGACAAGATCGAGCCGGAGTCGGCTCGCACCATGGAAATCCTCGAATTCGTCAAAGTCGACGAAATCGACCCCCTGTACTTTGACGCTTCCTACTACGTCACGCCCGAAGACGAAGGCAAGAAAGCCTACCAGCTTCTGCTGGAAGCGATGGAGCAGTCCGGTTACGCCGCCATCGCCAAGCTCACCATGCACCAGCGCGAACACATCGTCGTGGTTCGCCCGCGCGCCAAGGGCATGACCCTGCACACCATGTTCTACACCAACGAAATTCGGCAGGTCGCCGAATACGGGCGCACCGATTCGAACGCGCATCCGAAGGACGCCGAGAAAAAACTCGCCACCCAGCTCATCGCAAGCCTCGCCGCGACTTTCGAGCCCGACAAGTACAAGGACAACTATCAGGAAAGTATGAAGAACATGATCGAGGCCAAGCGCCAGGGCCACGAAATCGCGGAGGTCGCGCATCCCAAGCTGGCACCCGTGATAGATTTGATGGACGCGCTCAAGAAGAGCATCGCCGAAAAGCAGCCGGCCTCCAAGAAGCCTCCGGTTCGCGCAGTTCAGTCCGCCGCAGCGCCGGCGCCTGAAAAGAAGAGGGTCGGCAAGAAATAGCAGGCAAGCCGTAAATGGCCACAACCGAACGATTCACGCGGCGCGAATTTCTGCGCATCCTGGACGTCACGGACAAGCAACTCGCCTATTGGGAAAAACTTCGCCTCATTTCGCCGCGTCGCCGCGGCAGCGACAAATCGTACGATTTCCGTGACCTCATCAGCTTGCGCACCGCCAAGCAGCTGATCGAAAATGGCGTTTCTGCCAGCCGCCTCCGCCGCTCCCTCGCAGCCCTCAATCACAAGCTTTCCGAGGTGCAGGCCCCGCTCAACCAGCTCCGCATCCTCTCCAATGGTCGCGACGTGATCGTGGAGCAGGACGGCGCGCGCCTCGAGCCAATCTCCGGCCAGTTCGTCCTCAACTTCGATACCCGCGAGCTCAGCGCCAAAGTCAGCGTCATGCCCGAGCGCAACGCCGACGACTGGTTCGCCCTCGCCCTCCAATACGAATCCGACCCCGACTCCCGGCTCCAGGCAATCGACGCCTACCAGCGCGTCTTGAAGACCAACCCGCACCACCTCGACACTCTGATTAATGTCGGCATGCTCTTCTACGAACAGGGCGAGCTGGAATCCGCTGCCGGCGCCTTTCTCCGTGCCGTTGCCGTCGACCAAGACAGCGCCGTCGCCCAGTTTAACCTCGGCAGCGTCCTCGAAGAACTCGGGCAGCTCGAAACTTCCCGAAAGCACTTGCGCATCGCGGTCCGCCTCGACCCCAGCCACGCCGACGCCCACTACAACCTGGCCTTCGTTTGCGACCGCCTCGGCGCCGTCTCGGAAGCTCGCCAGCACTGGCAGACCTACATCAAACTGGACCCCGCCAGCCCCTGGTGCATCTACGCCCGCCAGCGCCTCGCCACCCCCAAGTAGCAGAGGCATTGGTGTTTACGCTACGGAACGAAGGCCGATGCGCCTTTTTCCATAGCCTGCTGGCTGCCGACGGTTCGATTTCCCTGCGCCCCGGCTTCCTCAGCTCCGCTAGCCTCTATCCAGAACCCTTCCCGGAAGACACAAAAAATTTACGTCCATCGGCAGAATCCGTTATGGACACTTCCTTAGAATTAGTGTTGAATCAAGGCGCGCAGTAAGTGTACTAGTCCCCGCTCCACCTGCCGCGCCAGCTTGCGCCGCCTAACGTCTTAGTGTCCCCTAGGAATGTATGTGACCGGCGCAGGTCCTAGCCATTTGGCCGGTTGAACGTGAGCTCTTCGAACTCGCCCGAGCTCTTCTATAGAAATAAGTCTCTATTGCAGTGCCCGGTCGCCTACGAGGCTTTTTTTGGCCTCCAGGAAAATCCTTTCAGTCTTACACCAGATCCGCGTTATCTCTATCGGACCCGCCACGCTCACGAAACCCTGCGTCAGCTCACCCGCGGCATTCTCGCGCGCAAGGGCCTGATCCTGCTTTCTGGCGAAGTCGGCACCGGCAAAACCACGCTGCTCAACAGCGCGCTGCAAGTTCTTCGCGACAATCCAGGTGCGGGGAACAAGACCCGCACCGCTGTACTGGTCCATCCCACGCTCACGCGCGAAGAGTTCGTCGAAGCCGTCCTCACGGACTTCCAGGTTCCCTTTGAAGCCACGCGCAAGCCGCGCCGCCTGCAAATTCTTTCGGACATGTTGCTTGAAGTCCGCCGCCACGGCGGTATCGCGGTCCTCGCTATCGACGAAGCACAGTTGCTCTCCGCCGACCTGCTCGAAGAAATCCGCAATTTTGCGAACATGGGCTTCGGTAACGACGAGTTGCTGCAAATCATTCTCTGCGGCCAGCCCGAAATCGAAGGCAAATTCGCCAGCAGCGCGTTCTTCTCCCTTCAGCAACTGGTCACCGTTCGTTGTGTCACATCCCCGCTCACGCTGCTCGACACGCGCGAGTACATCCAGCACCGCATGAAACTCGCTGGCGCGAAATCCGACTCCATCTTCACTGCCGATGCCGCCAATGCCGTGCATCACCATTCGCAGGGCATTCCGCGATTGATCAATCTGTTGTGCAGTCACGCTTTGGCGAACGCCGGCTCACTCGGCGCCTTTCACATCACCGCGCGCATGATCGCCGACGCCGCCGACAAAATGCCTTTCCCCGACGGCAAAGCACGTGGCCCGCGTCCTCGCATGCGGCCGCCAACCAGCAGTTGTTCCGCTCCGCCGCCATCCGATATTTCCGCGCCGCCGACAAACGCCGGCAAAGCCCGCGTGCCGACGCCCGCCGCAGTTCCGCGCGTCATGACTCCGCCGACAAGCATCATCGCACGCAAGCGCCGCCTCGCCGCGTACTGGCCCGATCACATCTTCTTCATCTGGCTGCAGCTATCGTTTCGCGCGGTGAGCTATACGATCGATCGCTGGTGGTCCGCGAACTTCGCTCGGAAGAAATATTCTTTGCCGCTGGTCAATCTCGCGCTCGCCGGAGCTCTGCTGCTCCTTCTTGCGCAGGGTCCCGGGTTCAGCACCAGCTGGGAGCACACCGTTCGTTCCATCGTCGGATTTTCGGGTTTGCTTTTGCTCGACATCTCACTCGGCCTGGCCGGCTATCTGTTTCTCAACGAACGCTGGTCCCGGCTCGGTAAGCCTCCGGCCGCCACGTTCCTCTGGACGCGCTACAAACGCCTGTACCACTACCTCCGCAACGCCGCTACCCCCTAAAGCCGAATCGCACCCGCGAGGACATCCAGGTAGCTCACCCCTTCAGGGGGCCCGATCTCAACCTCGCCCACCAACTCCGCCGCCTGTCACGCAACGATCAATGCGTCACGGCTCTTTTCCTTCCCCTTCACTCGTTACTTCAATTCTCTACATCACCCTTCCTATAAACCCTCACCCAATCCACCATCATCGGTTGAGGAAACTCCGTCGTCGCATCCGGCGCGCCCGGCCAATCGCCTCCCACCGCTACGTTCAACAAAATAAAAAAGGGATGGTCGAACACCCACTTCTTCCCTGCCGGCAATTGCGACGGCCGAAACGCCGAGTACTGCTGCCCGTCCAGAGAAAATCGCACTTCGCCCGGCTCCCACTCCATCGCGTACTCGTGAAAATCGTCCGCCAGCTTGACTCCTCCCGGCAGGTGGATGATCGACGTGAAATCCTGATCTCCCGAATATCCCGGCCCGTGCAGTGACGCGTGATTCGTCGATGGCTCGCGCCCGATATTCTCCATGATGTCGATCTCGCCGCACTCCGGCCATCCCTTGGTCTCAATGTCATCTCCCAGCATCCAGAACGCCGGCCAGAGCCCCTGCCCTCGCGGAATCTGAATCCGCGTCACAAATTTTCCATACGCCTGCGCAAACAATCCCTGCGTCTTCAATCGCGCCGACGTATACGACCGCACCACATGATCGGCGCCCGCATACTCCTCGCGCTGCGCGGTAATCACCAATTTTCCGCGGCGCACCGAAGAGTTTACCGCCCGGTCCGTGTAGTACTCCAATTCGTGATTCCCCCACCCGCCTCCACCGATATCAAACGCCCACTTCTTCCCATCCGGCCGCGACCCATCCACCCCGTTAAACTCATCACTCCACACCAAAACCCATTTGGCGTCGCCCTTCTGCTGCTCGTCAACCGCAACACCTCGCGCCACCACTGTCCACCATGCCGCGCCACCCAAAATCAACAGCGCCGCACTGCACCACAGTCGAGGCACAAGACACCCCCTCTTTCGGAGTGCGGGAGCGCGCGCTCCCGCTTTTACAACGTCACGTCCACCAAGATCGACTAGCGGCGGCGGGCAAGCCCATTCGGATCAGCATCTTCACCCCATCAGCAGCATTCATCACTTCGCGACGTATCACTCGATAAACGGCTTGGCATGTCGATTATCGAGTGATGTAGAATGCCGCATGGCTCTGGCCCTTCCCCCGAGCGAGCAACTCAAGGATATCCGCACGCGCCTCGGCATCACCACGCGTGACGTTGCCGAATTCAGCCACCGCATCGCCGAGGCCGAAGGCAACACCGAATTTCACATCTCCAATGCCTGGCTGACGCAAATCGAAAATTCCGATTCGGTTCCCAGCGTCTTCAAGCTCTACAGCCTCAGTTCGATCTACCGCATCAAGTTCAGCGACCTGCTGTTGCTCTACGGCGTCGATCTGGCCAACCTCAGCAAGCACCAGATGACCGCGCCGATGCCCAACACGCATCTGACGCAGCTCGAAGTCTACGACAACGAGAAAACCGTGTCGTTCCCGGTGCGCTTTGATCGCTCTTTCGACGTCGACAACACCAATCTGCTGTCGCGCATGGTCGAAGTCTGGGGCGAAATCCCCATCGCGTTGATTCAGCATCTCGATATTCGCCACAGCCTCTACGGTTACATTGGACTGCAGGACAACACGCTGTCGCCGCTGCTGCGCCCCGGATCGTTCGTGCAGATCGATCCGCACGTCCGCAAAGTACAACCACTAAAATGGCGCACCGAATTTGACCGGCCTATCTATTTTGTGGAATTGCGCGACGGCTATGCGTGTTCCTGGTGTGAAATGCAGGATGGCTATCTGCTTCTGCTGCCGCACCCGCTCTCGTCGCGCAGCGTGCGCCGCCTGAACTACGGTACGGAAGCCGAAATCATCGGGCAAGTCACGGCGGTCGCCATGCGCCTTACTGAGGCTCCGGAGCCTGCTTCTGACGGTGCCGCCAGATTGCCAAAGCGAGTCTGATGTTCGAAAGAAATAGCCGCGCCATCGCTGGATTCACGTCGACCGGAATCGCCACCCGATAAGGTTCCAGCTTTTGCCAGGTGCGCAGCACGTCTTCAGGTACTTCGTGCGAAGAGTTGAGATACGCTTCCAGCTCCTCGAACAACTGCTCAAGCGAATAGGCCGATAGCCGGAAAAAAGTGTCACGGTGCGCAATTTCCAGCGCCTTGCTGGCGGCATCGGGACGAAAGCGCGCCGCCAATCCATCGTGATGGTAGTTCCCAGTGTTGTAATCGCGCGTCGAGGCGAGATAAATCAGCCGGGCCAGATCTCCCGGCAATTTCGCAAGAGACCGCTGCAGCAGGTCGTCGTAAGCGGCCTGCACGGGCACGAGTCTGCCGGCGACGTTCATGATGGAGCGGATGAAGCGCGTTCATCCAGCGAGAATGGAAACATCGAGGTGTCTTTCCTGTGGCCCGGGCGCTACGCCGCTCCAACTCGGGGAAGTTCGCGGGGACGGGTTGCTGCTTGAAAGGATTGCTGAACCTGCGCGAGGCGCTGCGAATGCGCATGGGCATAGACCGCCAGGCGGCGAACACCCAACGGGCCAACCGCCTGCACGGCCAGGGAAAGCGCGCCGCAGAGCAGCATCAGCTCCGAATAGAGCCAGAGGAGCTTCACTTCGGTCTCGAAGTCGAGGTCCTTGCTGACGCGAGCAATCCGTTTGTGATCGTGCATGACGCGGTGAATCGAAGCGGAGGTCTGCTGTACCCACACCAAAGCCACCTGCCTGCGTTCCCTCCGGAACAATTCAGCGAGATGCGGCGAATTCGCCGCTTGGATGAACTTCGAATCGTCAGCGAAAAAGATCCGGTTCACAAGATCCGAGGGGCAAGCCGGAAAGGCAGAGTCATCTTCCAGCAGCAAGGCCTCGAACTGAACCTTCCCTTTGCGGGCGGAGGCAAGACCCTGGGCCACCAGGAGCCCGCTTCCAATCACCAGCAAGCCGACCAGTAAAGTGACGGGAGCACTGATCATGAACGCACAGCCCTCGCGAGTTGTCCGCGCTCGCCCTGAAGCCGCTGACGCGTCGCCTTGGCAACCGTCTGATAGTCGCGATCGGTCCCTTCTGCGGCGGGCTCCACTACCTGCACCTTCTGAAAAGACCAGAGATGGATTAGCCAGGGGAAAAAGGCGACCACGTAAGAAGCCGATAAGGCATGCCACCAAAATCCATGACCTTCACCCGGAAAGAACGTGAGAGAGACGGCAAGCGCACTGACATATAAGCCATAACCAAGAAGAATGCCGCGCAAATTTTTGCCGAAAGATATCGAATAGATCAGACAGACGAGCGCCAGAGTCACGATCGCAAGCGCTTCCGTGGTTCGCAGCATGCGCTCCAATTCGATGGTGTTGGGCTTGAGCCACCAGCCGGGACTACTTACGGTGTCCACCAGACCTTTGGCAGCGGCGACGACGAACAGCAGCGCCAAGGCATTGCGGGCCATGCGCGTGGTCCCGGGATAACCGGCCAGACCGATGCGATAGATCTCAAAAACAACCAAGCAGCCGAGCAAGAGACCAACGAATTCCGTGATCCAGAACGCATAAAGGTAAACGTGTTGATTCCAGTGGGAAATAAAGAAACTAATGATATCGCCGAACAGAACGAAGCAAACATAGCCGAAGAAGAACGGATACTGCGAAACCAGACGGGTCTGGAGTCCGCGGACCAACAACAGGATCCCCAGCACGATACTGCTCGACCAAATCAACTGGCTGAGCATGCAGCTCCGTGGTGCATCTGTGTCGTCACTATTGCTAAAAAAGCTATTTTAACACGAGTCGAGGGAATGCGCAGCACATTCCCCCTGACTCGCGTTCGCGCACCACTGCGACGTATCGGGTAAGCAGCGTTGTGTGTCAGCCGGCGTCGCGATCAGGCGGCGAGCGGCGTTCGATAGGGCCGGCCCCCGTCCGCAATCGAGGTGGAAAGCGGCGGTGTGGGATAGGGGCGACCGCCGTCATTCATCAACGATGACTTGGCCGGTGGGGTTGGGTACGGCCTGCCACCATCGGCAATCACGGCAGCGGGCGGCGTCGGATACGGGCGGCCTCCGTCATTCATAAAGGGCGACTTTTTCGGTGGAGTTGGATAGGGCCTGCCGCCGTCGGCAATCACAACTGCCGGAGGCGTCGGATAGGGGCGGCCTCCGTCATTCATGAACGGCGACTTGATTGGTGGTGTCGGGTAGGGCCTGCCACCATCGGCAGTGAGGACGGCGGTGTGAAAAACCACACCAGCAAGCAAAATCGCCGTGCAAAGCACGAACAGGGTCTTGGCCAAACGCATATGTCCTCCTGAGAAAAATTAGCGACGGGCGCGAGACGCCCGGGGCACTCCCGCAAGAGCGTGGCTAGCCTAGAGGAAAAAAGACAGGGAGAAGACGCCGAGGAGGGAATGGTTGGAATACCGACCAAACTTAGCCACGAAGCAGCGCTCCCGAGAACCCGATTGGGTCTTGACCGCGGGATCGGCAAGGGCAACTTGCGGCGAAAGGCACAAATCACGGATCGTCAAGACATAAACGACACGCGGCGACGCACCTTCATCAAAACAACAACGACCTGCGGCTTCTCGGTAGATTCAAAATAAGGCGCCAGGACTTGCGTTTCCATTCTTCGTTGTAGCCAAGACACTGAAGTTTATCGATAAGCAGTAAACTAAGATGATGTTATTACTCACTTTGTCCATTACCCACAATTTTACGATAAGCAAATGGGAATATCGGGTCGCTGGCGAAGTAGCGGAAAAGACCGGCCAATGCTTGCAATCACAAGCGGGTAACACATTGTTCGGTCGGTTTACGTGTCCGGCGCGCAAATTGCGATGGCCGAGCCGTGAACTTTATGTGCAAGGCTGAAGCAAAGGAGTTGTGGACCCATGACAATGCGCACCGGACAACTTTGGGAGTGCCGAAACGGCGCGTGCGGATGCGAAATTCTGGTGGTGGCCAAAAGTGGGGTCAAGAGCCGGTTCGAACCACGATGCTCGTGCGGAAGCGTGATGCAAAAATCGCATTTGAGACAGGCTGCTGGGCCTGGGAGCGCCGGATTTCCTAGTGGATTTCATGGGGGTGGGATGGGACCGAGGGCACACGTTCCGATGAGCGGCGCGTTGGCTAAGGCCCCGCACCGTCCCTTGTTTCCGAAATAGCCCGGAAAGGGCCGCGACTGCGTCTGATCGCGTGCGGTCATCGCCATAGTCGCCAAGCGGCGTGGGCGCAGGACTGAGTTCAGGCCATGAGCAAGGCTGCCGACGAATCCGCCGCAGTCCAGCTGAGTTGCCAAGCCGACTTCATCTTCGATTCGCGGGCCCGCGTGGCAAAATCGCGCCCGATTAGGGTACTCAGCAAATGTATCTGCGATATTCGGCGCCCCGACTGGCAGAGCCGGTGGAACGACTGGAATTCCGGACGCGATCCTTATCTGAACCTATTCCTGTGTGAGGAGCACGCGCGGAAGCTGGGACTGCTGCGGTAAGGAGGATTTTCCTACTTCGGTCTACCACGGGAAGAAATCTCAAACGGTCAGTTTGTAGCGATGCGGAATCCGGAATGGCCGCCTAGGAGACAAAGTCCAGGACTCGCTCTCGACCGTCTTGCAGAACCAGGGTTAGGAATTCCAGGCCACGCGGTTCAGCTGGCGCTTGCGCGATTCCCATTCGGCGCCGGAGAGGATACGCGGAGCCACTTCGATCAGGCGCGGCGTCAGTTTAAAAACCGCGAGCGAAGTCCAAGCTTTCCCATCGCGTGTACGAAATCCGCGTTGATTGAGAGACTCAGCCATCCTCGCATAGGAAAGATCCTGCACCACCATTTCCGCAAGACTATTGAGAATCTGCATCTCTGTCGGATTCTCCTGAAGATGCAAACAATCGGCGGCGATGCGTGTGCCGTAGGGGATTTCCTCCATTAGCGTGCCAGACGCAGCCGGCAGTTCTTCCCGGGCGTCACCGCCGATTTCGCGCTGCCACTCCACCGCGGCGAGGCGCCAACCCGCGGCTTCGTGATTTTTCACATATTCATAGCTAGGCCAGGAGGAAAGAGCGTCGCGCATAGACTCGATCTTCTTCATGGAGGAGTCTCCTCGGAGCTGAGTTGTGATCCTAAGAGAGCGACACGAATGAGCGTAGCAGCTCGGGCAATTCCGATTCCTCCGAGAGGATGATCCGAAGTGCTTGATAAGCAATGAGTTGCGATCCATACGTCGCATGTCTTCTCGCCCGAAACTGTCCGCTCATGGGATAGCGTGTCGCGAGGGCGGACAGCACCGTGCGTTTCAAGCCCTAGCGCCCAGACAAAGAAAGCGCCTGGAAATCTTGACCGCCCGGTCCAGTAAGGTATTATTCCCCGCGTCGCTGGTCCCCGCCCGACCGTTCCCGCGTTGCACGTTTGACTGGTTCCGCCTTTCGGGCCTGTGGTGTTCAATGGACATTTTGAAGCGCACGGAAGACCGCACCCCTATGAAGATCACCGTCGATCTGTCCAGCCTGGATATCCGTACGCCCGCGCAGGAAGGGATTACGGAAAACGTGAGCCCGCGCGGAGCTCGCGTGCTGACCAGCAAGCCCTGGAAGCCGAACGATCGACTGAACGTACGATCGCTGCTGGGGAATTTTCGATCGCGCGCGCGGGTCGTGTACTGCGTACCGGTTGACGCCGGGCAGTTTGCGATCGGGTTGCAATTGTTTGCGACCGCGGGGAACTGGAAGTTTCCCAGCTGAGTACCTCGGAGGCGATCTCGCCGGGGCACGCCGGCCAGGACGCGAATGCGATGCGCGTTGCGCCTGTGTTCGAATCGTGGAAGCTTCAGGGGCTAAAGCGCTGTTTCCCTGCCTTGAATCGGCACGGCTGGAGCCGTGCGCTCCCACGAGGCCAGTGTAGCGCCAGCCGCTAACTGGCCTTGGCAAGGCGATGCGACTCCGGCTTCGTGACGCAGCCGATTGTTTAGGCGCGGATGCCCACGCCGTCGGGCCTTGCTGCGGTTGGTGGCGAATCCTTCAATACTGCGCAGAAGTCCCAGGTTGCGGCTGCGTTGCCGAAGATCATCGAGAAACCGATGCACCTTGGAGAAAACTTCGAATCGCTCGCTTCCACCTTCAAATCGTCGGCGGCGGATTCCGCCCAGAAACCATTGCACCACCTAAGGGCGCGCTATGCATTTCCGGATCGCGGTACGTTTCCGCCGGTTGCAGTATCACGCGAGCGTCCTGACCATGGACGTTGTTGGCAAATGTTATGATGGCACGATGTACTCGCAGAAATTCAAAGTGGATGTAGTGATCGGCGGCGAGCGGCGGGCCTGCCCGCTGGATTGGCTGGATCAATTTTGCATGCGCAACTTCACGAACTCCGCGGATTTTGATGACACATTGCCGATTGCGGATGGAAAGATCGAAGCGAGCTTTCGCGTTGCTCCGGAGCGTTTCCAGCAGGGGCTGAGTGCGTGGCTGACCCAGCGCGGAAAAGCCGAAGGAAAGCCTCTCCAGGTCGAAGTCACCCCGGTGAACGTACTAGGCTAAGCGGCGCCTTCGCGCTTCTCGCTCCTTAAAACATCCCGAATCTGCGGCAAGGCCGCCTGCGCGGCCGCCTCTCCCACCGCTACCAAATCATTGGTGTGGCTGAAGTCGTCCCACACGAAGGGTTTTACGTCGGGTTCGATAATCACGTCGGCTTGCTGCCTCCAAGCCAAATCCGTATGCCGCTGAATGATCGTGAAGGAACGGCTGATGACGTCGGCGGCAGTGCGAGGATGCTCCAGGCTGCCCGCTTCCAGGTAGACCGCGATGATCAAGTCTGCGCCGAGCAGCAAGGCTCCTTCCACGGGAACCGGCGAGGTCAAGAACCCATCGACCAAGGTGCGATTCTCGAATTGAATCGGTACGAAGAGACCCGGGTATGCGCACGAACCGCGCAGTGGAGGACCGATCGGCCCACGCGTGTAGTACACGGTGACGCCGGCGTTGATGTCCGTCGCGGCAATGGCCAGCGGCGTGGTGAGCTCCTCGAACGTGGTGGCCGATGTGAATCGCGCGAGGTAGCGCTCCAGGCGTTGATTTGTGGCTAAGCCGAGCCAGGATGGCGTCCAGCGGCCGAAGTCGTGGAAGGTAGTGGCGGTGGCGATGTGCTGCATGTCATCGAGCGGCACGCCCGCACAATAGCAAGCCCCGATCAGCGCGCCGACGCTGGTTCCGGCGACGACATCGATCGGTATTCCCGCGTTTTTCAAGGCGCGCAGCACGCCGATGTGAGCGATGCCGCGTGCAAATCCGCCGGCGAGCGCTAGACCCACGCGGCGTGGTCCTGACGGAGCGGGCTCTTCGCCGCCGGCCAGGGAGCGCAACTTGTCCTTCGCGTTCTTCAGCCAATCAACGGCGTTGGCGACTTTGTTGTCCAGCATCCTGACTTCATTTTAGTGCCACAGCGCTGCCTGAGCATCTGGTTTGACCGTCGAATGCTGGTTTTGTAACCTGTCCTGCCGAGCAGAGTTTCAGAAATTCTCCGGAAGGCCTTCCAGATGATGCGTCGCATCGACAAAGTAGCAGTGTTGGGCGCGGGGACGATGGGTTGCCGTATCGCGGCGCATCTTGCGAATGCGGGGGTATCGTGCATCCTACTCGATATCGTTCCGCCGAATTTGCCGCAGGGATCGAGCGCCGGGGAGCGCAACAAGATCGTCGCCGCCGGACTGGACGTAGCAAAAAAGGCCAAGCCCGCGGCGTTTTTCACCGTGCGGTTTGCGGAACGCGTGTCCATCGGCAATTTCGAAGACGATTTGTCACGCTGCGCCGAAGCCGACTGGATCGTCGAAGTGGTCGCCGAGAATCTGGAGATCAAACGCAAACTGCTTGCGCGAGTCGCCGAAGTTCGCAAGCCCGGATCGCTCGTTACCACAAATACTTCCGGCCTGCCAGTGCATTTGATCGCCCAAGGAATGAGCGACGAATTTCAACGGCACTTTGCCGGCACGCACTTCTTCAACCCACCCCGCTATTTGAAGCTGGTTGAACTGATTCCGGGACCAAAAACGTCCGGCGAAACGATCGATGTACTCACCGAATTTTGCGATCGCAGGCTGGGCAAGGGCGTGGTGGTTGCCAAAGACACGCCCAACTTCATCGCGAACCGCATCGGGACATTTTCGATGCTCAA